>Ga0265797_10001103_pt1 | contig 48377 bp, 42 predicted proteins | sample P2T30metagenome_FD_192433 | JGI IMG/M metagenome (GOLD analysis project Ga0265797, IMG submission 192433) | Plant litter microbial communities from East Loma Ridge, Irvine, California - P2 T30 | ecosystem: Environmental > Terrestrial > Plant litter > Unclassified | place: USA: California...
TCGGTCGCCGCAGACCGGGCCGACGGATCTCCTGACGATCGGCCAGGTCCTCTCGAGGCTGAAGCCCGAGTTCCCCGACCTCAGCAACAGCAAGCTCCGGTTCCTCGAGGAGCGCGAGCTCGTCACTCCCGTGCGCACGCCGTCCGGATATCGCAAGTTCTCGCCGGCCGACGTCGAGCGTCTCCGATTCATCCTCGGTCTGCAGAGAGACCACTACCTCCCTCTCAAGGTCATCCGCCAGCATCTGGCCGACCTCGACGCCGGTCGTCCGACGGTGCTGCCGTCCGGTGCCGGCGGGGTCTCGCTGGTGACGTCTCCTCGCCGCCTGTCCCGCGACGAGCTGATCGCGCGCACCGGTGCGACCCCGGGGCTGCTCGACGACGCGGTGGCGGCCTCGCTGATCCCCGCGGCGGAGCACCACGGCGACGACTCGGTCACCGTTCTGACGGCCCTCGTCGAGCTCAAGAAGACGGGCATCGAGCCGCGTCACCTCCGGACCGTCCGGGTCGCCGCCGAGCGGGAGCTCGACCTGATCGAGTCCGCGGTCGCCTCCGTCGCCCGGCGCCGCGACGCGGCGGGTCGAGCCCGGGTCGCCGAGCTGTCCCGCGAGCTCGCCGAGCAGCTCGACGTCGTCCGTCGGGCGCTGGTCCGCTCGGCCCTCGACCGACTCGACACGTAGACGCGCGGCCGCGCGGCGAATATCCTCGACACGCCGGGGTGTCCACGCGAATGTCGTCTCGTCCAGGTCCCGTTGTGGGTACCGTGGGTCCAGGTCAAACCATCAACCCGACGTTGAACGTTCCGGGTCTGGACGAAGCACAGCGGAAGGCAGCGGCATGAGTGAGTCAGGTTCCCCCGAGGGGTCCCGTTACGAGCTGGGCCTGCTGTTCACGGACGGGATGCCCGACCTCGACGCCGACAGCGGGTATCGCGGCACCGTCGCCGCTCGAGCGGCCGGAATCAGCTACCGCCAGCTCGACTACTGGGCCCGGACGGGTCTCGTGGAGCCCACGATCCGCAGCGCAGCGGGTTCGGGATCCCAGCGGCTCTACGGATTCCGCGACATCCTCGTCCTCAAGCTCGTGAAGCGGCTCCTCGACACGGGCATCTCGCTCCAGCAGATCCGGACGGCCGTCAACCAGCTGCGCGAGTCGGGTGTCAGCGACCTGGCTCAGACCACGCTGATGTCCGACGGTGCGAGCGTCTACCTGTGCACCTCCGACGACGAGGTCATCGACCTCGTGAGCCGCGGGCAGGGCGTCTTCGGCATCGCCGTGGGCAAGGTGCTCCGCGAGGTCGAGACCAGCCTCGTCGAACTCGACAGCACCCCGGCGGCCGACCCGTCCGACGAGCTGGCCGCGCGTCGCGGGACTCGCGCCAGCTGAGGCGGTCTCCCTCCCGCTTCGAGACCTCGCACCAGAACGCCGAAGAGCCCCCGCCGATCGGCGGGGGCTCTTCGTGTGAGAAGCGGGGGAGTCGGCGTCAGCGGGCCGCGGGCTCCGCGTAATCGCCGATCTTCGCGGTGCGCATGATCCGTTCGAGCAGCTGATCGAAGTTGCGCGCCATCTCCTGCGCGCTCTCCCCGGGCCAGACGTGCAGAGGCTTCGCCGCGCCCTGAGCCTGCTGCAGCGACGTGCGCTCGGGCAGCTGAGGACTGAGCACCAGCGGGCCGAACATGTCGCGGAGCTCCTTGATGCGGAACTGGTGCTCGATTGACTGCACCCGGGCGCGGTTGACGATGATGCCCAGCGGCTGCAGGCGGGGCGAGAGTCCCCGGCGGATCTCCTCGATGGCCCGGAGGGCACGGTCAGCCGCCGCGACGCTGAACAGTCCGGGCTCGGTGACGACGGTCACGCGGTCCGAAGCGGCCCACGCCGTCCGGGTGAGGGCGTTGAGCGAGGGCGCGCAGTCGATCAGGACGAGGTCGTAGTCGGCCTCGACGTTGGCGAGCGCCTCCTCGAGCTTCCAGATGTCGCGGATGGAGGGGTGCGGACCGTCGAAGTTGATGGCGGAGGGGCTGCCGATCATCACGTCGATCTTGCCCTGTCGGCCCTTCGTCCAGCCGCTCGGTGCGATGGCCGCTCGGACGGTCTTCTCCTTCGGAGACGCCAGGACGTCCGCCACGTTGAGGTGACCGGCGACGGTGATGTCGAGGCCGGTCGACACGTCCGACTGCGGATCGAGGTCGACCACGAGGGTCCGGAGGCCTTTGGCGAAGGCGGCCGACGTGAGTCCGAGCGTCACCGTCGTCTTGCCGACGCCCCCCTTGAGTGAGCTGACGCTGAGTACATGCACGAGCCTCACGATACCTTCACTACTGTTGAAGAGCCTAAAAGCCACGTCGGCGAGCTCGAATCCCCTCGTCCGTCCCACCTGAGCACCCAAGGAGGTGCACGCCGTGAGCGTGAGATCCATCCGTCTGTTCGGCGACCCGGTCCTGCGGTCGACGTCCGACCCCGTCACGCTCGGCGACCCGCGGTTGGCGTCGCTCGTGGCCGACCTCCTCGACACCGTCCGCGAGCCCGGTCGCGCCGGGGTCGCGGCCGCGCAGATCGGCGTCGGCCTCCGCGCCTTCAGCTACAACGTCGACGGCGAGGTCGGCTACGTCCTGAACCCCGTGCTGGTCGAGGCGTCGGGCGAGCGGGAGCTGGTCGACGAGGGATGTCTGTCCGTTCCGGGGTTCTGGTTCCCGACGCCGCGCTGGTCGTACGCGCGGGTCGAGGGCGTCGATCTCGACGGAGAGCCGGTGGTCCTCGAGGGGACCGGTCTCATGGCCCAGGCTCTGCAGCACGAGACGGACCACCTCGACGGCACCCTCTACGTGATGACGCTCGAGCCCGCGACGCGACGCGAGGCCCTCCGCGAGATCCGCATGAGCGACTGGTGGCGCGCCTGATCCTCGGCGAGCCGGGCCGAGCCGGCCGGGCTGGGCCCGGCCGGTCGACGGCAGCTCAGCTCGCGGGGTGGGTGACCGTCCGGACGGAGTCCGTGCTGGGGTAGACGGTGTAGAGGTCCGCGATCTGCGGGGCGAAGTCCTTCAGGACGATCGCCCGCTTGATGCTCATCTTGGGCGTCAGGTGTCCGCTCTCCTCGGTGAGTTCGAGGGGCAGCACGATGAACTTCCGGATCGACTCGGCGCGAGAGACGGCCGTGTTCGCCTCGTCGACGGCCCTCTGGATCTCCGCGAGGACGACGGGGTGCTCGGCGGCCTCGGCGAGCGGCATGTCCGCGGCCTCACCGGCGTTGTTCAGCCAGACCGGCAGCATCTCGGTGTCGAGGGTCACCAGGGCCGAGATGAACGGCTTCTGATCGCCGACCACGACCACCTGTGCGACGAGGGGGTTCGCCCGGATCGGGTCCTCGAGGACGGCCGGTGCCACGTTCTTCCCACCGGCGGTGACGATGATCTCCTTCTTGCGACCGGTGATGGTGAGATAGCCGTCGGAGTCGATGGATCCCAGGTCCCCGGTGCGGAACCAGCCGTCCTGCAGCACCGCGGCCGTCCCCTCCGGGTCGTTCCAGTAGCCGGCGAAGACGTTCTCGCCCTTGATGAGGATCTCGCCGTCGTCGTCCGTCCGGATCGAGACGCCCGGCAGGGCGGGGCCGACGGTGCCGATCTTGAACTTCGAGACGAGGTTCACGGATGCCGGAGCCGTCGTCTCCGTCAGCCCGTAGCCCTCCAGGATGCGGATGTCGAGACTGCGGAAGAAGTGCCCGAGACGCGTGCCGAGCGGGGCGGAGCCCGACACGGCGTAGCGGATGTTCCCGCCCATGGCCTTCTTCAGCTTGCTGTAGACGAGCCGGTCGAAGAGCGCGAAGCGCAGCTTCAGGCCGAGGGGCACCGTGCCCTCGTCGAGGGCCTTGCTGTGCGCGATCGCGACCGCCACCGCGCGACGGAAGATCGCTCCCTTCCCCCCGGTCTCGGCCTTCTGCTCCGCGGAGTTGTAGACCTTCTCGAACACCCGGGGCACCGCGAGCAGGAACGAGGGCTTGAACGAGGCGAGCGAGGGGAGGAGCTGCTTGGTGTCGGCCTGGTGCCCGACGCGGACCCCCGCGTGCACCGACATCACCGCGATGAACCGGGCGAACACGTGGGCCGTGGTGATGAAGAGCAGCGTCGACGAGCCGGGGGCCACGACGTCGGACATGGCGAGCGCGGCGTTCCGACTCGTCTCGACGAAGTTGGCGTGCGTCAGCATGCAGCCGCGCGGGCGTCCCGTGGTGCCCGAGGTGTAGATGATCGTCGCGAGGTCGTCCGGTCCGGCCGCCGAGCGGCGGCGCTCCAGCTCGTCGTCGTCGACGTCGGCGCCCGCGGCCGCGAGCTTGTCGAGGTCGCCGAGGTCGATCTGCCAGACGTGGGTGACGTCGGGGAGGTCGGGGTGCACCTCGTCGAATCGCGCGAAGTGGTCGGGCGTCTCGAGGATGAGAGCCACGGCACCCGAGTCGCTGAGGTTCCACTGGACCTGGGCCGGCGACGACGTCTCGTAGACGGGCACGAGCAGCGCTCCGGCGAACCAGGTGGCGAAGTCGACCAGGGTCCATTCGTACCGGGTGCGGCACATGAGCCCGACGGCGTCGCCGGGACGGATGCCCGCGGCGATCAGTCCCTTGGCGAGGGCTCGCACCCTGGTCAGGAAGTCGGCGGCGCTGATGTCCGACCAGCCCCCGACGCCGTCGGGGACGGCGAAGAGAGCGGCGTCGGGCGTGGCCCGGACGCGGTCGATCAGGAGGTCGGTCGCGTTGGCGTTCACGTCGGGCTCCACGGCCAGGGGGACGGTGTGTTCGTTCACGGCAGCTCCTTCGGTACCGAACGATGGTCCTCCTCACCCTAGCGGGGAGGCCGCCGGTGCGGCATGCCTCGTCGAGGGGACGCCGGGGATAGACTCGACGCTCGTGCAGGCAATCGGAATCGACATCGGCGGAACGAAGATCGCGGGTGGCGTCGTCACCGAGCTCGGCGAGATCGTCGCCGAACGACGGGTGCCGACCCCCGCGGGCGACTCGCGAGCGATCGTCGACGCCGTCGTCGAGATGATCACCTCCCTCCAGTCCGAGCACCGCGACGTCGTCGCGGCCGGGGTGGCCGCGCCGGGCTTCATCGACGCGGCCCAGTCGACCGTCTACTACACGCCGAACATCGCGTGGCGGAACGAGCCCCTCCGCGCTCTGCTGTCCGAACGACTCGATCTGCACATCACGATCGACAACGACGCGAACGCCGCGGGCTGGGCCGAGTTCCGCTTCGGCGCCGGCCGGCTGGCCAGCGACATGACCATGCTGACGATCGGCACGGGCGTCGGCGGCGCCATCGTCGCCCAGGACCGTCTCCTCCGCGGCGGTTTCGGCACGGGTGGCGAGCTCGGCCACCTCCGCGTCGTCCCTGACGGTCTCCCGTGCGGTTGCGGCGCCCGCGGGTGCATCGAGCAGTACGGCTCGGGTCGTGCACTGCTCCGCATGGCCGGCGAGGTCGCCGACCGGCCCGGAGCGGGTGCCGCTCTGGCGGCCGTCCGCGAGGCCAAGGGGGAGCTCACCGGTCATGACGTCAGCGAGCTCATGAAGGCCGGAGACCCGGGTGCCATCGAGGCCCTCCGGGAACTGGGCGGCTGGCTGGGTCAGGCGGCCGCCTCCCTGTCCGTCGTCCTCGACCCTCAGATCTTCGTGTTCGGCGGCGGCGTCGCGCAGTCGGGCGAGCTGCTGCTCGCCCCGGTGCGCGAGGCCTATCTGGCGCACCTGCCGGCCCGCGGCTATCACCCGGAGCCCGAGTTCGTCATCGCCGAGCTCGTCAACGACGCCGGCGTCGTCGGCGCGGCCGACCTCGCCAGACTGCACGCGACCGGGCTCTGAGCCCGACCGACCGACCGCTCCATCGACGAGGGATGCACCGATGCTCTACTGGTTCTTGAAGACGCTCATCGCGACGCCTCTCGTCCTCTCGGTGTTCCGTCCGTGGGTCCGCGGCGCCGAGAACGTTCCGGCGTCGGGCGCCGTGATCTTCGCCAGCAACCACCTGTCGTTCGTCGACTCGATCTTCCTGCCCATCGCCCTGGACCGTCGCATCTCGTTCCTGGCGAAGAGCGACTACTTCACCGGCCGGGGCATCAAGGGCTGGGCGATGCGTTTGTTCTTCACGGCCACGGGTCAGCTGTCGATCGACCGCTCGGGCGGCAAGGCCTCGGAGGCCTCTCTGGCGACGGGTCTCTCGGTCCTCCGCCGGGGTGAGCAGCTCGGCATCTACCCCGAGGGGACCCGCAGTCCCGACGGCCGTCTCTACCGCGGTCGCACGGGCGTCGCCCGGATGATCCTCGAGGGGCACGTGCCCGTGATCCCCGTGGCGATGATCGACACCGAGCACGTCATGAAGACGGGGACCAAGATCCCCAAGATCCGCCGGGTCGGCATCGTCTTCGGCGAGCCCCTCGACTTCAGCCGCTTCGAGGGCATGGAGGGCGACCGCTTCATCCTGCGGTCCATCACGGACGAGATCATGTACGAGCTCAACGCGCTGAGCGGGCAGGAGTACGCCGACGTGTACGCCTCCAGCGTCAAGGAGAAGCGCTCCGCCTCCACGCGGTAGGCTCGCTCGTCGGGGTCGTTCGGCCCCGAGCCCGCTGACGCCCGCAAGGAAGACCGTGACCCAGCTCAGAGATCCGTTCGCAACGTCCGACACCGACGTCGTCGAGGGTCTCGACTATTGGCGCACCCTTCCCATCAAGCAGCAGCCGTCATGGCCCGACCCCGCGGCCGTCGAGGCGGCCTCGGCCGAGATCGCCACGCTGCCTCCGCTCGTGTTCGCGGGCGAGATCGACACCCTCCGCGATCGGCTGGCCTCCGCCGCGCGGGGCGAGGCCTTCCTCCTGCAAGGGGGCGACTGCGCCGAGACCTTCGCCGGCGCGACGGCCGATCAGATCCGCGATCGCGTCAAGACGATCCTGCAGATGGCCGTCGTCCTGACGTACGGCGCCTCCATGCCGGTCATCAAGATGGGCCGCATGGCCGGTCAGTTCGCCAAGCCCCGATCGAGCGACGACGAGACGCGAGACGGCGTGACCCTGCCGGCCTACCGGGGCGACATCGTCAACGGCTACGACTTCACCCCCGAGTCCCGGCGGGCCGACCCGGCGCGACTCGTGAAGGGGTACCACACCTCGGCGTCGACGATAAACCTGATCAGGGCCTTCACACAGGGAGGTTTCGCCGACCTGCGTCAGGTGCACAGCTGGAACCGCGGCTTCGCGGCCAACCCGGCGAACGCCGCCTACGAGCACCTCGCGAAGGAGATCGACAAGGCGATCCGATTCATGGAGGCTGCCGGGGCGGACTTCGACGAGCTCAAGCGCGTCGAGTTCTACACCAGCCACGAGGGTCTCCTCATGGACTACGAGCGCCCGATGACGCGCATCGACTCGCGGACGGGCGACCCCTACGTGCTGTCGTCGCACTTCGTGTGGATCGGCGAACGCACCCGCGACCTCGACGGGGCGCACGTCGACTTCCTGTCGAGGGTGCGCAACCCGATCGGCGTGAAGCTCGGCCCGAGCACGACACCCGACGACATGATGCGCTTGATCGACAAGCTCGACCCCGAGCGCGAGCCGGGTCGACTCACGTTCATCACGCGCATGGGCGCGGGGAGGATCCGCGATGCGCTGCCGCCCCTCCTCGAGGCGATCACGCGTGCGGACGCCACGCCCCTGTGGGTGAGCGACCCGATGCACGGCAACGGCCTCACGACGCCCACCGGGTACAAGACCCGCCGCTTCGACGAGATCATGGACGAGGTCAAGGGCTTCTTCGAGGCCCACCGCGCGGCCGGCACGCACCCGGGCGGCATCCACATCGAGCTGACGGGCGACGACGTCACCGAGTGCCTCGGCGGTTCGGAGCACATCGACGAGGCGACTCTGGCCACTCGCTACGAGTCGCTGTGCGATCCGCGACTGAACCACATGCAGTCGCTCGAGCTGGCGTTCCTCGTGGCGGAGGAGCTCGCGGCGAACTGAGCCGCCCCTCCCTGCCGTCCCGGGCCTCCGTCGTTCACCGGCGGGGGCCCGTCGTCACGTCATGACGAGCGGATCACGACGAGCGGATCAGGAGGCGCGGGCCCGCAGGGTCCGTCGGCGTCAGTCCGCCCGGTAGCTGAGGGTCACGGTCGAGCCCACGAGGGCCGTCCCCCCGGCGCCGGGATCCGACGCGGTGACGGGCAGCGCGGCCTCCCAGTCGTAGAACGCGCAGGTGAACTTGGCGCAGTCGTCGTAGCTGACCCGCAGCCCGAGGGCCTGCAGCTGCGCCGTCGCGTCGTCCAGGGTCTGCCCGGTGACGTCGGGGACGGTGACCGGGGCCGGGCCGTCCGACACGACGAGGTCGAGGGTCGCACCCGGCTTCACGGGGCCGTCGGCCTGGGGCTGCGAACGGATGACCGCCCCGGCGGGGACATCGCTGCTGTACTCGCGACCGGCCTCGGCCCCGGTCAGCCCGGCCTTCTGCAGCGTGGCCTGGGCCTCCGAGAGCTCCTGTCCGGCGACGTCGGGGAGGGGTCCGAGCGACACCGTCAGTGTGACCGGCTGCTGCTCGCCGTACGTCGAGCCCTCGGCGAGTCCCATGGCGTTGCCGTCGCCGCCGACACCGGCGATGCCGATCACGGTGCCGGCGTCCTTCTCGTCGAACTGTCGGATCGGGTCGGTGAGCGCGAAGTCCGCCAGTGCTGATTCAGCGGCGTCGAATGAACCGCCGACGACGGACGGCACATCCAGCTGCCGCGGCCCCTGCGAGACCACCATCGTCACCGTCGATCCCTTGGGCTGACGGCTCGTCGCGTCGGGCTCGGTGCCCGTCACCTGCCCGGCGGGGACGTCGACGGAGAAGTCCCCGCGGTTGTCGGGCGCGACCTCGAAGCCGGCCTCGATCAGCTGCGAGGCCGCCGCCGCCGGGTCCTGGCCCGCGACGTCGGGTACAGCGGCCTCTGCGCCCGGGCCGGAGCCGAACCACCAGCCCGCACCTCCCGCGACGAGCGCGAGCAGGATGACGATCACGAGCAGGATCGCGCCGCGACGGTGACGGCGGGCGGCGTCGTTCTGCAGTCGCTCGGCGTTGCTGTCGGACTCCGGGCCGATCGGGCCGGTCCGGTGTCGTGCCTTGGGGACGATCTGCGTGTCGGCCGTGGCTCCGCGGCCCGGGCCGGGCAGGACCGCGGTCGCAGCCGCGGAGGGCAGGACCATCGTGCGGTTCGCCGGCGGGCCGGAGGGGTCCGCCAGGGCCCGTTGCACGTCGAGCAGCTGGTCCAGCAGGGCGCGGGCGTCGCGGGGTCGGTGCTCGGGGTCGCGGGCGGTCGCCCAGAGGACGAGCTCGTCGAGCTCGACGGGGACCGAGGGGTTGACGATGCCGGGGGCGGGGACCGTGTCGTTCGCGTGCTGGTAGGCGATCTGCATCGGCTGCTCGCCCTTGTAGGGCTGTTCGCCGGTGAGCATCTCGTAGAGCATGATGCCGAGCGCGTAGATGTCGCTGCGGGTGTCGGCGATGCCCCGGGTGACGAGCTCGGGGGAGAGGTAGGCGATGGTCCCGAGCAGCGCCGCGCCCGTGGCGGTGTTCGCCGTGGCGGCCCGGGCGAGGCCGAAGTCGCCGATCTTGATGCGACCGTCGTCGGCGAGGAGGACGTTCTCGGGTTTCAGGTCGCGGTGGACGATGCCCGCACGGTGGGCGGCGGCGAGACCCGACAGCACGGCCTCCAGGATGTCCATGGCCTGCTCGGAGGTGAGCACCTTGTGGTCCTGCAGGAGCTCGCGCAAGGTGATGCCGGGGAGGTACTCCATGACGAGGTAGGCCGAGTCGTCGTCCTGGCCCTGGTCGAAGACGTTGACGACGTTCGGGTGGGCGAGTCTCGCCGCCGAGCGCGCCTCCTGGATGAAGCGCTCCTTGAAGGAGGCGTCGTCGGCGAGGTGCCCGTGCATGATCTTGATCGCGACGCGGCGCTCGAGGCGGAGGTCGGTCGCGAGGTAGACGGTGGCCATGCCTCCGCGGGCGATGCGCGAACGGACCTGATAGCGATCGTCGATGAGCCGGCCGATCATCGGGTCAGTCTGGTTCACGCTCACGCGCTGATTTTACGGTGATCACGCGCCCGAGACGCGTCAACTCACCGGCCGACCGAGAAGTGGCCGGAGAGCCGCCTAGCCGAGGGCCGCGAGCCAGGAGGCAGCGGGGGCCTCCCACTTCGCGTAGGCCGTCGGGTACGCCGAGATCTGCACGGCCTGGGCAGCACCCGTGAGCGACATCGACGTCCAGCCGGGGATGTCCAGCAGGCCGCGGGTGTAGCCCCTGTTCGGGTTCGTCGGTCCGCCGAAGAACAGCTTGGTCGCATGCACCGGGTCCGTGAGCTGGGCGCGGGTGCCCCATCCGGTGCTCGGTCGCTGCTGGTAGAGGCCGACCGAGTCGCGGTCGCCGTGATCGATGTTGCGGAGGCTCGACTCCTGAGCCGCCGCGGCCAGGGCGATGACGATCGCGCGGTCGCTCGCCCCGATCTGCCGGCCGACGGCGATGATGGTGCGCGCGTTGCGCTGCTGCTCGGCGCTGAGGGACGTGCCGGACGAGACCGGGACGGCCGACGTGGCCGCCGGGGTCGTCGTGGGAGCGGAGGTGGAGGCGCCGCCCCGGCCGGGGATGGTCAGCTTCTTGCCCGCGTAGATCGTGCTGGTGATGCGCAGGCCGTTGGCGGACAGCAGGGCCTGGACGCTCGTGCCCGTGTTCGCGGCGATGCGCGAGAGGGTGTCGCCCGTCTTGATGGTGTACGAGCCCCCCGAAGCGGCCGGAGCGGACGGGGTCCTCGACGGGGCGGGGGAGGCCGAAGACGATCCTCCCGGGACCGACAGCTTCTGGCCGGGGTAGATGATGCTGGACCAGCCGAGGCCGTTCGCGGCCAGGAGCGCGGAGGTCGCGACGCCGTGCGCGCCGGCGATCGAGCTGAGGGTGTCGCCGCGCTTGATCGTGTAGCTGCGCGCGGAGCCCGAGGAGGCGCGGCTCGGCTGGGTCGAGGCCCCTCCCGCGACGAGGCTCAGCGTCTGCCCGGGGAAGATCGTGGACTTCCAGCTCAGTCCGTTGAGGGCCAGGACCGAGGCTGTGCTCAGGCCGAAGGACCCGGCGATGGTCGCCACGGTGTCGCCGCTCTTGACCGTGTACGACGATGGGGCGATGACGGAGGCGCGGGAGGCGGCCAGCTCGACCACCGCCTCCTCGACCACGGTCGTCCCGGCGGTCTCGATCGCCGGCAGCACGGGGCGGGGCGCGGCCTGGGGCTTCTTCACCTTGTCGGAGGCGTCGTCGAGTGAGGAGATCGGGCCGGTCAGCCCGAGGCCGAGGGCCATCGAGCCCACGAGCATGATCGGCACGGTGTTCATCATCGAACGGGCGATGCGACCGGTCGCCCGGGGGTCGTCGCCGGTGGTGTCGATGCGGCCGAAGGCGCTCGTCGTCTGGCTGTCGTTCATGAGGTGATCCTCGAGTCTCGGGGGCAAGCACGTCGACGGCCTGATCGGACGACGTGTCTCGAAGTTATCAAGTTGACACAGGTGGTGTGTCAAGTCAATCAGTGCGCCTCCTGAGGTCTGTGCGACTCATGTGACTGATGTGACAGCTGTGACAGGAGTCATCTGACAGAGACACGATGGGCGCTCTCATGGCAAGGTTGTCCGGTGATCGATCTCTCGCAGCAGCCCTGGTTCGCCGACACCGAGTGGCTGGCCGTCCCCGACCTCGTCGAGAAGACGGGGATGAGCGTCAGCCGCGTCCGCCGCCTCTTCGACGAGCACGCGCTCGTCGGGACCAGGCTCGGCGGCCCCCTCCGCACGCCGGCGGTGTTCCTCGACGACGAGGGTCAGCCCCGGGGTGATCTCCGGGGCACGATCACGGTGCTCGCCGACAACGGGTTCACAGACGACGAGGCGCTCGACTGGATCATGTCGGACGACGACTCTCTCGGCACGAGCCCCATCGAGGCTCTGCGCGCGGGTCGCAAGGCGGAGGTCCGCCGGATCGCGCAGGGCCTGCTCTAGCCCGGACGGACGACTCCGGCCGTCGTCACCCCGTGACGGAGAGGTCGTCCGTCATCGGGTGAACGCGCGTGCGCCTCGTCAGGAGGTGCGGCGCGTGACCGTGTCGGCCAGTCGGGTCAGCTGGGCTCGGGCGGACGGCGACAGCGCCGAGCGGTCGAGGGCGTGCGTCGCCCGCTCGACCTGGTCGCTGATCGACTGCTCGACCGCGTCGACCGCTCCCGAATCCCGGAGCGTCGCCTGGAGCATCGCGATCTGGTCGTCGTCGAGCTCGGGGTCGCCGAGGAGCTCGTCGAGCAGGCGCACAGCACCCGCCGGCAGGGAACGGCGTGCCATCGCGACCAGGACGGTCCGCTTGCCCTCGCGGAGGTCGTCGCCCGCCGGCTTGCCGGTCACCTCGGGGTCGCCGAAGACGCCCAGCAGATCGTCGCGGAGCTGGTAGGCGATCCCGAGGGGCAGCCCGAAGTGACGGAGCGACTCCAGGGCCTCGGGGGAGCCCCCGGCCATGGCGGCGCCGATGGTCAGCGGCGCCTCGACGCTGTACTTGGCCGACTTGTAGACGATGACCCGCTGAGCGCGCGGCAGGAGGTCGATGTCGGGGACGGTCCGCCACGCGTTCTCCTCGAGGATGTCGAGGTACTGACCGACGGTGACCTCGGTGCGCATCCGGTTGAACTCGACGCGTGCCGCGCGCGCGGCGTCTCGCGAGAGCAGGCCGTCGAAGGCCTCGGAGACGAGCTCGTCGCTCCAGGCGAGGAGGAGGTCGCCCATCAGGAGGGCCCCCGACGTGCCGAAGTCCTCGGCGGAGCCGAGCCACGACCCCTCGCGGTGCAGCCGCTCGAAGCGCCGGTGCGCGGAGGGCAGTCCGCGCCGCGTGTCGGAGTTGTCCATGATGTCGTCGTGGACGAGAGCGGCCGCGTGGAAGAACTCGAGAGCCGTGGAGGCGCCCATCACCGAGTCGAGGGATCGTGCGTCCGGGGGAGTCCCCAGAGGATCGAACCCCGTGTCGAGACCGGCGACGGACTGCCATCCCCAGTAGCAGAACAGGGCGCGGAATCGCTTGCCTCCGCGAAGCAGGTCGCTGGAGAAGAGAGCGAACGGATCGAGGTCCGGGGCGATCGTCCGCAGGACCGGGCGCTGCCTCTCGAGGAACTGGTCGATCCGCTGTTGAACGACATCCACTAACCGCGTACTCTCAGCCACGCTGCCTAGCCTAGCGACAGCACTCCGGCATACACTGCCAGCTACTCATACGCGTCGATCCCGAGGTCGTAGGGCCTGTGCTCGAAGGGAACACCAAGATGCCACTTTCCGAACAGGAGCAGCGGCTCCTCGACGAGATGGAGCGCAGTCTCTACAGCAACGACTCCGACTTCGTCGCGACCGTCGGCACTCGGCAGGGGCGACCCAACTACACGATGGTCGTCGTCGGCGTCCTCGGGGGTCTGCTCGGGATCGCCGTCATCGTCGCCGGCGTGATCTTCCGTCAGCCCGTGGTCGGCGTGCTGGGTTTCGTGCTCGTCGTCGCCGGAGCCCTGTTCGCGATCGCCCCTCCTCGTCGGAAGGGCGGGCCGGCCCCGACTGCGTCCAAGGCTCCCCGTTCGACGGGCTCCCGCCCGGGCCCCTCGGCCGGCTCGTCCCGCACGAGCATGATGGACCGGCTCAACGAACGATGGGACCGTCGCAACGACGGCGACGAGCGCCGCTGACGCATCCCTCCACCCCGCTCCACCACGAAGGGGCCGACCTCCGGGTCGGCCCCTTCGTCGTGCCGCCAGGCAGTCGCCAGGCCGAGTCCAGCCGGGTGAGCCTCCTCTCGCCCCGCTGAGCGCGCCTCCTCGGCCCCGGACGCTCCACAGCCCTCCACCCCTGCGGACCCTGAGAATCCAGGGTCCGCAGGGGTTCTTCTGTGCCCAGAACGGGGAGATCCGTTGTCGAGTGGTGCGTTGTGGAGTAAAGTGGAGCCACGTCCCACTCCGGGGTGTGGAGCGGAAGGGGCGGGGCGCATGTTCCTCGGCACCTACTCGCCCAAGCTCGACGAGAAAGGCCGCATCATCCTTCCTGCGAAGTTCCGTGACGAGTTGGCCTCCGGGCTCGTCATGACGCGCGGGCAGGAGCGCTGCGTCTACGTCTTCTCCCAGCGCGAGTTCGAGGACATGCATTCGCGGATCCGTCAGGCGCCCATCACGAGCAAGGAGGGGCGCGACTACATGCGACTGTTCCTCTCGGGTGCGAGCGACGAGATCCCCGACAAGCAGAACCGTGTGACCATCCCCGCGCAGCTGCGCGAGTACGCCGGGCTCGGTCGCGATCTCACCGTCATCGGTGCCGGGAACCGCGCCGAGATCTGGGCCACCGATGCCTGGACCGCCTACTACGAGGCTCAAGAGGCCGCCTTCGCCAACACCACGGAGGAGGTGATCCCCGGCCTCTTCTGAGTCGTCGGCCCCGACTCCCAGCCGTCCGCCCTGGCGCACCTTCCCCGGTGCCAGGTCGGGACGGATGGGGATCAGGGCAGATGAACAGGAGCCGACATCGTCATGGCAGATCAGATCCACACCCCCGTACTGCTCGAACGCACCCTCGAGCTGCTCGCACCCTCGCTCGGCGCACCCGGTGCCGTGGCCGTCGACTGCACCCTCGGCATGGGCGGTCACACGGAAGCCCTGCTGACGCGCTTCCCGGAGCTCACCGTCGTGGGTCTCGACCGCGACACGGAGGCGCTCGAGATCGCCGGCGAGCGACTCCGTCCCTTCGGGCAGCGGGCCCGGCTCGTGCACACGACCTACGACGGGATCGGCGAGGCGCTGGACGGCCTGGGCCTCGCGACCGTCGACGGCGTCCTCTTCGATCTGGGGGTGTCGTCTCTGCAGCTCGATCGCGTGGAGCGCGGCTTCTCGTACTCGAAGGACGCTCCGCTCGACATGCGGATGGACCCGACCTCCGCCGTCACCGCGGAGACGATCCTCGCGGAGTACCCCGAATCCGAGCTCCGTCGGATCTTCTACCAGTACGGCGAGGAGAAGCTCGCTCCTCGGTACGCCCGCCGCATCGTCGAGCACCGGGTCGACAACCCGCTGACCCGGAGCGGCGAGCTCGTCGACGTGCTCGTCGCGGCGACCCCCATGGCCCTCCAGCGAGCCGGTCACCCCGCGAAGCGCGTGTTCCAGGCCCTGCGCATCGAGGTCAACGGCGAGCTCGCCTCGCTCGAGGCCGCCGTGCCGGTCGCCCTCGACCGTCTCGGCGACTCGGGCCGCATCGTGGTCCTCGCCTACCAGTCGCTCGAAGACCGGTTCGTCAAGCGCGAGCTCGCCGCGCGGACCACCTCGACCGCTCCCCAGGACCTCCCGATCGAACTGCCCGAGCACCGGCCCGAGTTCCGTCTCCTCGTCCGAGGAGCCGAGCTCGCCTCGGCCGACGAGATCGACCGCAACCCCCGGGCCAAACCCGTGCGCCTCCGCGCAGCCGAACGAATCCGGAGATCAGCATGAGCAGCCAGTTCGCCCTCGTCGACCCGACGCCTCTCCTCGAGCGGTCCCCCTCGGCGACGCCTCGGCCTGTCGAGATCGTGACCAGCCGGGCTCAGCGTCGTGCGCGTCCCAAGATCGTCTACGCGCTCGTCGCGACGGCGTCGCTCTTCGTGCTCCTCCTGGCTCAGCTCGCCATCAGCATCGCGCTCAGCGACGGCGCCTACAGGATCTCCGCGCTCCAGGCGCAGCAGACCGAGCTCACGCGGGACCAGCAGAAGTACTCCGAGCAGCTCGACGTGCTGTCGTCGCCTCAGAACCTGGCCAACAACGCCGAGGAGCTCGGCATGGTCCGCAACTCGAACCCCGTCTACCTCGACCCCGCGACGGGCGCGGTGCACGGGCAGCCGTCTCCCGCCGACGGCGGCGCCGACGGCACGGACAACCTGATCCCCAACACGCTCCTCGACGGCGTCCCCCTCGCCACCGCCCAGAAGCCCGAGGCCTCGGCCACCGCCGGTGCGAAGGCCCCCGCCGACCAGGGGTCGACGTCGACGGCGGACGCGAGCGTCGCCTCCACCGGCGTCGCCGCTCCCGTGTCCGGCTCCGCCGCGGCGGGCGCGGCGAGCGGGGGATCTCCCGAGCAGTCGGTAGCGTCTGACCCGAACCAGCTGGCGGCTCCCCAGACCCGCTAGCGGTGTCCCACCCGGGGTACCGGACGACGACAGCGGCAGGGCGGCACGGCCCGCCGCGGTGAGGAATCCTTCGTGAACGCAGCACCACGCAGCCGGCGGCTCCGAGCCACTCTGGCCATGGCCCTGGTGATCGCCCTGATCGGCGTCTTCGTCGTGCGACTCGCCGACATCCAGCTGGTCCAGGCGGCCGAGTTGAACGAGCAGTCGAAGAACAAGCGGCAGATCAGTCAGGTGACGTACGGCGACCGCGGCGACATCCTGGCCGCCGACGGCACCGTGCTGGCCGGCAGCGTGACCCGATACAACATCACCGCCGCCCCGGCGTTCGCCAAGACGCGGACGATCACCGAGAAGGCGGCCGACGGCACGAAGACGAAGAAGACCCTGACGGTCGAGCAGGTCATGGCGCAGATCGCGGAGATCACCGGCGGTGACGCGGACGCCATGTACGAGAGCATCACCCGTGACCCGACGGCGAACTTCGCCTATCTCGTCAAAGGCGTCGACGTCGACGCCTTCCGCGCGGTGCGGGACCTCAAGAACAGCGGCATCTCGTATCTCTACTACGAGCGGCAATCAGCTCGCACGTATCCCAACGGGTCGGTCGCCGGCAACCTCACGGGCTTCATCGGCACGGACGGCCCGCAGGCGGGTCTCGAGCTGAGCGCCGACAGCTGCCTCGCGGGCACGAACGGCAGCGAGACCTACGAACGCGGTGCCGACGGCGTCCAGCTGCCCGGCAGCACGGTGACGACCGAAGCCGCCGTCCCGGGCAGCTCGCTCACGCTGTCGATCGACAAAGACCTGCAGTACATGACGCAGCAGTCCCTCGCCGAGCAGGCTCAGGCCATCGGTGCCGTGAGCGCCACGGCCGTCGTCATGAAGGCCGACACGGCGGCTCTCCTCGCCGTCGCCGACTATCCCGCCGTCGATCCCAACGACGTCGACGCCACCGACGTCGACAACCTCGGCTCGCTGGCGTTCACCGCCTCCTATGAGCCGGGTTCGACGTTCAAGGCCATGACCGCCGCGATGCTGCTCGACACGGGCACCGCGACGCCGACGAGTCGCGCGACCGTGCCTTACTCCCGCACCTTCCCGTGGGGCGGCTCGATCCACGACGCCGTCTTCCACCCGACCGAGCAGCTGACCTTGACGGGGATCCTCCGCGACTCGTCCAACGTCGGCATCTCCCTCCTCGGTGAGAACCTGTCGGCGCAGGCGCGTTACGACTACATGCTCAAGTTCGGGCTGAACGAGCCGACGGCCGTCGGGTTCCTGGGTGAGCCCACTCAGGGCGTGCGCAACGTCTCCGAATGGGACCAGCAGACGAGCATCAACTCGATGTTCGGACAGGGCGTCTCGACGACGGCCGTTCACCTCGCCTCCGTCTTCCAGACGCTCGCGAACCACGGTGAGCGTCTGCCCGTGAACCTGGTCGAGAAGTGCACGGCACCCGACGGGACGGTCTCGCAGACGCCGAGCACCGAGGGGACTCAGGTGGTCTCCGCCTACGCCGCCGACACGACCGTGAACATGCTCGAGAAGGTCGTCAGCGCGGGCGACCTCAAAGACGTCCTGACGATCCCGGGGTACCGCGTGGCCGCCAAGACCGGCACGGCCGAGGTGGCGAAGTCGGACGGCACGGGCTACGGTTCGGACCGCATCGTGTCGGTCGCGGGCATCGCGCCGGCCGAGGATCCCCAGTTCGTCGTGGTCGTGACCTTCACCAAGCCAAGTACCATCAAGACGTCGGCCGCTGCGGCGCCGACCTTCAACAAGATCATGTCCCAGGCACTCGAGATGTACCGCGTCCCTCCGTCGACGGAGCCCGCCCCGGACATCCCCGAGACCTGGTGAGAGAAGAGGATTCATTGAACGCCCGGATCCCCCCGGTCCTCCGACCGGAACATCCGTCGGCGAGGTCCCTCGCCCACATGGTCAGCGAGTTCGGACTCGAGCACGAGGGCTCCCTCGACGGCATCGAAGTCACGGGCGTCACGCTGAGCACGACGGACCTCCAGCCCGGCGACCTGTACGTCGGCGTGCCCGGCGCTCACCGACACGGGGCCGAGTTCGCCGTCCAGGCCCGTGACGGCGGAGCCGTCGCGCTGCTCACCGACCGCGCGGGTCTCGAACTCGCTCGCGAGTCGGGTCTGCCCGTCGTCCTCGTCGACTCGCCGCGAGCCGCGCTCGGCGACGTATCGGCGTGGATCTACCGCACCGGCGGCGAGGGCTCGCCCCAGCTCTTCGCGATCACCGGCACGAACGGCAAGACGTCCACGGCCTACCTGCTCGAGGGCGTCCTCCGCCAGCTCGGGCTCGTCACCGGCCTGAGCAGCACCGCCGAGCGTCACATCGGCGACCTCACCGTCGTCAGCCGTCTCACCACTCCCGAGGCGAGCGAGATGCACGCGCTCCTGGCGCGCATGCGCGAGAGCGAGGTGCGCGCGGTCGTGGTCGAGGTCAGCGCCCAGGCGCTGAGCCGCAACAGGGTCGACGGTCTCGTCTTCGACGTGGCCGCCTTCACCAACCTGAGCCACGATCACCTCGACGACTACGCCGACATGGAGGAGTACTTCCAGGCGAAGCTGCCGCTCTTCCAGCCCGACAGGGCCCGGCGCGCGGTCATCTCGCTCGACTCGCCCTACGGGCAGCGGGTCGTCGACAACGCCCGCATCCCCCTCACGACCATCACCGTCCTCCCCGACGTCGAGGCCGACTGGACGGTCGAGATCGTCGACGAGCAGGCGGCGTACACGGAGTTCCGCCTCTCGGGCCCCGAGAACCGCTCCCTCGTCACGCGCGTGCCGCTGATCGGCTGGCACATGGTGGCTAACGCCGCCCTGGCCATCGTCATGCTCGTCGAGGCGGGCTTCGAGCTCGGCGCCATCGCCCAGGCCCTCGAGGCCGAGCACGGCATCGTCGCGTATCTGCCCGGTCGCACCGAGCGGGTCTCGGGAGACCGCGGACCGAGCGTCTACGTCGACTTCGGTCACAGCCCGGACGCCTTCCTCACCACCCTCGCCGCGGTCCGGCGCTTCACCCCGGGCAAGGTCGTCATGCTCTTCGGCGCCGACGGCGACCGCGACACGACGAAGCGCGGCGAGATGGCCCGTGTCGCCGCCGCCGGATCGGACATCCTCGTCGTGACCGACCACCACCCGCGCTTCGAAGACCCCGCGTCCATCCGGCGCACCCTGGTCGACGCCGCCCGCGAGGCCTTCCCCGAGCACGAGATCCACGAGGTGAGTCCGCCCGAGGCGGCGATCCGCGCAGCCATCGCACTGGTGGGCGAAGGCGACTCGATCCTCTGGGCCGGTCCCGGACACCAGGACTACCGAGACATCCGAGGCGAGCGCACGCCCTACTCGGCGCGCGACGAGGCCCGTGCGGCGCTCCGAGAGGCCGGGTGGGCCGAGTGATCGCCCTCTCCGCGACCGAGATCGCCGACATCACCGAGGGCACGCCGAGCGGTACGCCGGCGGGCGACCTCGTCCTGTCGGGCTCGGTCGAGACCGACAGCCGACTCGTCTCACCCGGGTCCATCTTCTTCGCCCTCCGGGGCGAGGTCACCGACGGTCACCTCTTCGTCGACGCGGCCGTCGCCAACGGCGCCGCGCTCATCGTCGCCGAGCGTCCGATCGAGACCGGCGTGCCGGTCGTCGTCGTCGCCGACGGCGTGACCGCGCTGTCGCGTCTCGCCGCGGCGGTCGTCGAGCGCGTCCGTCGCCATGGCCGGCTCAAGGTCGTCGGCATCACGGGGTCGAACGGCAAGACGAGCACGAAGAACATGCTTCGGGCGATCCTCTCCGACGTGGCTCCCACCGTCGCGCCCGAGGGGTCGTTCAACAACCACGTCGGCGCCCCGATCTCGATGCTGCGCATCGACGACGCGACGGAGTTCCTCGTCGTCGAGATGGGCGCAGCCGGTCCCGGCGAGATCGCCCGTCTCGTGGACATCGCCCGGCCCGACACCGGCGTCGTCCTCAAGGTCGGGCTCGCCCACGCCGGCGGGTTCGGCGGCATCGAGGGCACCCGTGCCGCCAAGGCCGAGATGGTCACCGACCTCCCCGAGTCCGGCACAGCCGTCCTGAACGCGGACGACGAGCGGGTCGCGGGCATGGCCTCGGTCACCGCGGCGCGGGTCGTCACGTTCGGGCAGAGCCCGTCGGCCGACTACCGGGCTGGCGACGTCGATGTCTCGGCGACGGGCACGACGTTCGTGTTCGAGCACGGCGACCTCCGTCGCCGTGTGGCATTGCGCATCCTCGGCGAGCACCACGTCATGAACGCCCTCGCGGCGCTGACCGTGGTGGGCGAATGGGGTCTCGACCTCGACCGCGCGGCGACCGTCCTCGAAGGCGTCGCCCGCGCCGAGCGCTGGCGCATGGAGCTCTTCGCGGCGCCCGGCGGCGTCACCGTCGTCAACGACGCCTACAACGCCAGCCCCGACTCGGTCGCAGCGGCCCTCAAGACGCTCGCGCAGATCACGCCGGGCGACGGCCGGTCGATCGCCGTGCTCGGCGAGATGGCCGAGCTGGGCGAGTACGCCCGCGACGAGCACGACCGCATCGGCCGACTCGTCGTCCGGCTCAACATCTCGCAGCTGATCGTCGTCGGACAGGCCGCGAGGCACATCCACATGGCGGCGGGGCTCGAGGGCTCCTGGGACGGTGAGTCGCTGATGGTCGAGACCATCGAGGAGGCTCACGATCTCCTGCGTCCGGCCCTCCAGCCGGGCGACGTGGTGCTCGTCAAGTCCTCCAAGTCCGCCGGGTTGAGATTCCTCGGCGACCGGCTCGCGGGGGTGTCCGAGTGATCGCGCTCCTGATCGCCGGTGCGGTCTCCCTCGTCTTCACCCTGTTGATGACGCCCCTGTTCATCAAGCTGTTCCACCGGCTCGGCTGGGGTCAGTTCATCCGCGACGACGGACCGCAGTCGCACCACACCAAGCGCGGCACGGCCACGATGGGCGGCATCGTCCTCATCCTCGGCACCGTGATCGGGTACTTCGTCGGTCACCTCGGTGCACAGGACGAACTCACCTCCAGCGGGCTGCTCGTGCTGTTCCTCATGGTCGGACTCGGCGCGGTCGGATTCCTCGACGACTTCCTGAAGGTGCGCAACCAGCGGAGCCTCGGGCTCGGCGGCTGGGCCAAGGTCATCGGCCAGGTCGTCGTGGGTGCGGTCTTCGCGATCCTCGCCCTGTCCTTCCCGAACGCCAACGGGCTGACCCCCGCTTCGACGAAGATCTCGTTCATCCGCGACATCCCGTGGCTCGACTTCATGTTCTTCGGCAGCATCATCGGCGGGGGACTCTTCCTCATCTGGGTCGTGCTCATCACGGTCAGCACGTCGAACGGCGTCAACGTCGCCGACGGGCTCGACGGTCTCGCCACGGGCTCGTCGATCCTCGCCATCGCGTCGTACATCTTCATCGGGTTCTGGCAGTTCAATCAGTCGTGCTTCAGCACGCGTCTCGACGAGACGACGCGGTCCGCCTGCTACACCGTGGCGAATCCGCTCGATCTCGCGGTGGTGGCGGCGGCGATCTGCGGCGGACTCATCGGGTTCCTGTGGTGGAACACCTCCCCGGCGCAGATCTTCCTGGGCGACACCGGGTCGCTGGGCCTCGGCGGCGCCCTGGCGGCACTCGCGATCCTCAGCCGCACGGAGATCCTGCTCGTGCTGATCGGCGGGCTCTTCATCGTCGTGACCGGCTCCGTGATCCTGCAGCGCGCCTACTTCAAGATCACCAAGGGCAAACGCATCTTCCTGATGAGTCCCCTCCATCATCACTTCGAGCTGAAGGGCTGGGCGGAGGTCACGGTGGTGGTCCGCTTCTGGATCATCGCGGGGCTCTTCGTGGCCGCCGGCGTCGGAGTCTTCTACCTCGAATGGATCTCCCGCACCTCATGACCGACGCACCCCTCGACGCGCGACTCGAGCAGCGCCTCCTCGGCCTCGACAGCTGGCACGCCGACTGGTCCGGTCTCCGTGTGGCGGTCCTCGGTCTCGGCGTGACCGGATTCTCGGTCGCGGACACCCTCGCCGAGCTGGGCGCCCGGGTCGTCGTCGTCGCACCGAGCGTGGACGACGACCGGGCCGAGCTGCTCGACCTGATCGGTGCGGAGCTGCTCCTCGAACCCGAGATGGCCGAGGCTCCGGAGGCGCTGGTCGCCTTCGATCCCGAGGTCGTCGTCATCTCACCGGGATTCGCTCCGCACCACCCGCTGTCCGTCTGGGCGCGTTCCAGCGGGGCGGCCGTCTGGGGCGACATCGAGCTGGCCTGGCGCGTCCGTGACAAGGTCGCTCCACCCGCCGAGTGGCTGCTCGTCACCGGCACGAACGGCAAGACGACCACGACGCAGCTGGCGACAGCCATGGCCGCGGCCGACGGTCGACGTGCGGCGGCGTGCGGCAACATCGGCGTACCCGTCCTCGACTGCGTCCGCGATCCCGAGGGGCACGACCTCCTGGTCGTCGAGCTGTCGAGCCACCAGCTGGACGCCCTGCCCCAGAGCGGACCGGGAGCCCTCCGGCCTCTCTCCGCGGTCTGCCTCAACCTCGAGGACGACCACCTCGAGTGGCACGGCGGAGCGGAGCCCTATCGCCTGGCCAAGTCGAAGGTCTACGCCAACACGGTCAGAGCCTGCATCTACAACAAGGCGGACGACGCGACGCGACGCATGGTCGAGGACGCCGACGTGGCCGAGGGCTGCCGGGCGATCGGCTTCGGGCTGTCCGCACCGGGGCCGAGCGACTTCGGCATCGTGACCGGCGATGACGGGGGAGTCCTCGTCGACCGCGCGTTCCTGGCCGAGCGGCGCACCAGCGCGCTGGAGCTCACGACCACGACGGCGCTCGACGCCGTGGGCCTCGGGGCCGATCACCTGCTCGCCGACGTGCTCGCCGCCTCGGCTCTCGTGCGGGCTGCGGGGGTCGACCCGGTCTCGATCCGCGACGCCCTCGGGGCGTTCCGCGTCGACCACCATCGCATGGAGGTCGTCGCGGTCGTCGACGGCGTCACCTGGGTCGACGACTCGAAGGCCACCAACCCGCACGCCGCCCAGGCGTCCCTGTCGGCCTTCCCGTCGGTCATCTGGATCGTGGGCGGCGTGTTCAAGGGCGTCGACGTCGAACCGGTCATCGCCGAGGCCGCCGATCGCCTGAGGGCGGCGGTCGTCATCGGCGTCGAGCGGAACGAGGTCATGGAGGCCTTCCGGCGACACGCGCCCGACCTGCCCGTCTTCGAGGTCCAGGAGACCGACACTGAGCAGGTGATGCCCACGGCTGCGAGGCTCGCGGTCGGGGCGTCCCGAGCCGGCGACACCGTGCTGCTCGCTCCGGCGGCGGCGTCCTTCGACCAGTTCACCGATTACACCGCGCGGGGGCGTGCATTCGCCTCCGCCGTCAACGATCTCCCGGGAGGCACGGCCGATGGCCCCAGCACCGTCCAGCCCTCCGCGTCGCCGCTTGACTGACCTCGCACGACGCGGCGGTCGGCCCGCAGACCGCGCTCGAGAGCACCCCCTCGAGTCCGACGCCGACGAGGCCGACCGCCCGGCGGCGGCCGTCGTCGCGGTCAAGCGGCTGTTCGCGGCCGAGACCGGCTCGTTCTTCGTGATCCTCGGCACGACCCTGTTCCTCGTGGTGCTCGGCCTCGTGATGGTCCTGTCGTCCTCGTCGGTCGAGGCCTTCATCGCCTCGGGTCAGACGTCGTTCTTCGGGTCGTTCGTCCGGCAGGGGATCTACGCCGCCATCGGCATCCCGCTCATGCTGATCGTCTCGCGCGTCCCGGTCTGGTTCTGGAAGCGCTGGTCCTGGCACATCCTGGGCGCGACCCTCGTGCTGCAGCTGCTCGTCTTCACGCCGCTCGGAATCGAGGTCGGCGGCAACCGCAACTGGATCGACCTCGGCTCGTTCACCGCGCAGCCCTCCGAGGCGGTCAAGCTCGCCCTGGCGATCTGGCTGGGCATGATCCTCGCGGTCAAGCGCGACCTCCTCGACGACTGGCGTCACCTGGCGATCCCCCTGGTGCCCGTCGTGCTCGTCGCCGTCGGACTCGTGGTCGCGGGCGGAGACCTCGGGACGACGATGGTCATGCTGCTCCTCGTCTTCGGCGCCGTGTGGTTCGCCGGCATCAAGCTCCGCTACCTGATGATCCCGATCGCGCTCCTGGCCGTCGTCATCCCCCTGATCGCCTTCGGGTCGGTCTCGCGGAACGACCGCATCGCCGCGTGGATGGCCGGGTGCACGGACGACAGCGCGTACCAGGGCATCTGCTGGCAGTCGCTGCACGGCACCTGGGCCCTCGCCTCCGGGGGCCTCTTCGGCGTCGGACTCGGGAACTCGAAGGCCAAGTGGTCCTGGCTGCCCGAGGCCGACAACGACTTCATCTTCGCCGTGCTCGGCGAAGAGCTCGGCCTGATCGGGGGAGTCGTCGTCCTCGCCCTGTTCGTGGTGCTCGCCATCGCCTTCATCAAGATCATCCGCAAGACGGGCGACCCCTTCGTCCGCGTGGTCACCGGGGCCGTCGCGGCCTGGATCGTCGGGCAGGCCCTCATCAACGTCGCCGTCGTCCTCGGCCTCCTGCCCGTGCTGGGCGTACCGCTCCCGCTGATCTCGGCCGGCGGATCGGCGCTCATCGTGACCCTCGTGGCGATCGGCGTGGTGCTCTCGTTCACGCGCCACCCCGAGGAGCCGGCGCCGAGCCCGAGGGTCGCGCGCCAGCGGGTAGGGTCTCTCCGGTGACGACGTACCTCCTCGCCGGCGGCGGAACCGCCGGGCATGTGAACCCCCTCCTGGCCGTCGCCGATCGGATCCGGCTCCGAGAGCCCGAATCGGTCGTGCTGGTCCTCGGCACCGCCGAGGGACTCGAGGCGCGGCTCGTCCCGCTCCGGGGCTACGAGCTCCTGACCGTGGCCCGGCTGCCCTTCCCGCGGCGCCCGTCCGCTGCGGCGCTGCGCTTCCCGTCGCGACTCGCCCAGGCCGTCCAGGGCGTCCGCGACATCCTCGCCGAGCACCGGGTCGACGTCGTCGTCGGATTCGGCGGCTACGCGTCGGCTCCGGCCTACGTCGCTGCCTGGCGCTCGAAGGTCCCCTTCGTGGTGCACGAGGCCAACGCCAAGCCGGGCATCGCGAACGTGCTCGGGTCGTATCTGACGTCGCACGTCGGCACGGTCTTCCGATCCACGTCGCTCCGTCACGGTCGCCAGGTCGGCATGCCGCTCCGTCACGAGATCGAGACCCTCGATCGTCGGGGCAGCAGGGCCGAGGCCGTCGCCGAGTTCGGGCTCGACCCCGCGAAGCCCACGCTGCTCGTCACCGGCGGCTCGAGCGGTGCGAGACGGCTCAACGAGACGATGTCCGCCGCCGCCGCCGCCGTCCTCGGCGCGGGGTGGCAGATCCTGCACATCACCGGCGCGAAGTCCGACCTGGGGCCGAGCGAACTGCCGGGCCACCACCTCCTCCGATACTGCGATCGCATGGACCTCGCCCTCTCGGCGGCCGACTTCGTCGTATCGCGGTCGGGTTCGGCGACGGTCAGCGAGCTGACCGCCCTGGGCCTCCCCGCCGTGCTCGTGCCCTACCCCGTGGGCAACGGCGAGCAGCGGCACAACGCCACCGACGTCGTCCAGGCCGGAGGCGCGGTGCTGGTCGACGACGCCGACTTCACTCCCGAGTGGGTCGCCTCGACCCTGGTGCCCCTCCTGCTCGACCGTTCGCGCATCGCCGACATGGCCGTGCAGGCGTCGACGGTCGGCGTGCTCGACGGCACGGACCGCACGGTCGACCTCGTGGTCGACGCGGCCCGCCCCCGGGTCAGCACCTCCGCCGGCACCCCGACGGAGTCCTCCGCGACGAACGACGAGAACCGATGATCAAGCCCGACCTCAGCCAGCAGATCCCGACCGAGCTCGGTCACGTGCACTTCGTCGGCATCGGCGGCTCCGGCATGAGCGGAATCGCCCGTGTCTTCCTCTCCGCCGGGCACGCCGTCTCCGGCTCGGACATCCGCGACACGCCGGGCGTCCGGGCGCTGCGAGATCTCGGCGCCGAGATCGCGATCGGGCACGACGCCGCCAACCTGGGCGACGCCGACACGCTCGTCGTCACCGGAGCCCTCTGGCAGGACAACCCCGAGTACCAGGCCGCGCTGGCGGCGGGCATCCCGGTCCTGCACCGGTCGCAGGCCCTCGCGTGGCTCATCGGGGGCCAGCGTCTCGTGTCCGTCGCCGGCGCGCACGGCAAGACGACGTCCACCGGGATGATCGTCACGGCCCTCCTCGCGGCCGGGCGCGATCCCAGCTTCGTCAACGGCGGGGTCATCCAGTCCCTCGGCGTGAGCGCGCGCGGCGGCGGCGAGGAGCTCGTCGTGGTCGAGGCCGACGAGTCGGACGGCTCGTTCCTGCTGTACGACACGTCGGTCGCCCTCGTGACGAACGTCGACGCCGACCACCTCGATCACTACGGCTCGCACGACGCCTTCGACGAGGCCTTCGTGGAGTTCGCCGGCGCCGCCTCCGAGCTCGTCGTGATCTCGAGCGACGACCTCGGCGCGCGTCGGGTCCGTGCCGCGCTCCGGCACGACCACGTCGTCACCTTCGGTCAGGACGACGACGCCGACGTGCGGATCGACGACATCGCCTCGGTCGGTCCCGTCTCGTTCACGCTGCACCACGACGGCACGAGCCGCGCCGTCCAGCTGCGGGTGCCCGGCGTGCACAACGCGATCAACGCGGCCGGGGCCTACGCCGTGCTGGTCGGTCTGGGCGTCGATCCCGAGACCGCGATCGCGGGTCTCGAGACGTTCGGGGGGACCGAGCGCCGCTTCGAGCTGCACGGCACCGTCGCCGGCGTGAGCGTCTACGACGACTACGCGCATCACCCGACCGAGGTCGCGGCCGCTCTGCAGGCGGCCCGATCCGTGGTGGGCGACGGACGGCTGATCGCGGTGCATCAGCCGCACCTCTACAGTCGGACGCGCATGATGGCCGGCGACTTCGCCGAGACCTACGAGGCGCTGGCCGACCACACGATCGTGCTCGACGTCTACGGAGCGCGGGAGGACCCCGAGCCGGGTGTCACGGGCGCGCTCGTGTCCGAGCGTTTCAGCGACCCGTCGAAGGTCGACTTCGTGGCCGACTGGCAGGCCGCCGCCGACCGCACCGCCGAGGTGGCACGGTCGGGCGACTTCGTCATCACCCTGGGGTGCGGCGACGTCTACCGCATCGTCCCTCAGCTGCTCGGCGCCCTCGACGCGGTAGCCGCCCCGGTCGACCCCGTGTCGGAGGAGACCGGAGCGTGAGGCGCCCGACGACGTCCTCCGACGGCCAGCGGTCGTGAAGCGTCCTCAGGGCTTCGACCCCTCGGCGCATCCGGAACGCGAGCCCGAGTCCGGTCCGAGCCCGTCCGGGGCGGACGGTCCGGGTGACGGCGCCGGCTCTCCGTCCGGTCTCCGGTCCCGGTTCGCCGCGCTGCGCCTCCCGGGCTCGCCGGCCGCGCGACCGGATCGGCAGTCGTCCGACGAGCCGTCGACCACCGCCGAGGAGGCGCGGGTAGACCCGGGCGCCGATCGGTCCGATCTCGACGACCCGGGTCGCACGACGGGCTCCCGGGCCGCTCGTCCCGCCGAACCCGTGCGGCTGGCGACGGTCGACACCTCGCGCGACGAGGCTCGGCGTCGCGCGCTCGAGGCGCGTCGGGCGAGTCGTCGGGCCTCGCGACAGAGGAGGCGCGTCGAGCGACTCGAGGTCCGTCGCTTCACCCGTCGCTCCCGGCACCGACGCGCGACCTGGGTCGCGGTCGGGGTCGTGGCGCTCCTGCTCGGTGCATCGGTCGGAGTCGCGGTCTTCTCGCCCCTGCTCTCCCTGCAGACGATCACCGTGGACGGGGCCGACCGGGTCGACGCCGCCGCCGTCCAGGAGGCTGTGGACGATCAGATCGGCACGCCGCTCGCGAGGATCGACTTCGACAGGATCACGCGCGAGCTGGAGGCGTTCCCGTTGATCGCGAGCTACGTGACCGAGACCGCCCCGCCGCACACCCTCGTCATCCGCATCACGGAGAGGCAGCCGATCGCCACCGTGGCGGATGGCGACGCCTTCGACCTGGTGGATCCCGCGGGGATCGTCGTGCAGAGCCTCGACGCGCGCCCCGAGGGGGTGCCCTCCGTGGACGTCGGCGGCACCGCCCTCGACGGGACGCCCTTCCGGGCGTCGGCGGAGGTGCTGCTCGCCTTGCCCGCCGCACTGCGGACCACGGTCGATCAGGTCACGGCGTCGACGGCCGACGACGTGACGCTGACGCTGACGACCGGTCAGCGCGTGGTCTGGGGTAGCGCCGAGCATTCGGATCGCAAGGCGGAGGTCCTGGCCGGGCTGATGGCCGACCAGGCGTCACGGGACGCCGGGGCCTCGGTCGAGTACGACGTCTCGGCACCGGACAACGGCATCATCCGCCCCATCTGACGATGTCGTTCGCGACACGCCTGGCACGATGGTGTCACCGCCCCGTCGGGGCACATACCTTGTGACTGCAGAACTTGCATACCATGTACAACCTTAACCTTCAACTTGCGAGTTAAGGTTTCAGCGGAGGCCCGGACGTGACAACGAACCATAACTACCTAGCCGTGATCAAGGTCGTCGGTGTCGGCGGCGGTGGCGTCAACGCCGTCAACCGGATGATCGAGCTCGGGCTCCGCGGAGTCGAGTTCATCGCGATCAACACGGACGCGCAGGCGCTCCTGCTCAGCGACGCCGACGTCAAGCTCGACGTCGGCCGCGAGCTCACCAGGGGCCTCGGCGCCGGCGCGGACCCCGAGGTGGGTCGTCGTGCCGCCGAGGACCACGCGGAGGAGATCGAGGAGGCGCTGGCCGGCGCCGACATGGTCTTCGTCACGGCGGGCGAGGGCGGTGGCACGGGCACCGGCGGCGCTCCCGTCGTGGCCCGCATCGCGAAGTCCATCGGGGCACTCACCATCGGCGTCGTCACGAAGCCCTTCGGCTTCGAGGGCAAGCGTCGTCAGGCCCAGGCCGAGGCGGGTGTCGCAGCTCTGAAGGACGAGGTCGACACGCTCATCGTCGTCCCGAACGACCGCCTCCTCGAGATCAGCGAACGCGGCATCAGCATGGTCGAGGCCTTCGGCACGGCCGACCAGGTCCTCCTCGCCGGTGTCCAGGGCATCACGGACCTCATCACGACCCCGGGTCTGATCAACCTCGACTTCGCCGACGTCAAGTCCGTCATGCAGGGCGCCGGCTCGGCTCTCATGGGGATCGGCTCGTCCCGGGGCGCCGACCGCGCCATCAAGGCCGCCGAGCTCGCCGTCGCCTCGCCTCTGCTCGAAGCGAGCATCGACGGCGCCCACGGGGTGCTGCTGTCCATCCAGGGCGGTTCGAACCTCGGCATCTTCGAGATCAACGACGCCGCTCGCCTGGTCCAGGAGGCCGTGCACGCCGAGGCGAACATCATCTTCGGCGCGGTCATCGACGACACCCTCGGCGACGAGGTCCGCGTCACCGTCATCGCCGCGGGCTTCGATGGCGGGGAGCCCTCCACGAAGACCAAGGAGCGCCGGTCCAGCTTCGTCGAGTCCGAGTCCCCGGCCTCCACGTCGGTCGCGGGCGTCTCTGCCATCGCCGACAGCGGCTCGTCCCACGACACGCCCTCCTGGAAGCGGCCCGACGAGGCGGCCTCGACCCAGGCCGCCGACCCCGTCTTCGACGACGGCGACGACGACCTCGACGTGCCCGACTTCCTCAAGTAGGCATGCCGACCGATCCAGTGGGCGGAGACCTGGGCGAGAGACTCGCCCGGGTCTCCGCCGAGGTCGCCGACGCGGCCCGCGTCGCAGGGCGTCGCCCTGACGAGATCACGACCATCGTGGTGACCAAGTTCCATCCGGCGGGGCTCGTCCGCAGTCTCCATGCCCTCGGGGTCCGCGATGTCGGCGAGAACCGCCACCAGGAGGCGCAGGTCAAGTCCTCGGAGCTGGACGATCTCGAGGGTCTGAACTGGCACTTCGTCGGTCAGCTGCAGTCGAAGAAGGCGCGGCAGGCACGCCGCTACGCCTCCGCGGTGCACTCGCTCGATCGCGTGAGCGTGGTGGACGCCCTCGCCGTCGACGACGGCTCGCTCATCGACGGGTTCGTCCAGGTCAACCTCACCGACGATCCCGGTCGCGGCGGGGTCGCTCCGGGCGACGTCGACGCCCTGGCCGAGCGCATCGCGTCGACTCCGGGTCTCCGCCTCCGCGGAGTCATGGCCGTGGCTCCCCTGGACGAGCCGGCGCGACCGGCGTTCGCGCGCCTCCGGGCCGTCTCCGACAGGGTGCGCTCCATCGAGCCCGGCGCCGGCGACATCTCGGCGGGGATGTCCGGCGACTTCGCCGAGGCGATAGCCGAGGGCGCGACACACCTACGAATCGGGACGGCAATCACGGGAATGCGACCCTCCGCTCGTTAATGTCGGGGGAGACGTCCACGATCCGGAGGAAACACATGGCCAACCCGCTGCGCAAGACGATGGTCTACCTGGGCCTCGCCGACGAGGAACTCGAGTACGACGAGCAGACGCCGGCTCCCGCCGCCTCCTCCGCCTCGCAGACCGGGCGTCAGTCCACCGCCCCGACGGCCACCTCGCCCGTGGCGCCGGTCGCCCCGGTGGCGGCACCCGCGGCCGCGCCGACGGCCACCCGCGCTCCCGTGACGCCCCTGCGCCGCACACAGACGACCACCACGACGAAGAACACGGTGCCCCACGACATGAACGAGATCCTCACGGTCCACCCGCGCGAGTACAAGGACGCCCAGGCCATCGCCGAGAGCTTCCGCGACGGCATCCCCGTCATCATCAACCTGTCGCAGATGACGGAGGCGGACGCCCGACGCCTGGTGGACTTCGCCAGCGGCCTCTCGCAGGGCCTCTACGGGAAGATCGAGCGGGTCACGAACAAGGTGTTCCTGCTGTCCCCGGCGCACATCGCCGTGAGCGGTGAGCAGGCTGAGGTAGAATCCGACATCGAGGCGTCCTTCTTCGCCCAGTCCTGATCGGCCGAGGCGTCATCGCCGCGCCGCCCTCTCAGATCGCGGCCCGACCGCGCCGACTCGTGTGAGCTGATGACACCCCGATGATCGTTTCCCTGATCGCCACGATCGCCTACTACCTCCTGCTGCTCTTCTTCCTCCTGATGTGGGCCCGGTTCGTCCTCGACCTCGCGCAGTCGTTCAGTCGGGGGTGGCGTCCTCGCGGTGCCGTGCTCGTCCTCGCCGAGATCACGTACACGGTCACCGACCCGCCGATCCGCGCCGTCCGCAAGGTCCTGCCGCCGGTCCGACTCGGTTCCGTGGCCCTGGACTTCGGCTGGAGCCTCATCATGCTCGCGGTCGTCATCCTGATGAGCGTCACGTCGTACCTGCGCTGAACCGCGCGGCGCGCCGGGTGCTCCGCACCAGCACTTCGAATGTTCGCTACGGTATACATGAGCGTCGCGTCGTCAGGCTATCCGAGCATCGCCTCGGGGCGGCCTGACGCGGCGCCACGACCAACAGGCCGATCACGGAACGCAGTGATCGGTTCAGACCACGATCGACTCAGACCACGATCAGACGATCCAACAGATGCACGAGGTGACGGCAATGGCTTTGACGCCTGAAGACGTAGTCAACAAGCGGTTCCAGCCGACGAAGTTCCGCGAGGGCTACGACCAAGACGAGGTCGACGACTTCCTCGACGAGGTGGTCGCGGAACTCCGCCGCCTCAACCAGGAGAACGACGAGCTCCGCCAGCGCCTCGACGCCGGTGAGACCCGGGGCGACGACTCGTCGTCGCAGGCCGTCTCCGCCCCCGTGTCCGCCGTCAGCGCCCCCGAGGCGCCGGCCCCGGTCTCCGCACCCGTCGTCGAACCCGCCTCGGCTCCCGTCCCCGCGCCGGAGCCCGCCGTCGCAGCGGTCGTCGCCCCGGCAGCCCCCGCCTACGTCGGCCCCACCGCCGACGAGACCGAGAGCACGAACAACCTCCTGCAGCTGGCTCGTCGTCTCCACGAGGAGCACGTCCGCGAGGGCGTCGAGAAGCGCGACGCGCTCATCGCCGAGGGTCACTCGACCGCCGCTCGCGTCATCTCCGAGGCCGAGGCGAAGAACCGTCAGCTCGTCTCCGACGCCGAGGGCCGCGCCCGCGACCTGGTGCAGACGGCCGAAGCCGAGAAGCGCGAGACCCTCGAGCGACTCGCCAACGAGCGCACGGGTCTCGAGCGCCGCATCGACGACCTCCGCACCTTCGAGCGCGACTACCGCCAGAAGCTCAAGAGCTACATCGAGGGCCAGCTCCGCGACCTCGACGGCGAGTCCACCGGCGAGAACCAGCCCGCCGGTGCACCCGCCAGTGCCCAGGGCTACGGCTCCAACTAAGTTCTTGGCACCGAACGACAACACTCCGACGAAGGTCAGCGCCCGCCTCCTGGCGGCGCTGGCCTTCGTCGCTGTCGGCGTCTACGCCGCAGATCAGACGTCCAAGCACCTCGTCACGACGACCATGGCCGAGGGCGAGACCATCGACGTCATCGGCACGTTCTTCCAGCTCCACTTCGTCAAGAACCCCGGCGCGGCGTTCTCGCTGGCGAGCGGGTCCACCTGGATCTTCTCCCTGGCGGCGGCGGCCGTGGTCGTCGCGATCATCGTCTTCGCGAGACGCATCCGCTCCCGGGCCTGGGCCGTCATGCTCGGCATGCTCCTGGGAGGCACGCTCGGCAATCTGACCGACCGCCTGCTCCGCGAGACCTCGTTCGGCATGGGACACGTGATCGACTTCCTGTACTTCCCCGGTCTGCTGCCGGCGATCTTCAACGTCGCCGACATCTTCATCGTCTCCAGCATGGGACTCCTGCTCCTGCTGACGCTCCTCGGGGTCAACCTCGACGGCACGCGCGTGCCGTCGAAGAGACGTCGACGCGAGCTGGATCGCGAGGCGGAGGCCTCCGGGCGCACCGACACCGCGCCTCCCGCAGGCCACGCCACGGAGCGATCGTGAGCGAGTACCGGTCGCTGCCGGTGCCCGACGGACTGGCCGGCGAGCGGGTCGACGCCGCCCTCGCCAAGCTCCTGGGCTTCAGCCGCACCTTCGCCGCCGAGGTCGTCGGCGGCGGCGGCGTCTCCGTGGACTCGAAGCCGGTCGGCAAGTCCGATCGTCTCGACGCCGGTGCGTGGCTCGAGGTCGAATGGACGCCGAAGGAGGGGCCCTCCATCGTCGCCCGCGACGTTCCCGGGATGGGCATCGTGCATGACGACGACGAGATCGTCGTCGTCGACAAGCCCGTCGGCGTCGCAGCGCATCCCTCCGTCGGATGGACCGGTCCGACCGTCCTGGGCGGGCTGGCGGCAGCGGGCTTCACCGTGGCGACCTCCGGCGCGGCCGAACGGGCCGGCATCGTGCATCGGCTCGACGTGGGCACGAGCGGCCTCATGGTCGTCGCCAAGACGGAGCGGGCCTACACGGTGTTGAAGCAGGCCTTCCGGGAGCGGACGGTCGACAAGATCTACAACGCGGTCGTGCAGGGTCATCCGGATCCTCTCACCGGCACGATCGACGCACCCATCGGCCGTCATCCGTCCTCCGACTGGAAGTTCGCCGTCGTCGTCGATGGGAAGCCCTCGGTCACGCACTACGAGACGATCGAGGCCTTCCCCGCCGCGTCCCTCCTGGAGATCCATCTCGAGACCGGCCGCACCCACCAGATCCGCGTGCACATGTCGGCCCAGCGGCATCCCTGCGTGGGGGACACGACCTACGGGGCCGACCCCACGTTGACCGCCCGACTCGGGCTGACACGGCAGTGGCTGCACGCCGTGAGCCTCGGCTTCCGTCATCCGGCGACGGGCGAGCAGGTCGTCTACCGGTCCGACCATCCCGCCGATCTGCGTCACGCGCTCGATGTCCTGGGCGAGAGCTAGGCTGATCCTCCAGTCGTCGGAACCACCAGCAGACGGGGAGCCCCTTGGCCTCGAGTAACGACTCATTCGTCCACCTGCACGTCCACAGCGAGTACTCGATGCTCGACGGGGCGGCACGGGTCACCCCGCTCGTCACCGAGGCGGCGAAGCAGGGGATGCCGGCCGTCGCGGTGACCGACCACGGCAACGTCTTCGGGGCCTTCGACTTCTGGAAGTCGGCGACCGAGGCGGGCATCAAGCCGATCATCGGCACCGAGGCCTACATCACCCCGGGCACGCACCGCGGTGACAAGACGCGGGTGCGCTGGGGCGACGGCGGACGCGACGACGTGTCGGGTGCCGGCGCGTACACGCACATGACGCTCCTCGCCGCGAACACCGGCGGCATGCACAACCTCTTCCGGCTGTCGTCCCGAGCCTCGCTCGAGGGCTACTACTTCAAGCCCCGGATGGACCGCGAGCTGCTCTCGCAGTACAGCGACGGTCTGATCGCGACGACGGGCTGCCCGAGCGGCGAGGTCCAGACGAGGCTCCGTCTCGGGCAGTACGACGAGGCGGTGAAGGCGGCCTCCGACTTCCGCGACATCTTCGGTCGCGAGAACTACTTCGCCGAGATCATGGATCACGGCCTCGGCATCGAGCGCCGCATCATGGGAGACCTGCTCCGGCTCGCCAAGGACCTCGACCTGCCCCTGGTGGCCACCAACGATCTGCACTACACGCACGAGCACGACGCCACGAGCCATGCCGCGCTGCTCTGCGTGCAGTCGGGTTCGACGCTGAACGACCCGAACAGGTTCAAGTTCGACGCCGACGAGTTCTACCTCAAGACCGCGCAGCAGATGCGGCATCTGTTCCGCGACCACCCCGAGGCCTGCGACAACACGCTCCTGATCGCCGAGCGATGCGACGTGCAGTTCAACACGTCCGCCAACTACATGCCGCGGTATCCCGTGCCCGAGGGCGAGACGGAAGAGACCTGGTTCATCAAGGAGGTCGAGAAGGGCCTCGTCCACCGGTACCCGACCGGGATCCCCGACGACGTCCGCAAGCAGGCCGAGTACGAGATCGGCGTCATCGCCGGCATGGGCTTCCCCGGGTACTTCCTCGTCGTGGCCGACTTCATCAACTGGTCGAAGGAGAACGGCATCAGGGTGGGCCCGGGCCGCGGCTCGGGCGCCGGTTCGATGGCCGCGTACGCCATGGGGATCACCGATCTCGACCCTCTCCGTCACGGACTCATCTTCGAGCGGTTCCTCAACCCCGACCGCGTCTCGATGCCCGACTTCGACGTCGACTTCGACGATCGCCGTCGTGGCGAGGTCATCCAGTACGTCACCGAGAAGTACGGCGACGAGCGGGTCGCCCAGATCGTCACCTACGGCACGATCAAGGCGAAGCAGGCCCTGAAAGACAGCTCACGGGTGCTCGGCTTCCCGTTCGGCATGGGCGAGAAGCTGACGAAGGCCATGCCCCCGGCCATCATGGGCAAGGACATCCCCCTGACGGGCATCTTCGACAAGCAGCACGACCGCTACAAAGAGGCCGGCGACATCCGAGCGGTGGTCGAATCCGACCCGGAGGCGCGGACGGTGTTCGACACTGCCCTCGGTCTCGAGGGCCTCAAGAGGCAGTGGGGCGTCCACGCGGCGGGCGTCATCATGTCGAGCGACCCGCTGCTCGACATCATCCCCATCATGAAGCGCGAGCAGGACGGCCAGATCGTCACGCAGTTCGACTACCCCGCCTGCGAGTCCCTCGGCCTCATCAAGATGGACTTCCTGGGTCTGCGCAATCTCACGATCATCAACGACGCGCTCGACAACATCAAGACCAACCGCGGCTTCGATCTGGTCCTCGAAGACCTCGAGCTCGACGATGCCGGAGCCTACGAGCTCCTGGCATCGGGCGATACGCTCGGCGTCTTCCAGCTGGACGGCGGGCCCATGCGCGGGCTGCTGCGTCTCATGAAGCCCGACAACTTCGAGGACATCTCGGCCGTCATCGCGCTCTACCGACCGGGCCCGATGGGTGCCAACTCGCACACGAACTACGCCCTGCGGAAGAACGGCCAACAGGAGATCACGGCGATCCACCCCGAGCTCGAGGAGCCCCTGTCGGAGGTCCTCGGAGGGACCTACGGCCTGATCATCTACCAGGAGCAGGTGATGAGCGTCGCGCAGAAGCTCGCCGGCTTCTCGCTCGGCCAGGCCGACATCCTCCGCCGTGCCATGGGCAAGAAGAAGAAGTCCGAACTGGACAAGCAGTTCGCCGGCTTCTCTCAGGGGATGGCCGACAACGGCTACTCGCCCGATGCGGTGCAGAAGATCTGGGACATCCTGCTGCCGTTCTCCGACTACGCGTTCAACAAGGCGCACTCCGCGGCCTACGGCGTCGTCTCGTACTGGACGGCGTACCTCAAGGCGCACTACCCCGCCGAGTACATGGCGGCCCTGCTGACGAGCGTCGGCGACTCGCGCGACAAGCTCGGTCTCTATCTGAACGAGTGCCGGCGCATGGGCATCAAGGTGCTGCCACCCGACGTCAACGAGTCCATCGGCTTCTTCGCCGCCGTGGGCGACGACATCCGCTTCGGCATGGGCGCCGTCCGCAACGTCGGGTTCAACGTCGTCGACCACATCATCGCCGCCCGCGAGAAGGAGGGCGCCTTCACGACCTTCCACGACTTCCTCCGCAAGGTGCCGCTGCCGGTCACGAACAAGCGCACGGTCGAGTCGCTCGTCAAGGCCGGTGCCTTCGACACCCTCGGCTCGACCAGGCGGGCGCTGGTCGAGGTGCACGAATCCGCCGTCGAGGCGGCGGTCAGCGAGAAGCGGGCCGAGGCCAACGGCCAGGTGGGCTTCGACTTCGACAGCCTGTGGGACGAACCGGCCGACGTGCAGCAGGTGCCCGAGCGACCCGAATGGTCGAAGCGCGACAAGCTCGCGTTCGAGCGCGACATGCTGGGCCTCTACGTCTCCGACCATCCTCTGGCCGGTCTCGAGCTCCCGCTCGCGAAGCACGCTCAGACGACGGTGACGGACCTCCTGGCGAGCGACGCGTCGATCGACGGCGAGACCGTCACCATCGCGGGGCTCATCACGAGCGTGCAGCATCGCGTCGCTCGGAACAGCGGCAACCCCTACGGGATCATCACGGTCGAGGACTTCGGCGGCGAGATCACGGCCATGTTCCTCGGCAAGACGTATCAGGAGTTCGGCCCGACGCTCGTCGGCGACTCGATCATCGTGCTGAAGGGGAGGGTCAGCCTCCGGGACGACGGGATGAACCTCCACGCCGTCAGCATGTTCAGCCCGGATCTCGGCGCCGGGGTCAACCACGGCCCCCTCGTGCTGCAGATGCCCGAGCACCGCGCGACGACCGACACGGTGACCGAGCTGGCAGCCGTGCTCGGCCGTCATTCCGGCCGGACGGAGGTCCGTCTGCGTCTGCTCAAGGGCGACAACGCCCGGACCTTCGAGATCCCCATGCCGGTCGACATCACGGCCGATCTGTTCGGGGAGCTCAAGAGCCTCCTGGGCCCCGGCTGCCTGGTCTGACGCCGGTCCGCGGTCAGTCCGCCGGGGGACCGGGCGTCAGGTACGTCCGGTCGTGATACAGCAGGGCGTCGTCCTCCGCGCCGACGCCCCCGCCGTCGATCCGGACCACCACGACCGCACTGCCGGCGACGGGCACCCGCTCGACGATCCGGCCGCTGAACCAGGCGGTGGCGCCACGCAGGAGGGGGAGTCCCCGCGGTCCCTCGGTCCAGTGCCGTCCGGTGAAACGCCGGTCGGCCGGGCCGGCCATCCGACGCGCGGCGTCGAGATCGCGGCGCCCGAGGAGGTGGACGATGACCGCCTCGGCCGAGGCGATGGCGGGCCAGGAGCTCGCGGTCCGAGCCATGTTGAAGGTCGCCAGCGGAGGGGCGGCGGCCAGGGACGCCAGCGACGTGGCGGTGAATCCGACGGGGGAGCCGTCCTGGCCCCGTGTCGTGACGATGGCCACGCCCGCGGCGTGACGGCGGAACGCGGCCCGGAACGCCTCGACGTCGTCGCCGGCTGCGCTCTCGGGCCGAGGATCCTGCTGCTGGGGTTCCGTCATGACAGGGCCGCTCCTCCTCGGTTCCGGGTCTCGTCGCCCGTGCTGATCGGACCCGACGCAGGAGCGCACGACTAGGCTGAACCGGCCATGATCCAGACGACAGACCTCCGCGGAACCCACACTACCCACGCCGACCTCCTCGATCTCGTGCCGCGCGCCCGAGCCGACGTCTCGTCGGCGGCGGACGCCGCAGCCGGACTCGTCGCCGACGTGCGCGAGAGGGGCGCGACCGCTCTGCGCGACCAGGCCGAGCGCTTCGACGGAGTCCGGACCGAGACCTTCCGCGTCCCCGCCGACGAGATCGCCGCGGCCGTGGCAGGTCTGGACCCCCTCGTGCGCGCAGCCCTCGAGGAGTCCATAGCCCGAGTCACCGAGGGCAGTCGCGCGCAGGTCCCCGCGAACACCGTGACGCGCCCCGCCGACGGCGCGGTCATCGAGCAGCGCTGGCAGCCCGTGACCCGGGCGGGCGTCTACGTCCCCGGTGGCAAGGCCGTCTATCCGTCCAGCGTCGTCATGAACGTCGTCCCGGCGCAGGTGGCCGGCGTCGGGTCGATCGCGGTCGTCAGCCCCGCGCAGCGCTCCTTCGGCGGGGGAGTGCACCCCGTGATCCTCGGCGCCGCCGGGCTCCTCGGCATCGACGAGGTCTACGCCATGGGAGGCGCGGGCTCGATCGCCGCCCTGGCCTACGGCGTCCCCGAGATCGGCCTCGAACCCGTCCAGGTCATCACGGGCCCCGGCAACAACTTCGTCGCCGCGGCCAAGCAGATCGTCCGAGGTCAGGTGGGCATCGACGCCGTCGCCGGCGCCACGGAGATCCTGGTCATCGCCGACGGCGACGCCGATCCCGTCCTCGTGGCCGTCGACCTCATCAGCCAGGCGGAGCACGACGAGGAGGCGGCGGCCGTCCTCGTCACGGACTCGCCGGCCCTCGTCGAGTCCGTGCGAGCCGAGCTCGAGCGTCTGGTCCCGTCGACCATGAGCGCCGAGCGGGTGCGGACGGCCCTCGGCGGCCGTCAGTCCGCCCTCGTCCTGGTCGACGACATGGAGGCGGCCGTCGCCTTCAGCAACGCCTACGGCCCGGAGCACCTCGAGATCCAGACCCGTGACGACGAGGCGGTGCTCGGATCGATCACGAGCGCCGGCGCCGTCTTCGTCGGGAGCACCACGCCGGTCAGCCTGGGCGACTACCTCGCCGGGTCGAACCACGTGCTCCCGACCGGCGGGCAGGCGCGCTTCTCGTCGGGTCTCGGGGCGTACACGTTCCTGCGACCGCAGCAGATCGTGCGCTACGACCACGACGCCCTCGCCGAGGTCGCCGACCGTCTCGTGGCGCTGTCCCGGGCGGAGCTGCTTCCGGCGCACGGCGAGGCGGTCGCGGCGCGCATCCGGCGCCCCTGAGGTCACGACGGGGGCGGGGCGCGCTCCCCAGTACGCTGAGGGCACCATGTTCTGTCCTTTCTGCCGCCACCCCGATTCCCGCGTCGTCGACTCGCGCACGAGCGACGACGGCACCTCGATCCGCCGGCGACGGCAGTGCCCCAACTGCGGCCGTCGCTTCAGCACCACCGAGACGGCGAGCCTCAACGTCGTCAAGCGCAACGGGGTGCTCGAGCCGTTCAGCAGAGAGAAGATCATCTCCGGCGTGCGCAAGGCGTGCCAGGGCCGCCCCGTGACCGACGGCGATCTCGCCGTCCTCGCCCAGCGGGTCGAGGAGGCCGTCCGCGCGAGCGGCACGTCCCAGATCGAGGCGAACGACATCGGCCTGGCCATCCTGCCCCCGCTCCGCGAGCTCGACGAGGTGGCGTTCCTCCGCTTCGCGAGCGTCTACCAGGCGTTCGACTCGCTCGACGACTTCGAGGCCTCCATCGCCACCCTCCGCGAAGAGCACGCCGATCGTCCGCGCCCCACCCGGTCGGTGGACGAATGACGACCCCCTACCGCGTCCTGTTCGACCTCGTCCTGTCGAAGATGGATCCCGAAGACGCCCACCACCTCGCCTTCCGGGTCATCCGGGCCGTGCCGAGGCTCGGCCTGGCGCCGCTCGTGCGTCGGCTGACGGCCCCGCACCCCTCTCTCGCGGTCACCGCCCTCGGACTCCGCTTCGACTCCCCGTTCGGCGTGGCGGCGGGCTTCGACAAAGACGCTCGGGGGATCGCCGGGCTCGGAGCCCTGGGGTTCGGTCACGTCGAGGTCGGCACCATCACCGCGCGTCCGCAGCCGGGCAACGAGCGGCCCCGCCTGTTCCGGCTCGTGCCCGACCTGGCGGTCGTCAACCGCATGGGCTTCAACAACGGAGGCGCGCAGCAGGCCGCAACGGAGCTCGCCTCGGCACGCAGCGCCTCCCGCCGTCCGGTCATCGGCGTCAACATCGGCAAGAGCCGTGTGGTCGACGTCGATGACGCCGTCGACGACTACCTGGTCAGCACGCGCCTCCTCGCTCCGCTCGCCGACTACCTGGCGGTCAACGTCAGCTCGCCGAACACCCCCGGACTCCGAGGGCTCCAGGAGCTCGATCGACTGGGACCGCTGCTGACGGAGGTGGCCCGGGCCGCCGGATCGACACCGGTGCTCGTCAAGATCGCTCCGGATCTCGACGACGACGGCATCCGTCGGATCGGAGAGCTCGTCGGCGAGCTCGGCCTGGCCGGCGTCATCGCCACCAACACGACCCTGTCGCGCGACGGGCTCTCGACCGACTCGGTCGCCGTCGAGGCGGCGGGCGCCGGGGGGCTGTCCGGCGCTCCTCTCGCGGCGAGGTCCCTCGAGGTGCTCCGCCTGCTCGTCGCGGCCGTGCCGCCGGGCACCTGCATCGTGTCCGTCGGGGGAGTGACGACCGCAGCGGACGTCGACGAGCGCCTGCGTGCCGGGGCGACGCTCGTCCAGGGGTACACGGCGTTCCTCTACCGCGGACCGCTGTGGGCACGACAGATCAATCGAGGACTGCGACGGCTGCGCAAGCGCCCCTGACCCGTCGACGGGGGTGACAGAACGGCGCCGGTCGCCTCCTGACGGAGGGGACCGGCGCCGTGGTGGTCTCTGCCAGGTCAGGCGGTGGGGTACTGCCCGCGCTTGATCTGGGGCTTCGGCATGCGCATGGGCTTCATCTGCATCGCACGCATGGCCGCATACCACTTGTTGCCCCGCTGCACGTTCCCTGCGCCGTACTTCTCGGCGAGCTTCGCGGTGACGATGCGCCCGACGACGAGGCAGTCGACGATCGCGACGAGGAAGAAGCCCCACAGGACGAACAGGGTGATCATCTGCACGGCCGCGATCTGGACGATGCTCATCACGATGACGAGCACCATGATCGGGATCATCGCCTCGCCGACGCTGTATCGGGCGTCGATGTAGTCGCGGATGAACCGGCGCTGGGGGCCCTTGTCGCGCTCCGGCAGGAACTTCTCCTCGCCGTTGGCCATGCCGACGCGCTGACGCTCGCGGACCTCGGCGAGGCGGGCGCGCTGCGCCTTCTGCGCCTCCTTGCCGGTGGCGACGAGCGGGCGGCGGTTGGCCTCCTCACGCTCCCGACGCGTCGGGGTCGGACGGCCCTTGCCGATCGTCGTCGATTCGGTGTCGACGACCTGCGTCGACGAGTCGGTCTTCTCTTCTGCCTTGGCCACGGGAATCCTCGGGGTTGAACGAGTTCCTAAGATTACCTCCATGACCGTCTCGCAGCATCCCGTCCACCCGACCGATCCTCGTACTGTCAGCGAACTCGCGGAGGCCGTGCACGGCGGCCTCCCGTCGACGATCGCCGATCTCTCGTCGCTCGTGCGCATCCCGTCCGTCTCGTGGGACGCGTTCGACCCGGTGCACGTCGCCGAGAGCGCCGAGGCCGTCGCTCGTCTCGTGCGCGAGACGGGTCTCTTCGACCAGGTCACGGTCAGCAGGGCGCCCATCGGGTCGAGCGGTGCGATGGGTCAGCCCGCTGTGCTGGCCCGTCGGGAGGCGCGCGACGGGAAGAAGACCGTCCTGCTCTACGCGCACCATGACGTGCAACCGCAGGGCGACGACGCGCACTGGGACACCCCGCCCTTCGAGCCCACCCTGAGAGGGGACCGCCTCTACGGTCGTGGCGCGTCGGACGACAAGGCCGGTGTCATGACCCACATCGCGGCCCTTCGCGCGGTCCGCGACGTGATCGGCGACGACCTGGGCGTCGGGGTCTCGCTGTTCATCGAAGGCGAGGAGGAGTTCGGCTCGCGCTCGTTCGCCGACTTCCTCGAGCAGCACCGCACCGAGCTCGCCGCGGACGTCATCGTCGTCGCCGACTCCGACAACTGGAGCACGACGGTGCCCGCCATCACCGTCGCACTCCGCGGGAACGTCACGTTCCGCCTCACGGTGCGGACCCTGGCCCACGCATCGCACTCGGGCATGCTCGGCGGCGTCGTGCCGGACGCCATGATGGCCATGGTGCGACTCCTCGCGACGCTGCACGACGACGAGGGCGGCGTCGCCGTCGCCGGCCTCCGCAGCCGGGAGGCGGAGCACCCCGACCAGAGCGAGGAGACCCTCCGCGAGGAGTCCGGCCTGCTCGAGGGCGTCCGCACGATCGGCCGCGGCCCCCTGCTGAGCAGGGTGTGGTCGCAGCCCTCGATCACCGTCACCGGGATCGACGCGCCGAGCGTCGCCAACGCGTCCAACACGCTGTCGCCGGAGGTGTCGGTGCGCATCAGCGCGCGCATCGCCCCCGGGCAGCCGGCCGCCGAGGCCTTCGAGGCGCTCCGAGCGCACCTCCTGACCGACACGCCCTTCGGTGCGCACGTGAGCATCGACGACGTCGACACCGGCGACCCCTTCCTCGTCGACACGACGGGGCCGGCCATCGCCGATGTGACCGTCGCGATGAGCGAGGGCTGGGGCGAGAGCCCCGTCCAGACCGGGATCGGCGGCTCGATCCCGTTCATCGCCGACCTCGTCAAGACGTTCCCGGAGGCCGAGATCCTGGTCACGGGCGTCGAGGACCCCGACACCAGGGCCCACAGCCCGAACGAGTCGCAGCACCTCGGCGTCCTGCAGAAGGCGATCCTCAGCGAGGCGATCCTGCTCGCCCGGCTCGACGCGGCGGGTCGATGACGTCGTCGGCCCGGAGGGAACAAATCCGAGGGTCGGCTGCTTACACTGGTCGACGAGGAGTGCAGAGCACTCGCACCCGCCCGAAGGAGGCTCCATGACCGACACAGCGACCCCCGTCGTCGACACGGCCGTTCCGACCGAAGCGCCCGCCCACGGCGTGAAGCTCACCGACACCGCAGCAGGGAAGGTCAAGAGCCTCCTCATGCAGGAGGGGCGCGACGATCTCCGTCTGCGCGTCGCCGTCCAGCCGGGCGGCTGCTCGGGTCTCATCTACCAGCTGTACTTCGACGAGCGTCTGCTCGAGAACGACGCGACCGTCGACTACGACGGCGTCGAGGTCGTCGTCGACAAGATGAGCGTCCCGTACCTCGACGGCGCGGCCATCGACTTCGAGGACACCATCCAGAAGCAGGGATTCACCATCGACAACCCCAACGCCCAGGGCAGCTGCGCCTGCGGCGACAGCTTCCACTGACGGTCTCGACGACGTCGCCCCATCGGGGCCGCCCCTCGGGGCGGCCCCGATGGTCGTTTAATGGTTCGGCGTCGAACATTGCGGCGTGCTGTGTGCGGAGGGCGGTGCAACCTGCGAGTAGGCTAGGGAAGTCCCCGTCCAGACTGGGAGCACCCCCCGAAGTCGCGTCATCCGAGAGGTAACAGTGCGTTCTCATCGCCGTAATCGTTGGGCCGCCATTCCCGTGGCAGCCGTCATGATCCTCGTGCTCGCAGGATGCACGCAGGACCAGCTCCAGGGGTGGTTGCCGACCGAGCCGGGCACGACGAATCACGTCGACAGCATCATCGGCCTCTGGGTCACCTCGTGGATCGTCCTCCTCATCGTCGGCCTCATCGTGTGGGGTCTCGTCATCTGGGCCTCGATCGCCTACCGCCGCCGGAAGGGTCAGACCGGCCTCCCGGTGCAGCTCCGCTACAACCTCCCGGTCGAGATCTTCTACACCGTCGTCCCGCTGATCCTCGTCCTCGGCTTCTTCGCCTTCACGGCACGCGACCAGGCCGCGATCGAAGCCCCCACGGCCAGCCCCGACGTCAAGATCGACGTCTACGCGAAGCGCTGGGCCTGGGACTTCAACTACATCGACCAGCAGAACGAAGACGAGTCGACCTACTCGCAGGGCATCCAGGCCCAGGAGGAGGCGGACGGCACCGTCGACCAGGACCAGCTCCCCGTCCTGTACCTGCCCGTCGGCAAGTCGGTCGAGATCGAGCTCAAGTCGCGCGACGTCGCCCACTCCTTCTGGGTCGTCGACTTCCTCTACAAGAAGGACACGATCCCCGGCAAGACGAACTACATGTACTTCACGCCCGAGAAAGAGGGCACCTTCACCGGGAAGTGCGCGGAACTCTGCGGTGAGTACCACTCGCTGATGCTCTTCAACGTCAAGGTCGTCAGCCAGGACGAGTACGACGCCTACCAGCAGACGCTCACCGACGACGGCAACACGGGTCTGCTCGGCGACGAGTACAACACCAACACCAACCAGCCGAACAACGAGGCGCCCGTCGCCTCCGGCACCGAAGACTCCGAGAAGTAAGGCACGGTTCGATGAGCTCAGCCACCGCCACCCGCCCCACCGGAGGAGCATCCTCCTCCGGTCCGAACTTCGGAGCCTCGAAGGTCGGCCGCAAGGGCAACGTCGTCGTCACGTGGATCACGTCGACCGACCACAAGACCATCGGGTACATGTACCTGATCGCGTCGTTCCTGTTCTTCTGCCTCGGCGGAGTCATGGCGCTGATCATCCGCGCTCAGCTCTTCGCACCGGGTCTCGACGTCATCCAGACCAAAGAGCAGTACAACCAGCTCTTCACGATGCACGGAACGATCATGCTGCTCATGTTCGCGACGCCCCTCTTCTCGGGGTTCGCGAACGTCCTCATGCCGCTTCAGATCGGTGCTCCCGACGTCGCCTTCCCCCGACTGAACGGGTTCGCCTTCTGGCTCTACCTCTTCGGCTCGCTCATCGCCGTCGCCGGCTTCCTCACCCCCCAGGGTGCAGCGTCGTTCGGGTGGTTCGCCTACGCGCCATTGTCGGACACGACCTTCTCACCAGGTCTCGGCGGGAATCTCTGGGTCTTCGGCTTGGGCATGACCGGCTTCAGCACCATCCTCGGAGCCGTCAACTTCATCACGACCATCGTGACCATGCGCGCGCCCGGCATGACCATGTGGCGGATGCCCATCTTCACCTGGAACACGCTGATCACCGCGATCCTCGTGATCATGGCCTTCCCCGTGCTCGCCGCCGCCCTCTTCGGCCTCGGCTTCGACCGCGTGTTCGACGCGCAGGTCTTCAACCCGGCCAACGGCGGGGCCATCCTCTGGCAGCACCTGTTCTGGTTCTTCGGGCACCCCGAGGTCTACATCATCGCTCTGCCGTTCTTCGGCATCATCAGCGAGGTCCTGCCCGTCTTCAGCCGCAAGCCGATCTTCGGGTACAAGACGCTGGTCTACGCGACGATCTCGATCGCCGCCCTGTCCGTCACCGTGTGGGCTCACCACATGTACGTCACCGGCTCCGTCCTTCTGCCGTTCTTCTCGCTGATGACGATGCTCATCGCGGTGCCGACGGGCGTGAAGATCTTCAACTGGATCGGCACGATGTGGCGCGGATCGGTGACGTTCGAGACCCCGATGCTCTGGGCCATCGGCTTCCTGATCACCTTCACCTTCGGTGGTCTGACCGGTGTCATCCTCGCTTCTCCTCCGCTCGACTTCCATGTGTCCGACACGTACTTCGTTGTGGCGCACTTCCACTACGTGGTGTTCGGGACTGTCGTGTTCGCGATGTTCTCCGGCTTCTACTTCTGGTGGCCGAAGATGACCGGCAAGATGCTCAACGAGCGTCTCGGCAAGATCCACTTCTGGATGCTGTTCGTCGGGTTCCACACGACGTTCCTCGTGCAGCACTGGTTGGGCGTCATGGGCATGCCCCGTCGTTACGCGACGTACCAGCCCGAGGACCACTTCACGTGGATGAACCAGCTGTCGACCATCGGCGCCATGCTGCTCGGCGTCTCGATCCTGCCGTTCCTCTACAACGTCTACATCACGGCTCGTCGGGCTCCGAAGGTCGAGGTGAACGACCCCTGGGGTTACTCGCGCTCGCTCGAGTGGGCCACGTCGTGCCCGCCGCCCCGTCACAACTTCACGTCGATCCCCCGCATCCGGTCGGAGTCTCCGGCGTTCGACCTGAACCACCCCGAGGCCGGCCTGCCGGTCGGAATCGGTCCGGTCAAGGACGCTCCGGATGCCCCGACGTACGATGCCGCCAGCGACAAGGTGAAGTAGAACGCCATGAAGACCAACGCAACGCTGTTCTGGATCCTCGCGATCTTCTTCTTCCTGATGGGCGCCGTGTACACGGTGTGGAACATCATCGACACCGGTCAGGTCGAATGGGCCGGTACCGTGGCCATCCCCCTCGCCGGCATGCTGAGCGTCTTCCTGGCCTTCTACATGAGTCGCTCGCACGGCGCTCAGGGCGGGGAGCTCCCCGAGGACCGTCTCGACGCCAACATCGACGACGGTGACCCCGAGCTCGGACACTTCAGCCCCTGGTCCTGGTGGCCGATCCTGCTGGCCTTCGCCTGCGGTCTCGTCTTCCTGGCCCTCGCCGTCGGCATGTGGATCATCTACATCGGTGCGGCTCTCGTCGCCGTCTCCCTCGTCGGCTGGGTTTACGAGTACTACCGGGGCAACTTCGTCCACTGAGTCATCGCACGACAAGCACTTCGAACGGCGTCCACATGGTGGGCGCCGTTCGTCGTTAGACGACCGCTCGAGTACACGAGAGGCGCGATGACGCTGTCGATTGATCAGGTGACCAGGCGGAGCCACGCAGCCACAAGAGATGCCCCCCTCTCGTCAGCTCGGAGAAGCCGGCTGCTCCGCTGGCTGACACAGGGTCCGAGGCGCAAGCCGTGGAGGGTCCCTTGCCACGAGAACCATCGGCGGCTGCGGCCTCACGGGGCAAGGGCTTGTGCACCTCGGGACGGGAGGGGCGGCCAGTCGACGACCGGAGGATGAACATCCGCCTTCTCCCGCCCGCACGGTGCCGGGAGGCGCGTACGTCGGCCCAGCCGCCAGACGGGGCGGCCGTGTGACCTCCCGGTAGCGGCAAGGCGTCTTGCGAGCTACCGGCAAGGCGAGCGTCTCAAGGGCCGGGAGCTCGCCTGCATAGGCGACGACCGCCTCCGCACTCGAGAAGCATCGCACTCATGTGGGCTACCGCTGCGGTGAGCGGCTCCAATGGGGGAGACGACTGCAGTTCCCCAGCTCACTGTCCGGACGCAGGGACGTCGGGACGCAGGGACGTCGGGACGGCGAGCACTGAGTTTCGTCCTGCGCCGTCGCGGGAGCCGGACTGCCGTGCGCGCTGCGATCGACCCGAACCGTGCGTCCGGCAATGTTCCAGTGACCCTGAAGGTCGCGCGCCGGAACGTCGCTACGTCCTGCCGTGCGCGCTGCGAGGGACCCGATCCGGGCGTCGTCCGCCCCGAACGGTGTCTCAGTGACCGGTCGATGGCACCGAGTAGGCGGGGAGACTGATCGGCGGGTTGCACCCGGTCTGCGGGAAGGCGCGGTCGTCTACACAGTTCAGACGGGGCCTGGGGGAAGGTGAGCACGTGGATGAGAGGGGGCTGCCCCGCGAATCTGCACCGACCCTGGAAGATCGAGGCGCTCCACCGTGGTGAGGCGCGCGGGTTTTCCTCCGCTGCTGTGGATCCTCGCCATGGGCAAGACGGCACGCTCTCTCGTAGCCGGATACGGGCCACAGGAGACGGACGGGCTCGGTGTCGTTCCGGTCGAACCCCAGCCCGCTCGTGCGGACTCTGGAGGGACGTGCTGGAGGTCGAGGCGTACAAGGTCGACCTCGCGGTCGACTCGAGGTCGACTCGACGGCGTCTCGATGACTCCGGGCGGCCACAGGGGCGAGGTGCTCCCGAGTGGCGGGCCGGAAAGACGAGAGGCCCGACCACCAGGGGTGGTCGGGCCTCTCAGTGCTTCGAGTC
>Ga0265797_10001106_pt1 | contig 48311 bp, 28 predicted proteins | sample P2T30metagenome_FD_192433 | JGI IMG/M metagenome (GOLD analysis project Ga0265797, IMG submission 192433) | Plant litter microbial communities from East Loma Ridge, Irvine, California - P2 T30 | ecosystem: Environmental > Terrestrial > Plant litter > Unclassified | place: USA: California...
GGAACAGCAGGGTATTTTGCTTGCATACTCGCACATCTCGCGATCAGTTCGCTCAGCTGATGCAAGCTGATCAGCGGATACAGAGGGTTGATCCACATCTCGTAAGACCTTTGCAATAGTTTCACCATACTGGGTTGGAGTGGAAGCTGCTGTGCAATCGCAGCCGATGAGATATCAGTGGCAGTCCATGCGCCGGCCTGTTCAGAGTAAATCTGCGCTTGACCAGGAGCGCATGACCGCAGGATTGCAGCTGCATAGCTAGCAAAGAATGAGCCACTCGATGGTCCAAGATACCTTTGCTCGCCAGTCGCATTCAGCGCAAGGATGCTCATATTGGAAGTTTCAGCATGAGGAGAGTCATCGAGGCCATCTTGACGAGTTTGGGTAAATCCTGCATCACAAATGTTCGCTTGTGCGGCCGTCGGTGGAGTATTTCGGGGAGCTAGTGGCCGTGGTGGTGCTCCGCCGTCTGTACGAGATGACATCGGTGTTCCAGTGGGCAGATGTTGACAGTCAATTGCAAACTCTCGATCTACAATCTTTTCGAGCCATTGGACTCTGTCTTCGGCATCTTTGAGGGACCTACCACCAGTTGTTAGTCTACCACTAAAGACACGCGACGTAAGTGTTATGAGTCGCAAGTTTGTGACAAGATCTACTGTGCTAGGTGTTCTTTACGCCGCCGTGTGTGCGGTTCGCACGATGCATTGATATCGTTGCATGCACGGCATCTGGGAAAGCCGGAACACTACGCCGATAGTCAATGCCAGTACCAACATGCACAGAAAGCCGGGAGACTACCTTGATCTTTCGTTTGTGGCATCGAACGCACGCTCGTATTGCGTTTTCAACCATAGTCGTGATTGTTCGGTCGACGAAGACGAAAGGGTGGCGGCGTGTTTTCACCGCCGGAACCTCAATCCCGTTGATCGGCCAACGCCGGCGATTCGTGAACGGCCGGCGATTTTTCGCCGTGGAACTGACGACCGGGAGGACACAACTTCGTGTTGAGGGAGTCCGTATCATTAGCCATCCGTGCACTGGTGAGGAGATAACAAGATGCTGACGGGCGCTCCAGCTCTGTTCCAGGTTGCACGCCGGGGAGAGAACCCAAATCCCCAGACAACGCACATACGTGCTGTGCTATAAGTATCGCTGTGTAACCCATGACTAACACACTCGCTTTCTGACGATACAACATTAAATCATGACGTGGGAACAAACAGTCCAAGCAAAAAGAGCTGCCAGAGAGGACACTCTCGAGACCTTTCTTCGATTGTTGCCTCCTGATGATACCAACCCTTTCAACCTCGAAGGGCTTGATGGAAAAACGCTCATCTCCAAATTGGCAGCAGGCGAGATCAGTGCTGAGACCTTGACGTCAAGGGTCATACGCAAGTGAGTCCATTGTATAATTTCTCAATGTTCACAGCTAATGCGGTCTTCCCCGTCAAAGTGCTATACATGCTCAACGAGACGTGAGTCCAGTCTCGGAACCCTCTGATACGCCCAGCTCGAGCAACTACTAAACGCCGCGTAGACGAACTGCATCAGTGAACCGCTCTTTGACAGTGCACTGAGCAGAGCTCGAGAGCTCGATGAGCACCTGAGGACGACGGGCAACACAATTGGACCACTGCATGGACTTCCCGTGTCAGTAAAAGATCAATTCAATGTTCAAGGCGTCGACACAACGCTTGGCTATGTCGGTCGATCTTTCAAGCCAGCAAACCAAGATGCTGTTCTGGTGACCATCTTCCGAAATCTCGGCGCGGTCATCATCACAAAGACAGCCATCCCGCAAAGCATTCTTGTAAGTTTGCACCGACAGTCTTCAAAGCCAGCAACTGACTGATCACCCAGTGGAATGAGACCGAAAGTCCGCTTTGGGGCGTAACAACTTATCCTGGTCGGCCCTGTCTTACGCCAGGGGGTTCTTCTGGGGGCGAGGCTGCGCTTTTGGCCCTGTCAGATTCTCTCGTGGGCTGGGCCACTGATATTGGCGGCTCTGTACGACAGCCAGCAGCTCTTTGCGGCTTATACGGCATGAAACCGTCGAGTACGCGTTTGCCATACGCTGGCGTACCAGTATCTCACGAAGGCCAGTCTCACGTGCCTTCTTCCATCGGCCCTCTGAGCAGAGATCTGCCGACGCTCATCACGGTGATGAGGGAGTTTCTTCTTGCTGAGCCGTGGATTCTAGACCCTAATGTTGCGCCAATCTCATGGCGTGAGGACCTCTTCCAATCCGTCCAGAAGCGGCCGCTGAGGATTGGAGTCATATTCGATGATGGCGTGGTGAAACCCCACCCTGAGATCGAAGCAGCTGTTCATTTGGCTGCGGATCTGCTCGAAGCTGCAGGACATGAGATCATCGCTTGGGACACGACAGACCACTTGGAATGTATCAAGATCATGGACCAATTTTACAGAGCCGACGGTGGAGAAGATATCAGACGCGAAGTCGAAGTAGCGGGCGAGCCGATGATACCGCATGTTGCCGCGCTTGTCGACTCATCAAAGCCCATATCAGTGTACGAGTACTGGCAGCTCAGCCGCCAGAAGATACAGGCTCAAGAAGCGTACAACAAAAAGTGGAACGAAAGTGCCGCCCAACGAAGCTGTACAGAAGGTCGACCAAACTGGCAGACCCAACCATCACGCTGCGTAGATGTGATCATCAGCCCCGTGGCACCTCACACTGCAGTTCCCCATCGATCGGCTCGCTGGACAGGATACACAAAAATATGGAACTTTCTCGATTACACCGCCCTGGCCATTCCATTCGGGACTCTCAACCAAGATCCTTGTCTCGAAGGACGTCTGCCGGGAATCTATGTGGACGCTGCTCGGAAGGAATACATGGACAACTATGTCCCTCGAAACGACTTGGACAAGTGGAACAAGGGGCTTTACGATCCTCAGCTCATGGATGGTCTTCCCATCGGTTTGCAGATCATCGGACGGAGGTTCGAAGAAGAGAAAGTTCTGGGTGTAGCGAGTGTGCTGGACAAACTTCTGGCATATCATCGCGAATCTTAGATGATAGTAATGTCGCGAAATGGAAAGCCGTGTATGTATGTTGAGCAAAACCAACTTGCATAACACTGAGCACTTGTTGCTGGAAGCGCCGCCAACGACGATCGTTACAGTCCAATGAGCAAAGTACGTCTTCAGTCTTTGGTGTCAAACTCAAGCCAACAAAGTGCTTCTTGAAGTCAGTCGCAGGCATGGTCGATGTGTGCGCACCCTAGTACCAGCACAATGACATTTGATTGGCCGAATGCAGGGATTCGCTTAGGAGTGGATTCGCGACGTGACTCCTTGTACAACCACCGCCACCAGACTAATTCGAAGACCGCAACCACCCACCATCGCATGTCTTACTCACAGCATTGAAACTATATCTCAAAGCGACTCTTTACCATGTCTCAAGTCACAAAAAGCGCAGAAATGGACATCGCAGAGACACTTGCCTTCCTTCTGGTCTTGTTTGAAGTGTTGTGGGCCGTCTGGGTGGCACACGAGATGCGTCGCCTCGAGACATTCATGCGATCTCGCTACGATAAACCCATCACCTATCGCCGATTTATCTCGGAGGTCACTGGCCGCTTGCTCCTCATCAGCACCTACACGAGCCTTTCGGTCCCTTGGTATCTGGCCGGACTGGCCGCAGGCAAGACCTCCACCGAAATGTACCACGTCTGGCCACTACACGTGTTCCATACGTGCATGCTCGGAAGCATAGCGATATTGCGCTTCCAGCGCATATTCTTCGAGTCTCGCTGCGGAAAAGTTTGGCTCTTTTGGTTGGGTCAATACGTTGACATACTGAGCCTTGTTCTTTTAATCAACATTGTCATCAAACAGCTTTCGACGATCATCACTGGTTTAGAATCTTGGAGACACGCCTTATCGTCTGGAACGATATCATTGAGTACACTGCAGGAACGATTACTTGAGCGAGCAATTTCTACTTAGGTGCCTCTACTGTTGGATTCTTTGCCAGTTTTGAGGGCTACTTGGAGTGATTTTGTGCATCACAACTGGCAAGCGAATGGAACGAAAGATTTTTCGCAAAGGACCATCAGGGGATGAAGGGTGACCTTTCGATGCTGCGACTCTTGAGATGTGCTTCTTTTGACCTTTGCTCTGCGGCAAAGTCACCTCGGGTGCGTGCAGAATCAGACAAAGAACTGGATCTGAACATGGCCGAACTGGGAATCCTTTGTCTCTGTATGCATGTCTTGGGTGTTTCACGGATCACCATCACGCACCTTGACCGATTGATTGCAAGGCTCACCAAAATAATAGTTCACATTCTTCGGCAATAAATTCAGCCATCCTCAGCAACCATCGCACACGGAAACACCTCCCATCGTCTGCACCCATCCGACCCTCAGACGGATCCACTCACCATCCGCCGCAAGCCACTCAACCACAACCCTTCTCTCTCACGGCGCTAACTCAAATCCGACATAGAGCGCAACCATGACCCTCTCCACAGACCTCGCATACCAACTCCTCGCCATCAACGCCTCCATCGCCGCCACCGTAATCATCCCCCTCCAAATCCTCCTCTGGCTCTTGCCCAAAATAACCCCGACTCGATCCCAATTCGGCTTCGCGCTCGCAATCATCTACGCCCTCGCCATCGCCATCAATATCCTCCTCCCCGACCTGTTCGCCGCCATCGGGGCTTTCGGTTCCGCACAAACCGTTTGCGCGAAGAAAGTGAAGAGCTGCTATGCCATCGGCGGTGCTAGCTGGACCGATAATTTCACGCTGCAGAACCGTTTGGCGCCGGTCATTTGCAATGAAGCTTTTTATGAGTGCTATAATTCTGCTGGCGCTGTGTTTTTGACTAGGGTTTTGGGATGGTTTGTGTGATTTTGCGAAGTTGTGGCTTGGTGATCGATCTGGCTAGATGAGCGAGGGCTTTCGGCAGAGGATATAAGGAGACCGGAGACGGTTGTTGATGCTGTGCTTCTTCTGGTCTTTGCTCGAAGCGATTGAGCGATTGAGTACTTGCTTGTTAAGTTGGGAGAATTGCTGTTTTTCAATTTGACGTTCGTTGAGTTGTTCCTACTACCATAAGCCTTTGCACTCCATTCCGAAATACAGCCGGTAAAGTCTTGCAGGTTAGTGAAGCAAAGTGAAGTGAGAAACATCCCGGCTGCGTTATCCGCCGCGATGCAGCCGGTGCTCGAACGCCGTCTCTCTCTGTCTCGCACAACATACAGAAGCGTCTTTTGAGCTGACAGTTCCATCAACACCATCAACCGCATTCAGTCAGAAATAATCCAGGCAAGACCAGTCCATCAGACACTTTGCATCCCATGCCACGGTAAGTCACACAACATCATTTGCCACACTTCCAGCATCAGCCGCTGAGATACCCCCTAGAAGCGCGAACATGGACTTCGGTCTCGGAGATGCGTTCTCGTTCGGACTGTACCACTTTCTGTGGACTCTGCAGCTCTCATTCTTCGCCAGTCTGGCCATGGCGCGCGTCAATGCTGCCGGGCTCAAAGCAATCTTTCGGTTCTACTCCGAGAGCTTCCTCGTCATTCTGCTCCTCCACTATTTCACCGGATCCTGGATTGCGGACTTGTACGCGAGCCTGACCTTCTTCGAGACGTGCCAACTCGGGCTTTTCCATGCGCTCACGGCCTTGATCTTTATCCACTACCTGAAGATGTACCTCGACCTCCGCTCCATCAGGGCAGTCACTCGACTGCGTTTCTTTGTCGAGTTGCTCGGCTTCGTCCTGGTTATCAGCACGTTTGTCGGCACGTGGAGCATGGTGCTCGTCTTGTACTTCCACATTTCGGCGTACAAAGCCCAGCACGCTAGGAATGGACGACTTTAGAACGGTGCAGCAGCCTACTCTTTTCGAGCTGACAATACTTCGTGCTTTCGCTGCATGGGTATCCGCAATTGCTTGTGTGTGTATATCGTACAGGCTCTGATATCAATACAAAGCACGCCCGTCTTTCAGGCAATGCTCGCCTCACGACTCCTTTTCTTTCTTGAAATCACCAAATAACGCCGTCTTATGCTTTCCATATCCCTTGCCCTCGCCAAATCTGCCAAATCTCACACTCTACTCCCTTTAATCGGTACGCGTTCCATTTCCCCAATCAACCTTCCCACCAACATCCTTAACCTCATCGAACTTCGACCCAACCTTCACCATCGAGTAGCGAATCATGCGCGGATCCAGACCGAGTGTCCTCTTGACAGCGTGCTGTGTCTTTGCGCTCGAGTCGAAGCGCATGATGAAGTAGTGGCCATTGTGGTAGGTTGCGCCCTGCTTGCGGGCGGGTTTGGGGAGGAGGAAAGTGCCCCAGTTTGTGATGCCGCGGACGACGCCGCCGGCGGTGAGGACTTGATTGCCTGCTGTGCGGGCGATTCTGGAGGGAGGTTGTGTTAGGGGTGTGCGGAGGTGGTGGTGTACATGGAGGTTGGGATGGGAGCGTACTCTTTGATCTCGTTGACGCCGCGGCCGGGACGGACCTGGAAAATGCGTTAGTATAGCAGGTAGTAAGAATGAATGCGCCGCAACATACCACTCCTATTAATTCGTACAACATGGCTGATATGTGCTGGTGGTTGTTTGCGCGCCGGCTGCTGCTCTCCCGGTGATGTCGAAACATCGAAGATTGGCCGCAATTCTTATCTAACCCTAAGGCGTTGCGATCAATTAGGGTAGATCACATGTCACAATCAGATCGCGCCCTACGCATTAGCACTACGTAACAGGCAATAGCACCCGAGGCTCTTCCAGGTTGGCTCTCCGATATGCTATCGATTGTACTCATTTCCCATTGACATTTGCGATTGCTAGTAATAAACTTTTCTTCCTCCTTACACACACAGTCACACAAACACACAAATCTCCCCTCCTCACAAACACCTACAATGGCCGCCGCAGCAGTCGCAGGACGCGCTTTCGCCCGTTCGTTCACCACCCAGAGCTTCAGATGCGCTAGGCCTCAGGTCATGCGCATGAGCGCGCCCACCAGCAGGACATTCGCTGTCAGTGCGAGAGGTATGAAATGATCTTGAAGAACGTTGGACCACGACGCGCAAGCTAACCAGTAACTACAGCATTCGAGAAGAAGTACACCGAGGACCACGAATGGATCGAGCTCTCTAGCGACAGGAAGACTGGTACCGTCCATTGAACGCACCCAAACCCTGCGCGCAAGCTCCTAACGAAACCTCCAGGCACAATCGGCGTGTCCGCCTACGCCGCCAAAGCCCTCGGCGACGTCGTCTACGTCGAACTCCCCTCCCTCGACCTCGAAGTCAACGCCGGCGAGTCCATCGGCGCCGTCGAGTCCGTCAAGAGCGCGTCCGACATCATGACCCCCGTCGGCGGCAAGATCGTGGAAGCGAACAGCGTGCTGGAGGACAAGCCCAACACCATCAACCAGAGCCCCGAAGCCGACGGCTGGCTCGCGAAGATCGAGGTTGCCGACCCTGCGGAAGTGGACAACCTCATGGATGCGGAGGCGTACAAGGCGTTCACTGAGGATGCTGATCACTAGATTCCCGCAGAGTACTGAGAGGGGAGATGCAATTCAACTTGTATATATGTTGGCGTTTTGGACCTGCTGATGCGGTTTAGTCTTATACTACTGAGAGACAAGCTTCAAGGAGAAGTGAAAATGATAAGCCATGATTTCTGCTGGATGGATGGGAGCACAACTACAAAGTGACATGGAGGAATATGACAGTTCTCGATGATGCGACGGCTAATTTACATGTTCAGGTCGTTCCGGAGAAACTAATTTGACCAGAGTCGCGAACGAGACCACCCTCAGCTGTACGACGAATCGATGCGCTTCTGTATGATCGCATTGCTTGGGATAATTCGGCATTACCGTTGAAGAGAACATGCATTCGCACAACGTACCACGGAGCATCTCGCGTGCCCACCCGCTGCTAAACGTATGCAGTCAGAATTCCAAGCCCTCGGCGTTCGCTGTCGAAGAAATCATGTCAAAAACGAAAGCGAACATGCAGTTTCGAGGTCAGACGAGCTATTGCATGAGACGTACCGATCCTTTGGGAAGTCGGTGCTGGCTGGCATCAAGGGTCCGAAGCTGCTGGCAACGCCACAAAATCTCCGTGTACAGCTTGCGCGCTGCGCCATGCTAACATGGGGGCTTAGTCATATCGATACTTTGTATCGCGTGATGCACATTCCTTCAGTCACATCGATACTGACCGGCTGAGTGCCTCAGCTCACCAGTATGGTTGTCGAAGACGTGAACCAACAGCTGCAATCACTTGTACACCTAGATGGAACCACGGGGAAAATGCCACCCAAATCTTGAACATCGCTCAAGCCATACACCAAGCCCAGAGAAGCGTCGCCGAAGCAACAATCTTCCAGTGTTACACAACGCTTGTACCTCAAGAACCTCACCGGTGGTACCTCGCCCCGCAATCCATGCATCTCGCTCGACCAATGCTTGTGTTTCCCGGTGCATACTAGAACCATTCGGGCGGCGCCACGGACGTGCCAATGCCTCACGCTGATGCTGTACCACACTTTCTCGTGCATAGCCTACTACGCGACTGGTCTTATGAGTGTGTGCCATCCTGCAGCTGATTTTTCGATGGTCCAGCTGTGTCCTTAGACAAAAGGCCATCTCCTCCTTGCGACTGTGACAGGAATCTTGTCATCTTCCAGTTGTGCCTTGCGCTGTCTTTTGTACAAGAACTTTACTAACACATCCACGCGTTGGATATCATCGGCGCGCTGGTAGACCATGGCGACTAACGGTGTAAAGTACTTGCTTGCTACGAGCTTCCAGACATTGCACAAAAACTGACAAGCGATCAGCGACGATGCCGTGGGTGCTCCCAAAGAGGCTCAACTCGAGAATGACGCGCTGAGTGCAGGCGTCGGCACCTATGGCGGCGCCGACGAAGAGCACAGGCGCAAGCAGAGCGTTGTCGCCATGACCGAGAACGTTACAGGCGAGATTAAAAACCCTCTCGTCGGCATTCCGAGAGAGCAGCTTCTGGCAGACGTGGACGACTTCGCTCGAAAGTACGGCTTCGATCCAGAGACTGAAGTGCCACTTCTGCGCAAGGGCGCTTTGGTGGCCCAGAGCCCAGCAGACTTCGAGAACATACCGGACCTGGACGATAATGACCGCGACGCGCTGCGCCGAGAAATCACGCATCGGTAGGTCCAAACGTTTTCGCTTTGCCATACGCTTCAGGAAGTATACTAAACCATCCGTATCATAGATGGAGGCAGCCCTGGCCGCTCTACATGACCATCGTCCTCAACTCGATCGCCGCCGCCATCCAAGGCTGGGACCAAACCGGCAGCAACGGCGCCAATCTATCCTTCCCACGCGAGTTCGGCATCGCCGACACAGTCCCTTACTGCGACGCAAGTGACCCAAACGCCCAACTATGCCAGGACAATGCCTGGATCGTCGGCTTCATTAACGCAACCCCGTACATCACAATCGCGTTCTTCGCCGGCTGGATCAGCGATCCTATCAACGACTTGGTCGGTCGTCGAGGCACCATCTTCATCGCGGCGATATTCTCTCTTTTGGCGCCTATCGGCTCTGGGTTGACTCAGCACTGGGGCCAGTTGGTTGCTTGTCGAGTTTTGCTTGGTATTGGGATGGGGTTGAAGGAGGTTACTGTGCCTGTGTTCTCGGCTGAGAATGCTCCTACGATGATTCGTGGCGGATTGGTGATGTCTTGGCAAATGTGGACGGTATGTTGGTTATGACTCTTCACATCTATGACTTTCACTTACGACAGTCAGGCATTCGGTATCCTCCTTGGAACCTCAGCAAACCTGGCTGTTTACCAGGTTGGTGAGATTGCTTGGAGATTACAGCTTGGATCTGCGTTTATTCCTGCGATTCCTCTGGGTAAGTGATGTCTGAGAAGTGATGTCTGAGACTCAAGCTTCAAAGCATGTTACTGACAACTATCTCTCTCCGGCGCAGTCATTGGCATCTACTTCTGCCCCGAGTCGCCACGCTGGTACCTCAAGAAAAAGAAGCCCTACAACGCGTACAAATCTTTGCTGAGGCTTCGCAATACGCCTTTGCAAGCAGCAAGAGACGTCTACTACATCCAGGCACAGCTTGATCAAGAGCAGCGCATGGTCGAAGACTCTGGTCTCGCAAAGACTGACAACCTCTTCTCGCGCTTTGTCGAGCTGTTTACGATCCCTCGCATCCGTCGTGCCACGCAGGCTTCTGGTATCGTTATGATTGGACAGCAGATGTGTGGTATCAACATGTAAGTTTGTCAAGACACCGAACCATGAATAGGCTTGCTGACCATTGAGATAGTATCGCGTAAGTCGACTGCATTTTTCCATACACGATGGCCTACTGACTCTAGCATGACAACAGCTTCTACAGCGCAACAATTTTCTCACAAGCCGGGTTCAACGAGACAGACTCTCTCCTGCTGTCCTGGGGCTTTGGTCTTACCAACTTCGTTTTCGCTTGGCCTGCTGTGTGGTCTATTGACAAATGGGGCAGACGAGGCCTCTTGCTGTTCACATTCCCAAACATGGCATGGAGCTTGTTGGTTGCTGGCTGCTGCTTGCTCATCGACGAATCGAGCAGAGCGCACGTTGCTCTAGTGGCGCTATTTGTCTTCATGGTAAGATTTAGGACAGATACACTAATGGTCGTGAGACATTTGCTAACAATCTCGCAGTATGTCTTATCCCTCCCCCCTTGCGAAAGAACATCGACAGGAATTCTTCTTTTGTTATGTTAGCGAGCCGCTTTTGAGGTCTCGCTAAAACAGCTATGTAATGCTCATGTATAGCGACGGTGTAACTGACCTAAGTTTTGGATAGCTTCGCGGCGTTCTACTCCCCAGGCGAAGGCCCCGTCCCGTTCACTTACAGCGCAGAAGTCTTTCCTCTCAGCCACAGAGAAGTCGGCATGTCATGGGCCGTCGCCACAAACAGTAAGCCTCCACCTTCCCTCTCCAACATCTCTCCCTCAAACATCCCCAACTAACCGCACCGCAGATTTCTGGGGCGCCGTCCTCTCAATCTCCCTCCCCCGCATGCTCGCCGCCTTCACGCCCACCGGCGTCTTCGGCTTCTACGCCGGCCTCAACATCATCGCATTCTTCCTCATCTTCTTCTTCCTCTACGAGACCAAACAGCGAACGCTAGAAGAGCTGGACTATGTCTTCGGCGTCCCGACGCGCACGCACGCCAAGTTTCAGGGCACGAAGCAGTTCCCGTGGTGGTTTAGGAGATATATTCTGCAGCGGAAGGGGGAGGTGGAGCCGGAGTTGTATCACTTTGATGGTGCGGGTGTGAGGGATGAGTTTGCTGGTGGGGAGAGTGGGGAGGGGGAGAAGGCTTGAAGAGTGTTTGTTGGTGGGTGCGGTGGTGGCGGTTGTGGATGTGAGGACTGGGACTCTCGTTTGCTAGTGGTGTGAATGGCTCTCGATTGTCGGGAATGAGCGTTTGAGCACTCGTTATAATAATGCTACGACAGATTGTACTTGGAACTCGTTTCCTCGGTGTAGTTTGATTGGCTGCCTACCAGCTGACGCCGCGCGGAAGATCCTGGAAGACATGCAGAGTAGTCTGGCTTTGTTTCACGTTTGGGCACTAATACGGGACGTCGAATCACTCTAAGGGTCGAGTTGCGCAGTTGTGAGAGCAGCTATCAGCGCGATGGCCACCTGCATATATGTGATGCCTCTTAGCCGTTTCGAAAGCGTGAAATATCCTTCCCTTACATGCCTAACCCTTTGGTATCTCGGTCCAATCCCAATGCAATGCATAAACCCCAACCCAAAACAAACCCAACCCTCCCAACAGTCGCCTGGAAAAAATCAAATGCGGTTACACTCCTCTTTTCCCCACTTCCCTATCCACTCCCGTATTTCTCTCGTCAAATGGAACTCAAACCTCTTCAAACGCCAGCCGTCTTCCCAACCGGCAACCTCAACCCACAATTCCCACAAAAAAGCGCAACCCCATCCATACCCCTCTTCGCCTCAAACCCCTTACTTCCACACCTCCGACAAGTCATCCTCTTCTCCGGCCCTTCCTCCTCCGCATCATCGAACTCCTCATTCTGATCCGACAAATCGCTCTGCTCAGCCGTCAGCTGACTGATAGCGCTGACGTGCGAATGGCTGCGCTGCATGGCGTTGTGCGCGTCGGCCTCGGCTTTGATTTTCTGCTGGCGCTCGAGAGGGGCGCGCAAGCGGGAAGCGTCCCAGAAGAAGTCCGAGCGGCCGGCGGCGTCGAGGACCATGCCGTCGCCGTCGGAGCGGCGGTGGGCGAGGTCTTCTTCGGTGAGGGAGGAGGTTTCGGCGGTTTCTGTTGCGTCTTTGGTGTGGTTCTGCGGGTCGGTGACTTCGAGGGATGTTGGGGCTGTGGATGTTGGGCTGGTTTCGTCTGCTTTTGAGGTTGGGGTTCGTTGTGAGGAGTTTTGCTCGAGAGATTTGTGTGGCGAGATGCTGCGGCTGGTGGTTTTGCTTTGGGGGGAGGTGTTGATGCCGTTGATGTTTGGCGTGCTTGCGATGCCTTGGCGCCAGGATAGTATGCGATCGGAAGGCTGGACTTGTGAAGCTGCGGAGGTCCTGCCGTCGCGTAGACTGCGCTGGCTGGCTTTCGTGGCGATCGAAACACCCGCGATCGAGCCAGCGCGACTCGAGGTGCCGGGTCGTTTGCTGAATAATGAGGATCGATCCCAGTCTTCTCCCCTTCTCCTGGCGTATGCGCAGTCCTGTCGGAAGACTTTGATAGCGCCAGTGTAATCAGCAGTAACGATGATGTTCCCACTCTTGTGCATAGCTCTTGCCGCATGAATGGAAGACTCCCTAGGTCTGTCCAGACTGGCTCGTCCCTCGAAAGATGTCCGTATAAAGCTGCCGTTTTCTGTCGCTGGCCGTGAAGATGCATGACTTTCTGTGCGTTCTCTCTGGCTGATGAGTGTGACAGGTGGTGGATTGCAGAGATCGTACACAGGATCTTCGCTTCTGCCCAGATGATGCCGTGTCTTCGCGGGCGCAAAGCATGCCACTGTAGTAGGCGAATCGTGTGCTTCGAAGACCTCTACCGGCTGTTTGTCTCTGGCCTCGTTCTGGATGCCATTGAGAGACCAGATATGCGCCTTGCGATCTTCACTTCCGCAAATCACATATCGACCGTCGTCGCTCAACGTCGCTCGAATTTGCGAGGAATTGTTTTGTATGCCTCTAAACTTGAGTTCCAGGCTCTTATCTCGGAAATTGTAAAGTCGTACTCGCGAATCGTTGCTTGTGATTAAGAGCTTTATGTCGCCACTCGAGCCGTGGTATGCCTGGATTCCCGTGATCTTGCTCCCACGCGCGTTAGGACCTTTCGCTGAACGAACGTGAAGTTGCGTCTGATATTTTAGTCCTTCAGTCTCGTAGAACAGACATTGGCCATCGAGACATCCCGCCATCGCATATCTGCCATCTGGCGTGAATGCCACGGCTGTGATCATCTCCGGTGTTTGTGCAGTAAAAGCAACGCTTTTGTCGGGAATACTCCATAGTCGTAATTTCGAATCCAGAGATCCAGCCAAGAAGAAACGATCGTCTTTCGGGTGGAAAGCTATTGATGGTACAAAGTCGTTGTGCTTGAATGTACAGAGGCACTCCTTTCGAGAAATATGCCAAAGTCGGACCGTCTTGTCCATGGAAGAAGACAGTAAAAAGTTGTTCTTACTCCAGCTGAGGTCCAGAATCGTTGATCCGTGTCCACTCCATTCGCGGACTGGTTGCGATGCAAATACTGGTGCGCTTAGACGCTCTCCTTGGTACCCATCGATGCTGTTTGTGTCCGAAGTAGCGGACTCGTTCCTCCGGCGGTCCTCGGCGCTTGACAATACTTGCCACACACGCACAACCATGTCTGCTCCAGCCGCAGCAAGGTACTTTCCGTCCTTGCTAAACTCCATTGCCCATACGGTATCCTGATCTGTGGCTGCTGAGCTCTTTCTTCGAAGTTTATTGCTATCCGTCCTTATCAGCTTCCGTCTCGTTCCACAATAAAGCTCCTGGGCCAGAAACAATCGATCGAAATCGCGGCGCGTCTTGAATTTTGAGCGGACCTTGATGTAGGCTGGTGGTTGTGGGTGTCGCGGGTTGTATTCCACATTGTCAAGCGGTTGTGTAAACACGTGCGCATTGGTTCCTTCGGGTCTGGGCTCGTTGTTCTCGACCTCTTCCTCGTCGGCAATGGCCTGTTCTGTCGATTTCTTCTTCCCTCCCATCAAGCGGCCAAGAAAGGTCACTGCTTTCACACCTTTCTTCAAATCTTTGCGCGCAGTATCGTTGGTGTCGGTCCGTGGTGGAGGCGCTTGTACGGGCATGGCGGCATGCTGGCTCTTCGCATCGTCTTGCACAGTGTATGCGCTGCCCGAACTCCTCGGTCGCAGGGCATTGGGTAATTGCTGGGAGCCTGTGGTGCGCTGGAGGATTTGCTGTGTGACAAAGGGTTAGTGGAGATATCCTTGCACTTATGTGGTGGCAGTAGTGATAGAAGTACGTACCTGCGACAAAGGATCGATCGGAGGACGGACATCCTGTCTCAGGTTTGCATCACGCCCGGGGCTTGGCCCTCTGGAGGGCGAAGAGGTGGTGTTGGAGTTGGTCTTGTTGTGCTGTCGGCCAGGTGATCGCAGGCTCGACTGTGGTGTATCGGGTCTACTAGCTGACGGCATAACGTTAACTTGATTCGTGCGCGATAGGCGTCCCTTGCATGGCTTGTTCGAGCATGGTGGCACGTGGGAGAGGCATGCTCGCTTTTGTTCCCCAGCTTCCCTCCTTGTGCTCCCCTCCTCGTGACAAAACACAGCGACATGAACTGGCTTACCATCGTCATTCCCAGTGCTTGAGGCCGTGCCGGGCCGGCCGGAGCTTCTATCGAACTCAAAGCTGGTATTGCTGTCGGTTCCTACCAGCGGGCTCATCGCCAGCGACATCTCGCTGGGCTCGTTGTGAGGGTCAGTGAGGGTGAGGGTCGGCAGCATCGCCATTGAGAGCGTGCACCAGCGAGCGAGAGCAGCATCTCAGGGCTGACGTTGCTTTTGACGTAGAGCTGGCAGGATCAGATGTAGCGGGCGGCGCGCGCAAGGAAGCACGAAAGTGTGGATTCCCGGTAGAGCTCGCGTTCTAGCCTCCGGAGTTTGCGTCAAGCGTCGAGTGTTATCGCGATGGGCACGCGCGGAAGGCCACGGCTGCTCGCCTGATTTTTGCAGGAATAATTATGCCGAGCTCGTGCGGGTACGACATTGCTCAACAGTACACAATGCATGTCCTGCTTACACCACATTTAGCCAATGTTCTCGTCTCATTCTCGTCAGCCATCAGCTCTTGTGGCGCATGCACTGTCGAATGTTCAGCGTTGGCTCAGCTGGCGACTATTTGCGTCATTTGTTGGGTCTGTGCCCTCTCTAGACTAATGCACAAATGCATGCGGGCGAACACAAGCAGACAAGGTCGAGGCTTGTTCGGATACCGTACCGCTGGGCCTACAAACCGACAGCTGGAGATCGGAGCAGGCTTTCTCGCTTTAAAGTGCTTATGTGCTTACGCGTGAACGGAGTGTACAGCTTCGCTCGCTTCGTTCCGGAACTCCGTGGCAAGCATGGCTTTGTCTGAACCCAAATCTGATTGCATTAGCGTATTCGTTACAGAAATACGAACGAAGCTCTGAGAGGTTCCCAGTGAAAATCATGGACCAGTCAAAGACAGTATTTCCTCCTTGTCGAGCTACCGGGATCGATGCACGCGTAACCCACGTGGCTGGACTGTCCACGTGACTCGATCTTCTGGCAGGTGTTGTTATTTCTCTGTCAAGGCATGCGTACTTTTGAACCACCTATAGTCTGGTCGGCAAGACACGACTGTGATTGGGCACGGATAAAATAGTATATGAGCGTTGTTGTCTTGTTGAAGCTTGATATGGAGCTGCATGGTTGGCGCGCTTCGCTCTTTCCAAGCATGTCTAACCGAGTAGACTTCAGCTAACATAATTCCTGCTGACATCAAACCCAGGACTAAGTTTCAACCGAGTGGCCACCACATGTCTGTCATGTGTATACCTACCTTAGTATCGTAGCAGCCAGTATGCGATTCCAAGCACTTATTCCTCCATTGGTTCGACGACCTCCTCGACGACCTCTTCGACAATTTCAGTGGTAACCTCCTCGACAACCTCGGTGACCACCTCCTCCGTGACAATTTCTTCCGTGACAACCTCCTCGACAATCTCATTCAGGCCTTCACCTGACTCCTCGCCTTCCACAGAAGACCCTCCATTCCTCACCACGGGCACCACCTCCACATCAGAAGCCAGAATATCATACGCCAGCACCGGAACCTCCTTCATCAACGCCATGAACTCCGGCGACTTCTTGAGCAGCGCAATCTTCCCACAACAAGCATGCCCAACAGTAGCAGCAACAACACCGCCGACCTCGTTCCCGATCTCAACTTCTCCACCGAGCTTGCGGTAGAAGTCGCGCAGAGCGTCAACAAGCCCGAGGATCTGAAGCTCACTAGCAACGGGCTCGAACTCGCGATCGAGCTTCTGCATGAGCTGCTTCTTCACCCGTTCCTCCAGGCTGAAGATTCCGAAAGCTTTGGCGACTAGGAGGAGCGAGATGTTGTTCTTGGCGATGCTTTTCTCCGGAATGTCGGTGCCGTGCAGGTAGTCGATCGCGGCGCGCACGGTTTTGAAGCTGATGTTCACTCCGGGGCGGATCTCTCTCGGTGCCGTGACTTTGGTCGATGCCGGGTGCTGGGAGCGGTTAGCTCAGACTCACTTTCTCTTGCTGATAAGGACCTACCATGTGGAAGTGGTCGCTGAAGAAAGCGGAGCCAGCGACGAGAGCGCCTTTGTGGCCTTGGATCTTCAGGTCGCTCTGGTAGAACTTGATCGTTACATCGGGGGCGGCGACGTGAGGGTCTCTGCTTCTGGTCAGCGATGTGAAGCGTACGACGCGGTCATGATAATTCCCACTTACCCGTTCACGCCGAGGGCATTGCTCTGCAACTCGTCGGACGACATGTTTGGCGATGAAAGTGTAGTGGTGATTGTTAGGAGGTGTCCAACTCGGCACAGCGTGAGATTAGTGAGTAAGTGTTTGTTAGGAGTGAGTCGGCGGGGTCATGCATGACAAAGTCATGTGCACGAGCGAGTGAAGTGAGGTAGGTCAAAGAAGTGAGGCCACAAGCATACAGGTCTCATTCGTATATCACCATGAGATTCTTCTCTGCGAATGAGGGTTTGATATAAGAAACAACATATACCTTGAAAGGAATTGGAAGCAACACCGTGTTGAGAGCAAGCCAACATACAATATGATATGATTTGCGTTTTGAGATTGTAGATTTTCACTTTTATCGACTTCTTCACTCCTGATCACATGCCAATCATTCGTCATCTTTGCACTGACCGATCACGTGAATCCATTCCGCCTGACACCTCTCGACTGAGCAGGCTCGTCATCCTGCAAATAATAGTTAGCAAACGAACCATCCACGACAAAGGTTTCCAAATCAAAGCTTACCTCCAAGAACCCAGTAAGAACAATCAACCTCGCAAACTCTTCCGCAACACTCTCGGCATCCTCCTGCTGCTCCCTCGCACCCTTCATCTGCGAAACTCTGCTTGCCCGCTTGAACACCGCTTGCATAGAGAATCTGTTCTGCGTCAAGAACGCCTTTGCCTGTTGCACTGTGCTGGCGTTGCTGGGCCCTCTGGCAGCCACAACAGCCACGATGACCCGCAACACCGAGCCAAGCAGGCGGTAGAAGTGATGCAGCGCGGTGGGGTTGTCGATGTCGAGCCCAATATCCGGGTCTGTAGAGAAAAGCTGCGAATCGCTCACGGAAGCGAAGAAACCCGAGTTCAGCACGAGCTGGGAACCATCCGTAGTCCTGCAGAGGTTGAGCAAGAGCGCCAGAGCGGTGTGGAAGTACGACAGTGTGGTTGGCAGGTCTTTGTGGTCGGCGCGGAAAGCAACGCTGATGCCGCCGAGGCTGCCGTCGAGCAGCACAGGGACGAAGTTGAGCTTTGTGAGAGCTCTGAGCAGAGAGGGTGTGAGTCGCGCAGTTTGGAAGAGGGCGACGAGGGCGTCGAGGAAGAGAAGAGCTGAGACGCGGGTGCTGCCGCGGCCGGAGAAGGCGTCTTCGGTCAAGACTGCGATGATGCGCTCACCGGAAGACTGGACCTGTTGAAGGAGCTGTCTGGCGCTGGAGTTGAACCTTGCTTTGCCAGGCTCGACAGGCGCCGTTGACGTAAGTGAGGCTGATGTGCTCTGAATCAGGCAGCACGTGCGGTAGCACACATCTCGTAGAGCAGGGGTTGTGTCGGTGTCGGCAATTGCCTTCAAGCAAACTCTGAATGCAGCCAGCACGCGCTCGTCCCTGTTGTTTGCGATTTGCTGGCTGCTTTCGTCGAAAGTCGCGTTCGCCGCCGCACTGACGAGAGTAAGTGTCAGTCGTGCGAACAGACCTGCCAGGTCCATGTTTTCTCCAAGTGACTTCTCGAACTTGGGCAAGACGATCTGCAACGCTTGCAAAGCAACAAGCGTTCGGTCAGGTTCACGTAGGCCTCCGTCAGTGATGATTGTGGACATCAGATCTGTCCATGCCTCGACAGCATCCAAGCGCGCACGTTGGATCTCGCTATGTTGGTTCCTGCTCTTTAGCGACGCGACCATGGCGGATATCTCATCATCAGCCTGCATATCGTCGTTCGCATCTTTGATCGTTCCATCTAAGCGAAGCTCACGCTTGCGAAGCGTCAACAACTGCTCAACCATGTCCAGGTCGTATTTGATGACGGCCTCTGCGTCCTCAACAACACAGACCGAGAAGTTGAGGCCAGTAAGAAGCTGAGTGGCGGCATCGAGTGGCTGCGTAACCTCGATTCCGAAAAAGTCAATGAGCTCGAGTACTGAAGCAGATGCAAGCTGCTCACCGTCCGTTTCGACGGTGCCTAGTAGTGCGCCGATCAATTTCTCGCGAAGAGAGTCCATGCGAGCGGCGGCGACGGATTGCACTTCCAGAACGGCATACTCAAACCATGCTTCCCGAATGCGCATGAAATCACGCACACCACAGCCTGCCGACTTCAACAAGATATCTCTGTTGTCCAGAGTAAGAGAATCCCACGGATGATCGGCGCTAGTTTCAAGGAGCTGCATAGCTAGAGCAGGGAGGAAATCGATGCTTCTGAGCTCGTGTTGTACCAGAGACGCTGTCAAGCTCGCAGTGGCAAGTTTTGAAATGAGTTCCAGGCATCCGGACTTGATGGCGAGAAGCCATGAAACGTTGCCTGTGCCGATGATTGTAGGAAGCTTCACGGCGCATGACACAATGGTGTGGAACAGTGATCGACCGGCACTGAAGAGGCTGTCATCGATGCGCTCTGCAGGACGAACAGTTGCCTGTCCATAGAGTAATCCGAGGAGACTGTGTGCAAGGTTGGGCTTGTCTGGCGATGCAGTGACGGCGCCGTTGAGAAGGTCCAAAAGTTTCTGCGCCTTGATGCACTTCAAAGGCTGAGTCTCGGACTCAAGGTCAATGGTGTCGATATCAAAATCGCGGCCCAGTTCGATTGCAATAACATCAGTGGCCTCCTGTATCTTTCCAATGAGTCGGTTACCAACTCTCTGACCTGATCTGCTGTCGACAACGCCTGTCAACTTCTTCGACGCGGACAGTCTCTTCAGCAGCTCGAGGGCGTGCAGAGCCAAATCAGTATGTCTGCATGCAGCGTAGTTCACCAAATAGACGACCACGTCCAACTGACTCAGCATGACTTCGTCGAAAGACGCAATCGCGGCGTTAGCCACAGTCATTGTTCTCGGCGCGGCCTGTGTCTTGATGACTGGCCTGACAATGTCAAAGTAGGTTGGCTGCAGTTTCATTGCAAGGTTCATGACCTCAATAGCCTTAGCAGTAGCCTGTACGAGTGGCGACATTGCATCCAAAGTTTCCAACTCCTCCGGCAGCTGGTGGATGCTATCGAAAAGCGCAGCTATGGTGTTGTTGTTGAAGAGGTGCTCCATGGTGCGTGCAAAAGGATGGAGACGAGTGTATGTAGCAAGTGATGATGTTTTCATCGAGCTCTCCACGGCAACGTTCGTCGAGTTTGCAAGTACAACCAGGTTCTCGTTGAAGGTCGACAGACATAGCCAAGCAAACGTAAGGCATGCATGTCGGAGTACATTGCTGAGTATGCGATTTTCATAGAGGCCTTGCTGTGCCAGGGGTTGAGTTAGAACCTGTCCAAGAACGAAATCGACATACGGCTCCATGCCAACATGGCGGTGGACGGATCCGAGCGATTCGGGGAAGGGAAGAGAGTCGAGTGTAGTGTCAGATTCAATGCTTGCGGGGATAATCAATGCATTGAGAAGGTGCACAAATGAAGTAGCAACCTCCGGATTGGCGGCGATAGATTGCAGGTATTGCTTCTCTGAGTGGCCTCTAGGAGCAGGTGCTTGAGGCCTGGGCGCGTTTGTGTTCGTGTTTGACTGTCCAATGCCACCGATCCAGGTGTCCAGAGCACTCCATAGACCGTCATTGATATCGGGTGTTTTGTCGGTCAGGAGTGCCGCTAGCAAGTCGAAGCAACATGCTTGCACGTTGGAGGGTGATGCACTCTGTACTAGCTGGAGCAGGTGATCGTGCAAACGGAATGGCTGCTCCCTCAGAATCCAGTTGCGTGCATCAGAACTGTTGATGCATATGTGGGTTGCGAGACGAAGATAAGCCTCTAGCATGATGGGGGTCTCTTTCTCTTCGATGTCCGGATCGCCCATCATATCTTCGGAGTTGGTGAGCGGCTGCGAGAGTGCCGGTTTGTTTATTGTCATAGCGGCATAAATCTCGAGTTCGTTGAAGATCTGTGCCCAACTGACAGCATAAGCCTTTCGCAGCTTGCCCGAGACCATTGCGGTGTCTTCTAACAGAAATCTGTGGGCGTTGTTTGCGGACTTCCCGTCTGTCGCGACCGATCTGAGCAACTCACAGAACGCAGCGACGCGAGGGGTTGGTAGCCTTTGAGAAGCCCACCGCAGGAACCCATAAAGGTTACTATCCTTGTCCACCCAGAAGTCTTCTGCGCCTTCTTGGTCTTCCTGATAGGCGCGTGCAACCACCAGTATGAATCGCTCCAGGTCCATCGTGTCTGGGTGGCCTTGTTCGATGGTGGTTGAAAGATAGTTGCGCCTCTCATCGTCTTCTTGAGACTTCAGCTGACGAAGCAGGTCTGGCATGTTAGACACAAAGGCGTTCACGAAGGTTTGGAATTCTTCCATTGTCAGTGCAGCGAAATGTCTCGATGGCGCAGTGGCGTCGTGTGGGAAAGATGCGGAATTGTCGAGCAGGAATCCAACAAGCCCGGCTTTCGCAGGATCATACCACACTTCGGGTTTCAGGAAGTCTGCAACTGACAGCATGAGATGAAATGCCTTTTCATGACAGCACTCAGTGAAGAGCTTGCTTCGCTCCTGCTCCAATTTGGCAATCGAGCTACCGTACACGCTGGCATCTGCTGGGTAGTCGGCGAACCGCGCACTGTACTCGGCGAGCCACCAGATTGTTGTGGCATATTGGAAGTTCTTCATCTTCCACTGCAGTTGTCCCGGGCCAGAAGCAAATAGCTTGTGTAGGTCTTGTGCTGCTTGTTCAGTGGTCGCCGGATCAGATCCAAAGTATGCCGAGCCACAAATCAGGATTGGAGTGTAATGTGCCATGATATCCAGAGGAGTCTCTGTGCTGGCAGCTTTGCTCAGCAGTTGTCTGAAGTCTTCAGGAAGAACATGATTGCCGCGAATGATGTATGTCATAATCGAAGCCAGCGTCTCATGCTGATGCGCTAGGAACATGCGCTGAGCCTGCAGCGCCTCGCCGTTGGGTGTTGCAAGAGATTGTCCGGTCATAGCTATGAGCTGAACATGATCCTGAGTCTTACGAATCGAGGCCTCCACGTCTGTCAAGCCCTCAATGCACCTTCGCCAATAAGCGGACCGCTCGCTCGGTCGTCGCTCCTCGCCCATCATGACACGCGCGACGATATCCTGTAGGTCCTGTGCAATCTTATCGTCCGCATCTTCATCGGCAGCTTTGCGGAAGATCATGCGAGCGCAATCCAGCATGACTTCTCTTTGCCTGTGGTAGTGGAGAATCGCGCGGAGTGAAAGGGTGTCTGGTTCGTTCTGTGCGTCGTTGACAATGATCAAACACAGCTTCGCAGCTTCCAGTTCGTCCAGGTCAAGCTCATCGGAGACCTCTATTGCGCTGTCGCGGAACTCGTTGCTGATCTGGTATTCCTGATCTCCAATTTGTACTTTAATTGTGGGCGGGCTGCCAGAAGGAGTCGCGCTCAATGCATCCCTGCTCTTTTGGCTCTTCCTCTTGCGCTCCAAGAGCCTCCGTAGATCCTCGATGCTCGTTTCCAGCTCATCGCTCAAGCGGTTAACATTGGCCATACGCGATTCCGTGAAAGAGACAAGGTCCCGCTGGAGGTTTTGCAGCCGCTCAAAAGGTTCGTCGAACTCCATTTTGGTGAATTAGGGTGGTGTGAGTGGTGTGTCGAGTTTGTGATGAAGAGTCAGAGTTGGCGAGACCCTCAGTTGGGCGACGCGCAAAGGAAGTAGTCTCGTTGGCTCTTTTTGCTCTATTATTGTTCGTCGTCTATTGAAGAAGCTCAAGCAAGCCCGAAACGCGATGTGGTCAGTGCGTAATCCAAGCGCGCTTTCACTTGACGCCCGTGGCTCCCGCAATCAACTACATCCATTGAGATGAGCTATTACACTCCACAATACCAAGAAGTGACTTACAACAAGTCAGCTTGGTCGGTGCGGCGTGTTTCCAGTGAGATCGCTTAAGCTCGAGATTGCGCCAACATGATACTGCACATATCAGGAACACTCGACGTCCAATAGAGACGCCACAGCTCTTGAGTACCGTCAACCATTGCCTGCGAGCCTTTTCTCCCCTGCCTGCCATTGTGAACAAGCACCTTTTCTTCCGCATTGCGCTAATATGAACGGCGAGATCACGCTTGCGGATGCGTTAGGTATGACCACATGAAGCACACGCACGAACTCACACTGACAGGGAACAGAACGCGTCAGAAAAGGCGTGAAAGAGCGCGCTGATGGTCTGGCTGATCTCAAACATGTCCTTCGTCACAACCAGCGCAGCTCGTCTATTGACTCGTTGAGTGATGCTTCGTTCCACCGCATCTATGAGACCCTCTTTGGGGTTGTAGTCGCTGAGCAAAATGCCCACGCCACTGCGAAAACTCCCACACTCAAATCCGCAGCCTCGAATCGTCTCTCATCATGCGCCAGCGTTCTGCGTCTTGCGGTTGAGGTGGGTGTTGCCTCGGTAAGGCTCAAGACCGTTAAGGCCCTTCTTGACCACTTCATCGAGACCATATACTTGCCCGGCGGTGCCATCTGCGAACCACTGGCGCTAGAGTACCCGAAAGCTATGCACGCGGTCCTTGCCTATCCACCACACGTTGCTCACCTCCCAAAGGCAGAATGGGAACGGACCGCGAAGTTTTGTCTCGAACATATTCCAACAGCACAATCTGAATCTCAAGCCGAGGCAGCCTCATTAGGCGTGAATACTACTTTCATGAGCTCTCGGTCGTCCAGATCGCGTCTCAACAACTCTGTAGGGTCCCAGCCTGTGCGTGGGCCCGCCAGACAGGTGGCGGAAGAGATGGTGGCTTGCTTACGCTTACTGACCAGCGCACCAAATGCACCTGTCATCACAATGGCTTCTAATATCCTGACGTCGACGATCGCATTCTTGCAGGTCAATACTGCCACCAACCCTGCACATCAGAACGCCTTCGGAACAATTGGCAATGTGCTCGCCTGGACCAAAACCGAAGACATTGGTCTGACACGACAGGTGACTGCACAGCTGGTTCGCCTGCTTCGAACATATTGGGGTGCGAGAACCGCTGGCCTGAAGGAAATGATGGTCGTATTCATTCATCTGCAGATGTACGTGCAGGATCAGTGCAACGCGATCAGTAACGAAGCATTGCGTCTGGATTTACAAGGCCTCCTCGAGGCAGTACGATCTGAATACTCCAAGCGACAGGAACGAGATCAGCTGCGTCTCGATGACATTCGATTTGGAGGTGAGATTTCTGCTCACGAATACTCAGGACTTATCAAGCAGGGAATCATAAGCCTCCAATGCGTCGGTATCCGCGCTGAACAATCGTGGACCGTCCTTCAAACAATGGCGTTCATCGTGAGCCTGTTGCGTACAAGGCGGGCAAATAACGCCTCGGATGACGAAGACGAAGATGACCGCCGGCGAGCTCGGAAACGCCAACGCACCAGCGATGAGCTAGAAGATCTGCTATCACTATCGTCGAACGGCACTATCGGATCACGAACCACTGCGCTCCAGACCCTCAGCTTTGTCTTGCAGCGAAGCGCGATGTCAGCCTCTCAGCTCGCCAGTATTCTAGCGAAGAGTCTGGTCATGTGCAGCGACGAAAACGCCACAATCGTGTCTTGGTCCATGCTAGTCGTCACAGGTTGTGCATACCAAATTGCATCCACCGATGACACCCTCTCTGCTCACTGGGCGTCTATGTGGCAGCTCGCTTGCCGTGCTATGGCCAACGCAAACACTTGCCGTACAGCGTGTGCTGTGCTGTGCATGATGATCCGCCTCAAACTGGTGCCTTCCGGTCCCGTGTCCGAACTATTTCAGTCGCTTGCCGTTGCATTTGAGCTAAGTGGGCCCAACATACTTTGTGACACTGCAGTCGAGTTTGGGCGGCTAGCCATGGCACAATCGATTTCGATATCACCCAGTTCGGCCTCTACGATTGGTAATAGCATCGTCGGATGGCTTCTGCGCAGATGGACACCGAGCAAGTTCGATGAACGCTCCTATGCCATAACCTGCAACATGTACAGCAACGCGGATGTGGTCGGTCTCATCGCGCAGTACTTAGGGCAATCCTCGCATCTGACCACTGTGTTCGGCTATCCCGTGTGGGATATCCTAGGCAGGACCTGGCTACTCACACAGGAGCACGAACGACTCATTTTGTATCTCTTGTCCTTGACTCAAGATCAGGAATGCGTGCATCCCATTGCTGCTTTGGTCCCTACGGATGCAGTCGCAACCTTGAATCCGAAGTTATCCTCGGAAGCACTGATAATGAACCATCTGGCGAGCGAACTAGCGCATTCGGTCGAGTCTTGGACGCAACTAGTTCGCGATCGCCCGCAGAGCATCAGCCTAGATATCTTTTCTGCACTCTGCCACTTCCTCTCGGCCTCGGCGTGTTTAGCACACTGCACACACTTCTTCAACAACCGGGATCAAGCAAATTTGCAAGACCATTGCGATACGCTCTTCAAGCTTACCAGTGACTATGTGAAGACCAGCGCATGTGGACAAGATAAAGTTGACAGTATGTTAGCTTGCTTTTCACAGAATCTGTGGCCACCACTCGACACTGAGACAAGTGATGAGCCCGAGCCCCGGACCTGTCGGCAAGGGCACTGTTTTGCGATCACTGAGGCAATTGCATCGAGAGCAGCATCACAGTTCATCAACGAAGAAGCCAATGATGAAGATCTAATGGACATGGACAATTCTTACGAGTCCCAAGAGAGCAAACGAGGACGCACTCAATCTGGAGCAGTCGAACTTGCGGACGACGCCAGTGTTACGCATAGTGTACTCGCCCTGCGTGCTGTAATCCCTCTGTATGCCTCGATTGTCGCTACAGTCACGCGCGGTTCCTCATCATTCGACGAAGCAGACACCATCACAAGTACAGTAGTGGAAAACATTCTGGCACTACCCGAGTCCTCCATTCTCGCCAGCCGCGTCGTCATTACAAAACTGCCACTACTAGTGCCAGGGCTAACGACAGATGACATTGAACACCTGCTCGTCCACCTCACAGAAACGTTCTTGGAGGGCTACACGTTTGAGCGCTCGGAGGTAGCAATCGGGACAGTCCTGGACGCCATGGTTTCCCTGAAGTCTTTCTGGATTGAGACATCGAACAGAAATTTGGCAAACCTCGGGCTCGACACGTACGAGTGGTGCGTATCTACGGCGATGAAGGCGGGCATTCTGTCTCCGAGCGTTCAGAAAAAGGTGTCGACTCTTCTATTACAGCTCTGTCATATCAACACCGAATACGGACATAACGAGGGCGCTCCATCTGTGCGCACAAGTCTTTTTGACCTCTTACGCCGAGGTGCTATCTCAGTGCAGTTCCACCTCGCGGAACGTATCTCGACGATCTTTGGCAAGTTTGTCCTTTCGGCCCACGGAGCTATGTTCGACGACCTACAAAGCAGTCTGCCGGTCGAGTCCGAGTGGGTGGAAGGTCTTGCTATGCGTCTGCTGTTCCTCGCAAAACTTGCTTCATCCTGGAAATCGCTTCTCCGCCAATCTGTCTACTACATTTTCGAAACAGCTGGGCGTGTAGAGCCCTCAAAGCCATACGCCGCGACCTGCGTTCGAGATGTCGCTACTTCTTTGAGTTTCGAATCTCCTCGCAAGCTCTTTCGACTATTTGCGCCACAGCTTTTACACACATGGCTCGAAGATCAGCCGATCGAAGATCTGCCATATGACACATTTGGGTTTGACAACCTTCAGGACCTACTCATCAGCATCCAGACAGAGGTTGTGGCGCAACTGCTTATGCGGGGATTGGACGATGACATGCAGCTCATGGCCTCAACATTGAACATCGAAATCAAGGAACTATTCAAACACGCATTCGGCAAGAGTGTTGCGTATGCTATCAGCTGGGACATTGCGCGACCTTCCTCTGATCAGAACCTGACCTGCGAAGCAAGATTGCGCAGCATAATTGGCGATAAAGAGGAGTACCGACAGCTTTCAGCGGAGCACTTTGCAACCATCATGGGCTATTTCTTTCTTTGCCAGAATCAGGACGATGTCGAAGACTCCTGGCTGGAGAAGAAGAAAGCAATATATCCTTCCGCAAACAGTGCGCTTTCTGAAATCAAACAATTCAGCTATTCCACACGTCCACTGCCTGCTCCTCAACAGCCGTCCTTCCGCAGTAAATACTTGCCTGATCAGATGGAGCGATTCTGCCGGCGGACAAGCCAAGATCCTGCGGCTCCTTGGGAATCCTCAACATTCGCGGTCGCTGCTCGAATGCTGTTTGACACTTTGGACTCAGCTTTGGGATCGCTGCATAATTGCACCGTGCTGAGAAAGTTAAGAGTCCTCATAGCCACGGCTGGAGCGACTGCAGTAGATGGCTACCCACTCGAGATGTTGCTTCGGGGTATCAGGCCGTATGTTACCGACAGTCAGTGTGCGGATGACGCTCTTGGAATCCTGAAGTATCTCATGCGTCGTGGCAGGCGTCAACTGGCTGCCAACACCAAGTTCATGTGTGGGATGCTGACAACTCTACTGCTGGAGACCCGCGCTCATATGGGGTCGAGACAAGACAGTACCACTCAGGAGACTCAGCACCGTGAGACGGTCCAGAAGATGCAGAACTTCTATACTTCCGCTGTTCAAAACATGCAAGAGTTCCGGCAGACCGTCGAATCAAAGTGGCTCACAGATTATGATGCTCTAGTCAAGTCTCTCTCACATTTGGAGCTTCCTGGAAATGCGCGTAAGGACAGTCCAGAGAGCACGCTCTTGCTTCTTCTTGTGCAACATGGCAGTGCCGGCGGCGGGCTGTTTGAGATAGCCGACGTCACGGCTGCTCTGGCCATCCTAGCACGGAATTTCCGAGCACCTCTTTCGACAAGTGAAGATGCCCTGGTCGATGATGATGAATGTTCTCAAATGGCGCCTCATCTGTGGCGCACTATTCAGTCAGCATCCTTCGACGAGCAATTTGTTCTTTGGGCGGGAAAAGCCATCGGCAGAGCATACGCTGCAAGCGGCGATCATGCGGCGTATTCGACCAAGCCCGATGCAGTAACACTACGTGCACCCGAGGAAGATCTCGTTGGTGCTCAGCGACCGTATGCAAACATTGTGCAACGGTTGTGTGATATGGTGCTTTCACCAACGCGTTCAGAATCTGGCTTAGCAGAGTATGTACTGCGAAGTGTAGCCATGACACTGGAGGAGGACTCCGAGGATGAGATCACCTTCAAGGCAACGATTCCTGACACTCTGGCGCCTTCTATAATGAGGGGTACCTACGGCTACGTGCCCCCATCAATCCCTACATCGATTCTTGAGGCTGGCACCCGCCAAAAGCTCAAAACTTCACTGGCTACCAGCGAGACCTCGCTGCATGAGTGGGTGACAGGGGTGGCGTTGGTTTTATGCCGCTGGCCGACTGCAGTCTCGCTTCTGAGGGCGCTGCCTGCAGTGCTGCTCAACTTTCCACGCCTTGCCATAGAAATATTCCCTGCGATGGTCCACCTGATCTTGGAGATCGAAATCGAAGGCAAGCAAGAGCTGCGTCCCGAGCTATCTCTTGCGATCAACAAGTATCTTGACGAGAAGATAGGGGAACTTGGGCCCAGACAAGATTATCTTCTGGACCTTGTGCTTTACTTGCGACGTCAGCCTTATCCCAAGGAGCACACAAAGGTTGATAGGATCCGCTGGCTGGACATTGACTACATGCGCGCAGCAGCCACAGCCACTGATCGTGGCAAACCTACATTGGCTCTAATGCTAGCGGAATCAAGTGCACCACCACCTGTACAGACCAACCGACGGGCATCCAGCAGGACATCTTCGGTTCAGCAGCTCCCGGCCGATATATCGGATAGCATGCTGCTAAGCATCTTCGAGCAAGTCGATGAGCCAGATTCATTTTACGGAGTCGAACAACCCGCCTCACTCGAGTCAGTGCTTGGCCGACTAGACTATGAGAAGGCTGGATTCAAGAGCCTAATGTTCCGTTCGGCTCAGGTCGACAGTCACATGCGACAATCGGGTCAGCTCAGCTCCACTGACGCTCTGGGAGTAGTCCGCTCTCTATCTTCGCTCAATCTCAGCAGCTTGACATTCGCACTCACATCTGGGCAGTTGGGGAGCACAGCAATTGCAGCAACAGAAGAAATGCTCGACAGTGCACGAAAGCTTCAACAGTGGGACATACCTCTGCCGGAGTCTAGTGTTGATGGATCGTCGCGCCTACTGACCATATACCAAGAATTGCGACAGGCAACAAGTATGACGGCCGCGGTCGATGCACTCAACATCCTGACTGTCGAGCACGTGCGCGCCGCTCGAAACCTCCACACATCTGCAAGGCCGTCTCGCGCGTGGTTCAACTGCCTTGGCCTGATCGCGGAGTCCCTGGAACTGACTTCCAGCGCCAGTCAGACTGAGCTCACGACATCATGGGATAGATTACAAAGTCGCGAATCCTGGATGAACAATTCACGCTTCGAAGATTTTGACCTCCTTCAGCAGGGTCGAATTACTACGTTCAGCGTGCTTGGTCGCAATGAAACTCTTCTCAAGGATCTCCGCGTTACACGAAACACGATGCGAACATCGGAGGTACAGGCTCTACTCTCTTACTCTGCACTCGCAAGGCAGCATGGTCAACTTCAGACTGCTTTGTGTGCAGCGACCCAAGTCAACGACCTGGCTCGTAATCTCAAAGAGTCAGGGATATACGTCGATGTTGCGGCGAAGCACGAGGTCGCATCAGTGATGTGGGACTCACAGGAAAGAACCGCTTCGGTGAAGATGCTTCGCGATACACTTGACAAATCCGAGTTTGAAGCGCAAGAGATCAAGGTCGGGCGTTCCGGCCTATTGGCTCAACTGGGCACACAGCTCGCCGATGCTAGGCTGGAGAAACCAAGCGACATTCTGGAGCAATATTTGAGACCCGCGATAGCCCATCTGCCCAAGAACGCCGTAGGCAAAGAAGCTGGCAAAGTTTACCACGCTTTTGCTGTGTTCTGTGACCAGCAACTGCAACACCCTGCGAACGTTGAAGACTTCAATCGTATCACCACACTGCGCCAGAGAAAGCGGGATGAAGTACAGCAACTGCAGACATTGGTGAAAGCTACGCGACGAGCAACGGAAGTAAAAGAACACGAGCGTTCATTATTCAAAGCCAGGCAATGGCTCAAGCTTGATGATCAAGAATACGAGCACCAGAAAGCAAGCCGTGAGACCTTTGTTCAGCAAAGTCTTCAGAACTACCTGCTGGCACTGCACGCCTCTGATGAGCACGATCTTTCTGTGCTTCGCTTTTTCGCCCTGTGGCTTGAAAGCTCGGAATCGGATCTTGGGAATGCAGTGGTCAAGACTCATCTCCCAAATGTCCCGAGCTGGAAGTTCGTCGTGCTCCTGAACCAATTGATGTCTCGTCTTCAAAACGACAATTCCACATTCCAAATGGCTTTGATGGCCCTGACGAAGCGTCTGTGTCTCGAGCATCCATACCACAGCGTTCACCATGTGTACGCTTCAACGAAGGGAGCTAGCTCTGGAGATGCCGCCACAATCACTCGCTTCGAGGCGGCTGTCCTCGTTCGCAAATATGTTTCAAGCGACTCGGTTAAAGGGAATTTGTTTAAGAGACTGTTCTCTGCCGATAGTCACTACAGACAACTTGCAGACGAAGCACTCGCCGACAGGAAGACCGGCAAACGGGCGCTAAAGGACATCAGAGCGGCCGTCGGGGTGGCGAAGTACATTCCCACTCTCCATCTACCACCCGTGACCATCAGCTTGCCATTGAGACCAGATGGCAATTATGACGACTTGCCGGTCGTGCAAAGATTCGAACCCACAGTTTCGATCATGTCGGGTCTCAGCTCCCCCAAGGTACTCACGGCAAGATCATCCAACGGTCAGCAATACAGACAGCTCTTCAAGAGTGGCAATGATGACCTCCGACAGGACGCGATCATGGAGCAAGTATTCGAAGAGGTCAGCAAGATGCTGCAGAATCACAAGGCTACCCGACAGAGAAATCTGCACATCCGCACATACAAGGTCATCCCACTGTCACCCTCGGCAGGAATCATTGAGTTTGTGCCGAACTCGATCCCCATCAACGAGTTCCTCACTCCAGCTCATCCAATGTACAACACTCTAGACATGAAGAACAGCACTGCGCGAGAAAAGGTCAGAAACGCACAAGCTCACTCGACGGAAACCCGTGTGAAGGAGTTCCGCAAAGTGTGCGATAATTTCCAACCAGTCATGCGCCACTTCTTCCTCGAACGCTTCGACGATCCAGACGACTGGTTCGAAAAGCGAACCGCCTACACGCGCACCACTGCATCCGTTTCCATGCTCGGCCACGTCCTTGGTCTGGGTGATAGACACGGTCACAACATCATGCTTGATGAGGTCAATGGCGAGGTGGTGCATATCGACCTTGGAGTAGCCTTTGAAGCTGGGCGAGTACTGCCTGTGCCTGAGCTGGTTCCGTTCCGACTTACTCGCGACATCATAGACGGCATGGGCGTGAATAAGACAGAAGGAATCTTCCGCCGTTGCTGCGAGTTCACGATGGACGCCCTCCGAGAGGATAAAGACAGCATCATGACGCTTCTGAACGTGCTACGTTACGATCCGTTGTACAATTGGACGTTGTCCCCTCTGCGAGCGAAGCGCATGCAAGACGCACAGGATGGCATCCATAATGCGAAAGACGTGGAAGCTGCGGAAGGCTCGAAGGCGAAGCTGGAGGCTGAAGGTGGAGAGGCGGATCGTGCTTTGGCGATTGTAGAAAAGAAGTTATCGAAGACGCTGAGCACAGCGGCTACGGTGAACGAGTTGATTCAACAGGCGACTGATGAGAAGAATCTGGCTACTTTGTTCGCAGGTTGGGCGGCATGGTTCTAGGTAGCTGTAATTGACGGACGGTCGTGGATTGTACAACACAGCAACATATCATGTATATTACTTCAAAGCTTTCTATTTTAATTCAGTTCATCCCGCATTTTTATGAAATACCTGATTCATTCCGGATTCGTTAACCATTTTCAGCGATACGGATGGCCTTCCGATCAACGAGCGGGGCAAGGTTCATGATCATTAATACATCACATCGACAACCAAGCAATCGTCCTTCTCGCTCTCGTCAACAACCATCGATCAATCTAAGTCTATAAACTTCCATCCCATCATCACAACTCACCAGCAATGCCCGAAACAAAAACCTACCACCTTCCCCCAACACCTCTAATCCCCAATTCGCCACGCCCTCTGATCCACTACCGCAATCTCTTTCCATCTGAAGCAGACCGCACACCTACAAATCTACATCATAAATTCGCCAGTAACGGATGGTCAAGCCAATGGATCTGGCGGTATGGCAAAGACCAAACAGCACATTACCACTCCGCTGCACACGAGTGCATGGTCGTCCTAACCGGCTCGGCGAGGATTCGTTTTGGTGTTGCGGACGTGCATTCCTCTGATAATAACAATGCTTCCTCTCTCGATGACAGCGATAACACAACCTCCGAAGAGGGTGGCATCGAAGTAAACGCTAATGCCGGCGATGTCTTCATCCTCCCCGCCGGCACAGCGCACAAGACGTTCGACACGCAGCCTGAAGCTTCACTGAAGTTACTAACACCCGGTGACGGACACGCTGTCGATCTCGAGGGATTAGAGACAGCGGGAATGGAATTGGAGGGTTTCACGATGATGGGCGCGTATCCTGTCGGCAGCGAGTGGGATTTTGCTGTTGGAGGGGAGTCGGAGGGAGTGTATCAGCGGGTTTGGAAGGTTGCGAAGCCGGAGCGAGATCCTGTTCTCGGGGAGGAGAAGGAGGGGCTGTGTGGGCTGTGGTGACGTGGTGTTGGTTGGGAGGGTTTGGTGTTTGTGTTCTTTGTATGTTAGGCTGATACTTACCGCGTTGATATTCCTTCGATGGACGAGCGATTAGCTGCGCGACTTGAGATTGTAAGTTGATAGCGAATGCAACAACGAACATTCGTATGTTCGATGTCTACGCCTATTATGATACTAGATGTGTGTTCCATTGATCGAGGCATCGTCATCATCGTCATAGCGTACAAGAACTGGAAAATATAGTTCTGGCGTATGAACCTGCGTACAGCTTCAGCCACTCCATCACTGGTATCTCGCGGGCGAGCATATTTGCTTTGAAGTCTGAGTCTGATGATAACAGCGCACGATGTACTGAGGCACAAATCAAGCTCTAATAACATCTCAGTGGCAAAGGTGAACAGAACACCCGTAGGGATGGAAAGCAACTGGTTGAGGAAAGTCATCGAGGAACTCGGACAGTGTCAGCAATTCGCTTGGGAAGATCCAGATGTTATCCGTATGGTTGGAGAGCGACCGGTCATGGCAATCTGTTACTTATATGAAGGTCTTCAAGATCCCAGTAAGGGGGGTATTAAAGCTGCACAAAGCCTAGATGGTTTCTCGTTCCTTAAGTCCCATCTCTTATGGCGCGCCAGATGTTATCTGTAGGTATGAAGGGCGACTGTTCATATCAAATCGGAATATTGAGACCAATTGCACCATGTCACGTAGTATGATATCACCGAAGTCTTGATACCTTTTCAATTTGTTGAGTCTCGACCGTAGCGCGCCAGATGCCATCCGTAGGTATAGGAAAGGCAACTGGTAGTATTAATTTAAACTATTGAGGCCAGCTTGACCATGTCAAGTAGTATAAATATTACCGAAGTCTTGATACCTTTCCAGCCTCTTGGGTCTCGATCATAGTGCACCGGATCCTTCCATAGATATGAAAAGGCAACCGTTCGAAGCAAGCCTTGCCACCTGGACTAAGTTCATCCATGGACTCTCATTGGTAAGCATAGTTACCTTAGAGCCGTCTCTGGGAGTATTAGCATACTACTTACTGAGATACAAAGTCAACTATAGTATTATCTGAACGGTATTTCAAAAGGTTGGAAAATACTGCCCTAGTGACTATCTAAATTGCTCTAAACTAATCGCGTAGCAATTTTGTCCGCACCAGCACGAAGAACACATCGCTGCTAAAAAGTTGGTCGAAGGGTGTCCAAGAGATAGCGGTGACAACAATTCCCACGCACGCTACCATCAACGGCTCCGTCTAGTCGCGGCTTGACTCGCAGGCAGGCAACTATTATGTACGATGATGGCATGGCTGGCCATTGGAGCAAACAGGTACGAGGCTTCCTAGACTATCTGGGTAGTTGTTTTCATGTGGCTGGCTAGGATGATTATCGAAAGGCGGTTGTTTCCATGGTTGTCTTCAACATCACCGTTCACCAATCATGGTACCCGACGTAAGCACGAGAAAAGCGACTGATGAATGGACGCAAAAGCACAGAATTCAAAACGGCTTCTTCTTTGTCATTCTGCATTTCAAAAACATAAGAAAAATACTACTAATAAAAAGTGCTAGGTCGGAAAAGAAAAAGACAGCCGTGTTGCTTCCACCGATCTCTAGACAGTAATTAGCGAGCAGGCGCGCGAGAAAGAACCCTCCCAAAGAGAGTGTTTCCCGCCGCGCAAGCGCACAAAGTAGTTGATTGAACAGCCTAATCCAGGGCCGTATGATGCTCCGGAAACCCAGAAAATCCCGAAAAAAGTAAGAAAATCGCCTCGCGCCGAGAGCCAGCTGGCCAAGAGACGCCCTTTTGCATGCGTAGAATACAGCTCCGTCCTTTGTGATTTTTCTCCTTCCGTTCGCCCTGCACCCTGCGATGGTTGCGCCAGACTCGTTCCTTGCGAGTCGTCCTCTTTTTATATCAAATCAGGTTGTGTTGTGTTTGGTTTTTCTTTCTTTCGTAGCGGACATGTTTCGCGTTTCTCTCGTTGTTCTTGTTCCAATTGAGACGCCTCCTGTGTCGCTCAGAGTGGTGGTGTTGTTGTTCAGCCAACGGATTGGTAGAGCAGGAGCGGTTCGCCCACATTTTCGATTTCCGGAATCGTGCAGCGCAGGTCGAAGGCTTTTGAGAGGACGATCTTGAAGATCTGGAAGTGCTGCGTTAGCGGGTTGTTACGCGTTATAGTCATATAGCTGGAAATCTCACCTTTTGCACATTGATACTGTGGCTGGTCGAACTGAAGATCAAGCTTGCCTTCATGGCTTTGGCGAATCGCTTCGCTTGCAGTGAGATTTCTTCTTGCTCTTCCTTGGGGAAGTTCACGAAGTGGTCGTATTTCGTTCCCACCAAGAAAGGGATGGCGGTCTTGTTGAAGCCGCGACCTTGCCGATACCACTCCTTTATCGAGTTTAGTGTGGATTTGCGGGTCAGGTCGAACATGAAGAGAATGGCAACTGCGTCGTTGCATACCAAAGGAAGCATGTTGACGAACTCGCGCTGTCCACCCAGATCCCAAATCGAGAAGGTGATTTCGGTGTTGCGAATGGAGATTGTCTTTTCCATGAAGTTGACGCCTGTGATCGTGTTAGCTGTCTGTACGCAAGCTCGATTCGCTCACAAACATCCTTACCAAGTGTTTGAATATAATCCTCGTCCCAGCTGCCCTCGACGTACTTGACCATCAAGCTAGTCTTGCCAATTTGTGCGTCTCCAACCATGCCGACCTTGATTACCACGCTCGAGTTCTTCTCCGCTTTCGACCTGTTGTCGCCATACTGGCTGCCTTGCGCACCTGCACTCGGAGGCCTGTTTATGCCGTTCCCGCTGTGTTCTCGGTCTGGGGTGTTATCGGCAGACTGTGAGTAGGCGCGGCTGAAACCAGTGTCTGAGTAGGAGGTCTGAGGGCGGACATCGTAGGTGGGGTTGTTGTTTTGGGCTTGTAGTGAGGAGGCGGTTATTGTGTGCATGCTGGCGTCGTCGATGTTGCTGCTGCTGCCCGGCGTGGCCTGCGGTGGTTGCTCCGAGGGCGGCGGGTCCATGATGGGCAAGGGTGTGGGTGTGGGTGTGAATTAATGATCGAGGGGTGGTGGTGCGAGACCCGGGGAGCACTTTCTGCGCGAGTGTCTCAATGGTGTGGGCGCGCGCAGGAGCTCTCGTGGTGGTGGTGCTGTGCTGTTCTGGCCGCGCCAGCTGGTCGGGACGATGTGTGTTTTGGTAAGGAAGCAAGCCAGCTTGAGGGTCGGGCACAGGCGGGGTGTGCTCACGGGCTGCTCAGCGACTGCGCGACGTCTTTTGCTTCTTCCTGCTAATTTCGGGCAGCGACAGGCAGCAGGCAGAGTCAGGTGACAGGGAGTGAAGTGAAGTGAATGGGGAACCGCTGGGAATCAACACACAAACGACCACGCTCAAGGGCTCCTCCTTCCTGGCGCAACACGGCCTGGCGGTTCGAGACTTGGAGGGGGGAGGCGACGACGACAAGAGCTGGCAACCAATCATTCCATAATTCCACGCTTTTGGCTCCGTCGGCAGTGGGTCCCATGTTTTCGGCCTAACGCACTGCACAGACGTTATGAGGTAGGACAACCAAGCTGGACATGACTTGGGGCCGAACACTTTTCACATGTCCTGAAATAGGCACCACGAGAAGTTACGTTCATAAGGTATTAATCGCATCAGGCCTTGGACTGCATAGTACTGGACTTCGATTCGGAAACATCGGGATGATATACAGGACGCCCGCTACGCATGTTCGCTCCCTACCCAGCGAAAACCGTCAATCTGCGGCTTATGATCTTGTGCATATATGTAGGCGTGGCAACGTCGCCTGTGCGCAAAGGACTGCAGATACCCATCGACATATATGGATGCGATGTATAGGTAAGGGGACTGCAGACTACATTGCTATTCACATACCTTCTCCTCGCCTGAGGCAGCCAGGCTAACAAAGCAGGTGTTTGCACCACATCGCTGATAGGCGCGCGTGTCCTTTCGCCACGCCAGTGAGATAAAGCTGAGGTGCACCTCGCTCAGCTCGCAATATTGCCTCTTACTGGCGCTCGCTACCCGAGGTTCTGTCGTGTCCTTTGGAAGCATTTGCTGCAGTGCCCGCAGGTTTGACACGGAGGCGTCACAGTCTCTGCTCATGTTTGAGAGTCGAGGTTTATGCGACCATTATACCCGCTGATATCTAGCTCAATTATTCACAAGTCCACTTCTGCTGTGCGAGCCTTCCGTCTAAGGACATCACCGCAACAAGCAACATGTCTATGAGCCATGACCTTACCTCCATACCTATCTGAGACAGAATGCGAACTCTTGTCCAGTACTGCATGGTACCACAAGCATCCAGCTTACACAGAGCTCGAAGACCGCTCGATCAGGCTCCTTCGTATCAGAAAAGGTGATTTTGGCGACCAAATTCACTGCAACATCCAGATCTTCTGACTGGACAACCAGCCGCACTATGTTGCACTATCGTACGCCTGGGGCTCACAGCGCAGGGAGCATGAGATCATTCTCAATGGGCTTCCACTACTCGTGCCAAAGAACCTTTCCCGCTTCCTTCAGTCCAGCCGCGCCTCAGAAGACCTGGACTCTCGCTTGTTCTGGATCGATGTGCTGTCAATCGATCAAGCCAACTTGTCAGAACGGGCAAAGCAGGTTGTTTTGATGCCTCAGATTTTCAACAAAGCGGACAGCGTCGTGGTTTGGCTTGGACCTGCGTACGCTGACAGTGACACTGCTATGAGTGCTCTGTCTAGATCGTCCAAACTCCTGAAATACAAAACGTATCTACGTCAACTGCTCGCAAGCCCCGGTGGACCCGCTATAGTAAAGCTTTGTGCGAGGGCTTACTGGCGGCGGCTCTGGGTTTTGCAGGAACTACGTCTTGGTCGCGACATACGGCTGATGTGCGGAAGCAAATCGGTCTCCTGGAACGACTACAAGAAATTCATGCAAAAGGTCGACGAGTGCTCGGATGATGCTACAGAGACTATCAAATACAGCCCAGCAATGAGAATGGTCAACCTCAGCCGCCAGTCACAGGACGCAATCCTCTGGGATTTAATACAGACGACGAGCGATTTACGTTGTTCTGACCCTAGAGATAGGGTGTTTGCCATCCTGGGAATCACGACGATTGGACACGAAGGCATTGAGCCAGATTACACCCTGCCAGTCCCGACGCTTCTCAACCAGGTCTTGAACCGGCAGTGGAAGCTCACACGAGGCGAGCCCAGAGCAGCGAGCAGCAGCAGTGCTCGACGCAGAAGTCTTTCCAGTCGCAACCATACTTTGGGAAGATGTATGTCTGTGGGCAACCTTCCGTGAAGACGCCGCCCTAGCCCTCGGCCGTAAAGCGCCGCAAAGCGACAAGATATTCTTAGATGAAGAGCTTGACCTGATACGCCTGTTCATCCTAAGCCAGCGCGTCAATATGAACGCGTTCGATCGCCACGGCCGCACGCCGCTGATGGCAGCCGTAGTCAACAACCAGCCTAGGCTCGCAAGACTCCTCCTGGAGTTTGAGGCCTGCGACGTCAACAAGCAAACACCCCCGGCCTTGGCCTCGGGCGCCTGGCGCCCAAGGGTGAAAATGACAGCCCTAGCCATCGCCATCGAACACCAGCGCGCCGACATGGTGTCCCTGCTGTTGAACGCGCACCATCTCGGCGGCCAAAAAGTCGACATCAACCTCGAATACGAATCCTCCAGCGGCGAGTCTTCCCTCCCCCTCGAACTCGCCTACGGTCTCAACGACGACGGCGCCATCGCGGAGCTGCTGTTGCGAACGGGAGAGTGCTACATGACGCCCGCCGACCTCCGCAAAGCTGCCTTCGAGCGCAATCGACGGCTCAGGTCGCGGAGAAACGACCGTCCCTTGTCGCCGCCAGATTTAGATACAACCTTCCGCCACGCCCGGAAGTTCAAGCCCCGGCCAGGGGGCGTCGAAAGACGGCCAGCCTTGGAACAGGACACAGTGTTGAGTATTGAGGCCATTGAGGCCTTGTCTTGTCTTGCGCTCCTTGCCTCTGTCTTCGTTGTGATCATTGCGGTCAGTTTGTTTTGTCGGTTCGTTTTGGTTCCGTGAGAGGCTTGTGCATGCTGGCCTCGTGACGAAGCAAAACCAGTGCTGCCTCCTGCCTGGAAGGACAACACGCCCACAAGCTCAAGATTGTGTCTGAATCGAATCAAGAGATTGGAAGAACCTTACTCATCACATGGGTATCGAATACATCAATACACCATAAGGAGGGAAACGGAAATGGACCAGAGGGTTTTCTGAGAAGTATGATGCATTACACTTATTTCGTCCCATCCCATCACACCCAGCATACAGAAGTTATACCCCATCCATCTATCTTATCCATCGTTCTAGAAAAAAGAAGGCGGAGGAGGGAAACAGTCCTCCTGCCAATAAAAAGCCTCTCGCTCGAATGAGACTTTGGATTAAAGTCGAAGAAGTGAAGAGCGAAGAAGAAGTGAAGAGCGAAGAAGAAGTGAAAAGGATATGCAAAGCAGTACCGCCAATTGCACATAAAAAAAGAAGTTTAGAAAACAGCAGTCCCGTCCCGTCGCCTACCAAAGATGTAGGTATGTCGACCGTCGAACGTGGAAGCAAAAGAATCAGAAACCCGCCTCCGCGCCATGCTGCGGCGCTTTCCGGGCAAATAAAATAAGAACACCGATAATAACTCCCTGGCGATGTCTTGCACTCGCCGCCTTAAACACATGCAGACGTTTCGTTTCCCGCTCTGGATTCGTGGTTGGTGTCATCGTAACCCAGTAGCAGTTTCCGTCTCCGAAGCTTATACATCGCGCCTGTGAAACACCGCCTTCTCCATATAATCACAATTCTCTCAAACGCCATGCCATAACGTAAGTTGTAAGTTTCAATGCTAGCGAGCTCTTTTCGCTCGGTCTCGAAGCGAGGGCTCTTAGTAGAGCGGCTGCTTGACGTCCTGGACGCCGCGCTTGATGACGTCCTCGAGCTTCCACCTGGGTGCAACGACGTTGGGCTTCTCGCCCACTTCGAGGCTGTGGCGGATTTGCATCTCCTTCTCGTTGGTCAAGCCGTCGTGGAGAGGCTCCTGACCGCCAGCGATACCGGAGCTGAACTTGAGCTGGAGCGTTTCACCGGCCTGGTCGACAGCGGCGAGCAGACGGTCAAGATCGTCCTTGGTGTGAGCGGCCGAAACACAGAAGCGGGCGCGAGAAGAGATGAGTGGTGTGGCAGGGTATCCGACCACGACAACGGCAATCTTGCGCTTGAGCATTTCGTGGGAGAAGGCAGGAATCTTGGCGGGGTGGTAGAGAAGAAGCGGGATAATGGGCGAGTCGTCGTGGCCGTAGATGATGAATCCGAGACGCTTCAACCCGAGTCTGAGGTATCTGCTGTTGAAGGCGAGTCTTTGCAGACGCTCCTCACCCTGACCAGGTACAAGGTCGCCAGAAATAATTCGCAAAGAGCTTGAGATCTGGGCCATCACAGCTGGCGCGGGAGACTCGCCATAAATGGTGCCAGCGTTCAGCACGCGGATCTTGTCAATAATAGCCTTGCTGCTGGCAATATAGCCACCGTTGGCGCCGAAAGACTTGGTGAAAGTGCCCATAAGAATATCGATGTCCTTGGTGTCAATGCCAAAGTAGTCGCAAACACCGCGTCCCTTGGGTCCGAGAGCGCCAATGCTGTGAGCTTCGTCGACATAGAGGTTGAACTTGTACCTCTTTTTCAGTGCGATGAGACCGGGAAGGTTGCAAAGAGTGCCCTCCATGCTGTACAAGCCTTCCACGGCAACCAGAATCTTCCTCCAAGGACGGTGTGTACGCGGCTGACCCTGGCTGATACGCTCGCGAAGGAGACGCTCAAGATCGGTCATGTCGTTGTGCTTGAACATATCAATGACAGCGCCCGAGACACGAGCACCGAAACGGATGGAGGAGTGGTTGAGCTGGTCACTGATCATGAGGCAGCCCTTTCCGACCAAAGCCGGGAAAACAGTGGCATTCGTGACGAAACCCATGCTGTAGATTGTGGCAGCTTCCTTGCCCACAAACTCAGCAACCTGCTTCTCTACATCGACGTGCAAGTCGCTGGTGCCAGAATCTCCGCGAGGTGAGCAGTATGAGATGCCATACTTTCGGAGGGTAGCCTCAGCGGCGTCTGCACACTCTCCCTCGGATTGAGCGAAGCCGAGATAGTTGTAGGAGCTCATGTTCAAAGTCTCCGTAGTCGTGCCTGTGAGCTTGAAGGACAGGTTGAAGTCGTCGCTCTTCCTGTCCAAAAGTGTGATGAAACGGCCAGGCACGCCAGTCACAGGGCGCCTGAAGCAGTCATTGATGCGCAATTGCAAACGGCGAATGTAGAAGTTGTCGAAATCGCTGTTCAGGGGCGCGTATCCGTCTCGTTCTTGAAGTTGCTTGTATCGATCTTGCTTGAAACGCTTGCCGAAAAAGTCCCGCACGTGTCCGAAAATGATCAGAATCAAGTAGGAGATGTAGGTTGTGATCAGGTAGTAGTAGGGCGGCTCATCCTCTACTGGCTCCGGGAACTCCTCGCCCACAAATCTTGACGAGTAGAGGTGCTGTTTTGACCCAAGAGGGCCAAAGGCTGCATGCTGCTTGGCGAGCTTCTTGGCCTCTGAGGGTGTAGGCGGCGAGAAGAGGGTCAGGGGTCTGGCGACGTCCTCCATCTTGCTCTTCTCGCCGGTGGCAGTGGTCAGATTGATGGTAGGGAGGCTCAGCGAAGGCGTCTGAGGCGAAGGCGGACGGAAGGACGGGTGTTGTTGCGGTGCTTCGAGTCTCGCGTTTGCGGGCTTGGGCGTGGTGTTGGTGAAAGGCAGGTTGAAGCGCGGTCTGTACTTGAGCTTGGGTTCGCGTGTATCGGGGCGAATTGGCTCCTTCTCGTTGAGTAGGTCGAGAGAAGGGGAGGGTGATGAGGCAAATGGATTGAGAGTGCGGATCGGCATGTTTCTGGTGTTGCAATTACGATTAGCCACTGACGGGCGGGTTGAGTGGTATCGCGCGGACGGCGAGGCCGCGGTGTGATGTTATATGATTGATTGGAGGTGGCGTGTGGCGTGTGTGTGCAGTGTGGAGGAGGATCTGAGGTGTGGAGAGGGGAGGGAGGGAGGAGATTGCAGGTGGAGGCAACGAGGGTGAGCGCGGTGTTTTGGTAGAGTAGCACGGCAGCCAGCACAAGTCGTCAGGAACAACGCGGCAAGAAAGCATCCGCAGCTCCCGGGGCGTGGGCGAGAGAAAGCAACTTTGAGCGATCGATCCGCCGCCCAGCCGCGACGCTTACAGTGCTCGAGTGCACGCGAAAGCGATGACGATGCTGACTATGACAAGTACTCAATGCCGCGCCAATTTACTTCGAGGCTGCAGATAGTGCTGGATGTGCTGGTTGCTTGTGCAGGAAAGGTGCAGGAAAGGTGTTGTGCATCTCAGCTTGCGCGCGTGGTCTCGTGAGGCCGTACGCCCAGTGGGAGTGCGTCTGCACCACCTCACCACCGAGGCTGAGTCCAATGCAGGCGAGTGGGATGAGAGGGTGTGAAAGGTTTGTTGTAGCCAGGCTGTGCTTACCTATGCGTTCATTCCAGCCTCGCTCGCATACACCACTGAGCTCTGGGTGTTCGTCCGAAAGTGTTGGCCTCTTCTTCAAAATCGCTTCCACTCAATCCAACCTTGAACTCCTGCTCGTCTCGCTCTCCTTAGATGTCTGGGCGTTGGGAGCTTCTGGGTGCTGACTCGCGGTCGACGGATTCCTTTGGCGGTTCGGTTTGGCGACAAGAGTTTGCAGTCGAACAGCAGAAGAGCAATCCAAACACGTCGCAAGCACTGCACGAGAACAACGGTATCGAGAGCAATCGCAGTTGGGCAAAGAAAATCGCGATCCAATCCCTCACACTCCGACTCGGCTCCGTTAGCCACCCAAGCGAATTCACCGGAGATTAATCAATCACCACGCTGCCCCTGAACAACGTCTGTGCCTTTCGAGTGCGCCTAACGGGCGGCAAGAATCCCGGCTAGGGCTAATCGCTGTCTCTCGGCACCTCGAGGCATCCGCGCCCATTTGACAGGAGCTTTATGATTAAGGAATCCCTCGAGTCCAGCCCTTATCCATGCTTCGTCTCACGGCGTTTGCTTGATTCGCATGGGCATGGGCATGGGCTGGAGAGGCTGGGCTGCCAAACGGCTGAACATCCCTGTTGCCACTCAGGCGCCTGTCACTTCCGTGAATACGGTCACACGTTTCATCTCGTCAGGCGCGTGTTGCTGTGATCGCGACTCGACTAGTAAATGAGATACACCTTGTCGATTCGCTTGGCTTTCGCCCAAAGTCTATGACGATGGATGGCTGGTGAGTTTCAACGCCCATCGATCGACTGGCGCATTGGTGTCCATCTGGTGTGCTGGGGTGTGGTCAATCTACGCTTGCCACTGAGATAATGACGATCAAACAAACACAAATCGCATGTTCGTCTATAGCAATTGCGAGGACGAGCCATCGGGATCTCGCGTAGCTGTCAGCTCCCGAAATCTCAACTTCGGTGCGAGAGCGAGCTTGCTTCCGGTGCAGCTCCAGCACAGAATTTGGCCCCAATGCGCCAAACTTCGAGATGATGCCCAAACTGCTGCACTTGAAAAACAGAGTTGAACTCAAATAGTGACGTGCATCTCATTCTCTGGCAATCAATCAATCTATCTTCCAAGCACCAAAACACAAATTCTTGGAAGTGCTCGGATGTGCATCGATCCCTCTGCCGAATCTACAGGCACATGTATGCACTACTGCTAGCGATCTGCTGAATGGCTGTCAAGCTACCTGTATGCAGTCAAGCAGAAAAGCCATCGGTCGCTCACCCTGGCCCCTTGTTGTCGAGCTCAGGCCAGCGTGTAGAGCGAGATCTCGTAAAACGGTCTCAACGGCTGACAAAAAACCCTCCGCGGTCGCCTCCGGGGACTCGGGCGCACGTGACATACCGTCCTTTTGTACCCTAAGCTACCCTTGTAACCCCAATGCAGGTGGGGGTGTTTTGTCAAACGATGTCGATTTCGTTCGATGTATTGGCAGTTGATGATGTTTGTGAGATTGATATGCATTCACTATCGAACACCAGAGAGCGTATACGTTCACTGGCCTCCCTTGGACTCTCGTGGTGAGTTTGTGAACAAGTACAACCATCAATCGAGGATCGAGCGTTCCAAGCAACAGACTTAGAGGCTTCAGTGCAAGCAAACACGGGTAAATATTCAACATTGGCACAAAGTAAGAGCAAACCCGCTAGTTGTGCTGTCAATACATATACTCGAAAACCATGATCGCTCTCAATACGCAACAAGTCACAAAGTAGCAACACTTGCAACGACGTATTCTGCAATACAAATATCTCGTGCTTGCTCCGCAAACGCCGCCGACTTCCGAGGCTCATGTCCAGCTTCTGGTGACATCAGAATTGATGCTTACATCAGACGTGTACCAGACGGCATTGGAGCTCCAAGACCACCACCACATTCAAACATACCAAGCTCCATCATATTGAAACAAAACCACCCACTCGACCCCATAGCTTATTCATGAGTCTGCTGAATCTGACCAAGCGTGCCCTCTCACGACCCATCAGCTCATCTGCCTTTATCGCCGTAGGAATCGCCTTCTTACTATTTGTATACAAGACACACTCTGATCGCTCGATCCAACAGCCTGCTATTACCAAGAAGATGCATATCCAGTCGATTCCTATGTGTGAGTTTGCACTACGCGTTCCACCCTGTGATCCTCTTTCAGGCTGTTCGCAAGCGACCGCTGATGCGAGACGGTCCGCACGAGTGCCTAGAAAGGCATGCCGAATACATGTTTTTGAATACTGGCTGACTTTTCCAGGGGAGGGGAGCGGCAACAACTACGCATACCTCGTGACTGACGACAAGACGAAGCAGGCGGTGATCATTGACCCTGCTAACCCTTCAGAGTCGGCTTAGCCTCCCCGTCTGAAGCATGCATACCGACTGACACACGCATAGAGTCCTACCGCACCTGAAGAAAGCAACAGATAGCGGTATCAAGTTGACAAACATCATCAACACTCACCAGTAAGCATTTCCGTGCCCTTGCCTCAATGGCTTGTATCAACTAATATCCAGCCACCACGACCACGCCGGCGGCAACGTCGAACTCCTCAAGAGCTACCCCCTTCCCATCATCGGCGGCAAGGACTGCGACAAGGTCACCACCACCCCAGGCCACGGCGAAACTTTCACCATTGGCGAGAACATCAAAGTGAAAGCTCTGCACACACCGTGCCACACCCAGGACAGCATCTGCTTCTTGTTCGAAGATGGCAACGACCGCGCTGTTTTCACCGGTGATACGCTCTTCATCGGTGGTAAGTAATTGACTCGTTACAATCACCTATTGATGTAATGTACTGACAGGATCTCTAGGCTGTGGACGTTTCTTCGAAGGTAACGCCAAGGAGATGGACAAGGCGCTGAACGAGACTCTCGCGTCTTTGCCGGATGATACCAACGTATACGTGCGTGCAACCTATCTATTCAATATCTGGCCCACATGTGCTAACAGACTCTTCAGCCTGGTCACGAGTACACCAAGGGCAACGTCAAATTCGGTATCAAGGTCCTGCAGTCGGACCCCGTCAAGAAACTCGAAGCTTTCGCCAACGAGAACAAGCAGACGCAGGGCAAGTTCACTATTGGTGACGAGAAGGTATGTGTTTGGCAGAGATTCGAAGTGGCGACAATGTCATGCTGACCCAGTTCTGTAGAAGCACAATGTTTTCATGAGACTCGATGTGAGTAATTGCTGTCCATCGCCATGTGTTCGTAGATACGGAGCTGACCGTGTTGTTGTAGGACCCGGAGATCCAGAAGTTCACTGGCAAGACCGATCGCATCGATGTCATGTCGGCGCTGCGTGAGGCGAAGAACTCCATGTGAAGTATCTTATTACTATGAATGGACGAGGTGCAACGAACGCCACAGCTATGACTGTACCATTGATATCACACTAAGCGATTGACGACTTTTATTCGTAGCATGTGATCCAATGTAGATAGATGGACCGGAATCGTGCCGCATTTCCAAATCTCGTTGCGGCTGTGCAAAACTACCCATCTCAGACACCGCTTCGTGTAATATGACTCTGCTCGTACAGGAGGGACACCGTAATAGTCACACTGGCGCAATAATGGCGGTCCGGTGAACATTGAAAGCGAAGCGAGTAGAAGTGGCGATGAATGACTGCTGGTAGACGTGGGGTAGAATGACTCCACAGCAGATGGCGTCGATTACACTGCTATTCCAACCTTATTCTTAAGCTCTAGCAATCGCCACCTGACAGCTCCCATCTTTTCTCCCATCGCTTCCCATCACATACCTGTCGGAGGCGTAGACATGATCCTACGAATATCGCATTAACCCCAGACACCCAAACACCTCACTGGTACTCAAACATGGCAAACCGAACCGAGCGGTATAAGCACGCCAACGCCCCACATTCGGTGCAAGAGAGACGTGCTGGCGAGTCGGTATGCTTCAACCGTCGCATCTAACATTGGCTTGCAAACATGATTCTAACAATCGACCCTACAGGCACTGAGCGACTTCGCCGACTACGTTGAACAGCAGCAAGCACACCGCAGATTACCACTACAAGGACAATCCACCGACGGCCCTGCGCAAACGGAGCATGCGGAGCTCGACATTCTCGACACCCTTGACCTGAACGACGACAAGCCGAAAATACGGCTAAAGGAACTCTTGCTTGGGGACACAGATGTGGAAGACAAGTCGAAGCAACTGCAGACCATCATCGAAGGACGAATACTCGAAGGCCATGGAGAGTGCCTGTTCGACGTCGGTCTGGAGGACAATGGCGACTCCCAGGCGCTGTCTGAGAAGGAGTGGGAAGCTGCGCTGGCGCGATTACAAGGCGTCCTGAAGACCATGGAGGCGGACTGGAGACTCCTGATGACGAAGAATGTTCCCGACAGCACTGTGGACGTGGGGAACGAGAACAAACGCGAGCCTGGTTGCGTTGGCAAGATGATGATCCGACGGCAGCCGAAGAGCATCGACGACACGATTGAGACACGGATAGCAGTGGTGGGAAACGTGGACGCTGGCAAGAGCACTATGCTTGGAGTGCTGGTCAAGGGCGGCCTCGACGACGGCAGAGGCAAAGCGCGTGTCAACCTCTTCCGCCACAAGCACGAGATTGAGTCTGGACGGACGTCGTCTGTTGGTATGGAGATCATGGGCTTCGATACCAAGGGTGAGGTAGTCGTCTCAGCGGTGCCAGGCCGTAAACTCGGCTGGGAGGAGATCGGAAAGCGCAGCGCGAAGGTCATCTCATTCACGGATCTTGCTGGCCACGAGCGCTATCTACGGACCACCGTCTTTGGTATGCTCTCATCAGAGCCAAACTACTGCCTACTCATGGTCGCGGCGAACAACGGTCTGATTGGAATGTCGAAGGAGCACTTGGGAATCGCGCTCGCTCTGAACGTTCCTGTCATGGTCGTTGTCACCAAAATCGACATCTGTCCGCCTCAGATTCTGCAGCAGACGCTTACCCAGCTTACCAAGATCCTCAAGTCTCCAGGCGCGCGCAAGATTCCGATCTTCATCAAGAACCGTGAAGATGCCGTCAACACCGCCGCTGAGTTCGTCAGCCAGCGTGTCTGTCCTATTTTCCAGGTCTCGAACGTCACCGGCGAGTCTCTGGACCTTGTGCGCGAGTTCTTGAACATCCTGCCACACCACGGCAAGTACGAGATCGATGCGCCGTTCGAGTTCCACGTCAACGACACTTTCTCGGTGCCATTCGTTGGAACCGTGGTCTCTGGCGTTGTGAAGTCTGGCGTTATCCACACAGGCGACACTGTGCTGGTAGGACCTGATTCCCTCGGTCAGTTCACCACGACCACCATTCGTTCGATCGAACGCAAGCGCATATCGGTGCCAGGCTGTTCTGCCGGCCAATCTGCTTCGTTCGCTCTTCGCCGCGTGCGCCGCAAGGACGTCCGCAAGGGAATGGTCGTCCTGTTGGGCAAGTCTGAGGCTAACCCGAACGTCCCTGTGCCTCAGCCAAAGGTCCACAGGGAATTCGTGGCTGAAGTCCTCATCCTCTCCCACGCTACGACCATCCGCACGAAGTACCAGGCCATGCTACACGTCGGCCCGATCTCGCAGACGTGCTCCATTGTCGACATCGACCGCGCCTACATTCGAACAGGAGATCGAGCAACGGTCGCTTTCCGCTTCGTACAGCGCCCGGAGTTCTTGGCTGTTGGCGACAGGATCCTGTTCCGTGAGGGCAGAACCAAGGGTCTCGGTATTGTCAAGGAGGTCGGTTACGATTACAACAAGCCGCTCAACCCGGAGGCGACTAAGGAGCGAGAGAGGATTGAGAAGGGCGAGATTCCTGCTGGAGCT
>Ga0265797_10001107_pt1 | contig 48256 bp, 56 predicted proteins | sample P2T30metagenome_FD_192433 | JGI IMG/M metagenome (GOLD analysis project Ga0265797, IMG submission 192433) | Plant litter microbial communities from East Loma Ridge, Irvine, California - P2 T30 | ecosystem: Environmental > Terrestrial > Plant litter > Unclassified | place: USA: California...
CGGGTGGCGGTGGCGGCGGCGGTGGTGCCGGAGGCGGTGGCGGGTCCAGCGGTGCGGGCGGTGGTGGTGCCGGTGGCGGCGGGGGCGGCGGCGCTGCCGGGCCCGGCGCGGGCGGGGCGGGGTCCGGCGGACGGCCCTCGTCGGGCAGCGGGGGTGGCACGGGCGGCGGCGGCGCCGCGACCGGCGGCTCGGGCTCCGACGCCGTGCCCGCACCCGTCGCGCCCCCCGCGCCCGGCGACGGCACCGGCACCGGCACCGGGTCGGGCGGCGCGGCGGGGGCCGGAGGCGGCCCCGTCGGCATCGACCTCCGCTTCGGGAGCCCGCGCATCGCGCCCGGCACGGCCGCCGACCTGCGCGGCACCCTCGGCCCCAACGCCTCCGACCAGGAGGTGGTGCTCACCTTCCAGGGGCGGATCACGCCCGGCATGGTCTACCGCAGCGTCGTCGTCACCGTCGGCGACCGCGTCGTCACCTGCACCGTCGCGACGTCCTCGTTCACCTGCGAGGTGCCGCTCGGCCCGGGCGAGAGCGCCGACGTCGCCGTGCGGGTCTTCGCCGACGGCCTCGCCGCCCCCGACACGGCCGTGCAGCAGCTCAGCGTCGACTCCGACCTCGCCGACCAGGCGAACGTCGCGACCCTCACCACGCCCGTCGCCGCCACCGGCACCGAGGCGTCCCGCCTCGCCGACCAGATCACGACGTTCACCGTCACCGAGTTCCCCGGCGCGATGCTGCCCCTGCTCGCGATGCTGCTCTTCGCGCTCGCCGCGACCGTCGCGGGACGGCGCCGCTCGGCGCCGCTCGTGCCCGGTGACGCGCCGACCGACGGACCGATCTCCACCGCACCCTCCGGGACCGGGACGCCGCGCGCCTCCGGCCCCGCCCCCACCACCGACGACCCCACCACCCGGAGCTGACCGTGACGCACACCGCCGACGCCCCCGAGACCACCACCTCCGCCCGCGTGCGCCGCAACCCGGCGCCTGTCATCCTGGCCGTCGCCGTCGGCCTGCTCGTGGTCTACTACGTGGTCGTGCTCGCGACCGGGGCGCTGCGGACCACGACCGCGGTGCCCGTGGGCGGGCAGGAGGAGCCCTCGGGGGACTACATGACGCTGAGGATGAGCGTGCAGGACGTCGACCTCACCAACCGGGTCGTGCAGGCGAACGTGCTGCCGATCCCGCACGGCGACTACGTCGGCGCCAAGGCGGGCGAGATCTCGCGGCCGCTCCGCATCGAGGTGGTCAGCGGCGGCGTCACCACCAGCGTCGTGACGTTCCCCGGCGAGAGCATCGTCGACCCGACGTCGCTCTCGCTCACCCTGGAGCGGGGCGACACCTCGTACCCGTTCGACCAGCCCTTCGCGAACTTCCAGCTCAGCGTCCAGGACGACGACTCCGGCGACGCCGTGCCCTTCGAGGTCGACATGTCGAACTCGGCACGGCCCTGGGTGATGGAGGCGCAGCGCGGCGCCGCCGACGAGCAGGCCGACCGTGCGCTCGTCCCCCTGCAGCTCGACGGGCACCGCGACGCCCTCAGCATCGTCATCGTGTCGTTCTACGTGCTCGCGATCCTCTTCACGACCCTCATGGCGGTCGTCACCATCGGCAGCGCGATCCTGCGGCACAGCCTCGAGTTCGCGAACGTCATCTGGCTGAGCGCGACCCTGCTGTCGTTCCCGGCCCTCCGCTCGGCGATGCCCGGGGCGCCACCGATCGGCACCACCCTCGACTTCGTCTTCCTGTTCCCGTGCCTCGCGCTCATCGCCGTGATGTTCGTCTGGACCGGCGCCCACCTGCTCTGGCGCGAGTCGGCGGTGCTCCGCAGCAGGTCGCTCGAGGACCCGGACCCGACGCCGCCCGCGACGAGCTGACCCGGTCCCCGACGGGACGGCACCGGGGCAGGGCGGGATCAGCTCGTGGCGGTGCTCGTCGTGATCGCGACGGTCGTCGCGACGAGCACGACCACGGCGATCTCGTCGAGGACCGCTCTCACCGCGGGAGACGCCCACTGGCCGCCGGTGACCCGGGCGAGGGCCTCCTCGCGCACGTCCCCGAACTGGTCCTCGAGCACGCCCGTCACGTCGAGGAGGCCGACGAGCGCGGCCGTCTCGGCCGTCGGCTCGGCACGGTCGGCGAGCACGTCGGCGATCCTGGTCCGGAGGCGCGCCTCCGGAGCGCCGTCGGCCTCGGGCCACGACGTGGTGCGGAAGAGGCCCAGGACCTTGCGGTCGACCCGTTCGAGGAGGCCGCGCGCGACGAGGTCCTCCGCGACGGCGGTGCGGAGCGACGGACCCGACAGACGCGACACCCACCACTCGGGGCCACGGTGGCGGGGCTCTGCCTCGATCCGGGCGAGGGCCTCGGCGACGACCCCTGCCGGTGGCGCGTCCACCTCGGGAGCGGCGACCACGGCCTCCTCGTCGAGCACGACGTGCCCGTGCAGGGCCAGCTCCGCCAGCACGCAACCGGCGAGGGCCGCGTCGAGCGTCCCACCGTCGACGTCGTGGCGACCGTCGTCCCGGGTCAGCAGGAGCATCAGCGAGGAGGGCAGCGGCAGGGAGGCGGCGACGTCGTCCATGGGCCCACCCTGGCCGGACGACCTCCCGGTCCGCTGGCAGACGCGGCGTCGCGGTGCCGCACGGCCGTCGCTGCACGCGCGTCGTCCTCCGCGACGAGAGGGACACCCCTCGTCCGGATCGGTCAGAGCGCGTCGGCCCAGAGATGGAAGAGCGCGTACGCGCGGTGCGGCGACCAGGCGGCACCGCGGGCGTCGACCTCGCGGGCGGTGGCGCCGCCGAGGGCGCGGCGCAGCACGAGGTCGCCCGAGGGCCACGCGTCCCGGTCGCCCAGGGCGCGGACGGACAGGTACTCGACCGTCCAGGGGCCGACGCCGGGCAGGGCGAGCAGCCGACGACGGGCGTCGGCCCGGGCGTCGGGGTCGAGTCCCGGACGCACGTCCAGTCCCTCGGCGAACGCCGTCGCGACCGCGTGCAGGGTGCGCGCCCGCGCGTTCGTCACGCCGACGGCGGCGCGCAGCTCGTCGACGTCCGTGGCGGCGACGACCGCGGCGGCGGGCCAGGCACGCAGGCCTGCCGCCTCGGGCACGTCGACGCCGTGTGCGGCCACGAGCCGGCCGGCGAAGGTCCGCGCCGCCGCGAGCGACACCTGCTGCCCGAGGACGGTCGCCGCGGCGGCCTCCCACCCCACGGGGTGCCCCGTGACCCGGATGCCCGGGCGACGCGCGAGGGACGGCCCCAGCACCGGGTCCCCGGCGAGGGCCCGCCCCACGGCGTCGAGGTCCGCGTCGAGGTCGAGCCACCACCGGACGCGCGCGACGAGGCGGGCGAGGACGTCGTCCCGGAGTCCGGCACCCCGTGCGGCGGCGTCCGGTCCGGCGGCGCCCGTGCCCCCGTCGGGCACCGTCACCGTGAGGTCGACGAGACCCGGGGCGAGGGCGAGGTCGAGGCGGACGTGCCCCGCGACTCCGGCCCCCGGCGCCACTGCGTCGAGGGGCACGAGCCGGGCGTGCGTCCGGGCCGTGCGGTCGACCGTCTCGGCGCCGGGCACGGCGTGCCCGGCGAGCAGGCCGAGCGCGTGGTCGAGGTCCCAGGGGCCCTCGACCGGCAGACGCCGCGTGCGGACCGCCGTCACGCGGGCCACACGCCCGAGCTGCCCCGGCGGTGGCTGTCGACGAGGTGGGTGTCGACGACGCCGACGGCCTCCATGAGGGCGTGCACGGTGGTGGGTCCGACGAACGAGAAGCCGCGGCGCTTGAGCTCCTTCGCGAGGGCGACGGACTCGGGCGAGGTGATGGGGACCTCGGCCGCGGTGGCCGGGCGCGGCGTCGCGGCGGGCCGGTGCGACCAGATCAGGTCGACGAGCCCGCCGTCGTCGCGCAGCGCGAGCGTCGCCCGGGCGTTGGCGATCGTCGCGTCGACCTTGCGGGCGTTGCGGACGATGCCCGCGTCGGCCAGGAGGCGTTCGCGGTCGGCGCCGTCGTAGCGGGCGACCCGCTCGGGGTCGAAGTCGTCGAACGCGGCCCGGAAGGCGGGGCGCTTGCGCAGGATCGTCGCCCACGACAGGCCCGACTGGAACGCCTCGAGGCTGAGCCGTTCGAACAGCCCCCGCTCGTCGCGGACGGGCAGGCCCCACTCGGTGTCGTAGTACTCGCGCAGCAGCGGGTCCACCGCGGCCCAGGCCGGCCGGGCGAGCCCGTCGTCCCCGACGACGACGCCTCCCTCGGCGTCAGGGCTCACGCCGCGCCCTCGAGGCGCAGCAGGGCGGTCTTCGCCTCGACGCCGCCCAGGTAGCGGCCCCAGGTGCCGTCGCTGCGGACGACGCGGTGGCAGGGGACGACGACGGGCAGCGGGTTCGTCGCGCACGCGGTGCCCACCGCGCGCACGGCGCCCGGGTTGCCGGCGCTGCGGGCCACGCCCGCGTACGACTCGGTGCGGCCGTAGGGGATGCCGTCGAGCACGGCGTGCACCGTGCCGCGGAAGCCGCGGCTGAGCCGACGGTCGAGCGGCAGGTCGAAGGCGCGTCGCCGCCCGGCGAAGTACTCGTCGAGCTGCACGGCCACCGGGTCGAGGGCGGCGGCGTCCTCGACGACGTCCCGCGCGACCGTGCCGGTCAGCGTGTCGAGCACCACGTCGTGCCCCTCGCCCTCGAACGCCACCCGCACGAGGCCGGCCGGCGTCGCGACGAGCAGCAGCCGCCCCACGGGGGAGTCGACCGTCCGCCAGGCCGCCCGCGCGGCCGGCCCGTCGAGCAGGGCGGCGCCGGAGGCGGTGGTCACGTCGGTCGTCGTCGTCACGGGGTCCTCCTGGGGGCTCGGGTGGCGTCGAGCGTACCGCCGGGCACCGACGGCGGTGGGGCGGCTCCCGGTCCTCGCCACAGGGGACGCGCCGAGGGACGCGCCGATGTGCGCCGGCACAGCTGCGCCTGGTAGACCTGACCCGCGCCCCCCGGGGCGTGCCGGTCCGGGAACTCCACGCTGTCGGGTGCGTGTCGAGCTCCCGGGCCGGTCCCACCACCTCGACCCGTCGTCGGCACCGCGCTGTCGCGGGCCGGGTCGTGCTGCTCCCGTCAGCGCCGTGCCGCTCCGGTCAGCGCCGGGTCGTGAAGCCGGCCTCTCCGGTGGGTGACGCGTCGGTCACGGCCACGTCGTCGACGCGCGCCCCGGGCGGGCCCGTGCGCAGCCACGCGACGAGCTCGTCGACCGTCTCGGGCGGTCCCTCGGCCTCGAGCTCGACGCTGCCGTCCGGCGCGTTGCGCACCCACCCGGCCAGGGCGAGCCGGTCCGCCTCGCCCTCGGTGGAGAAGCGGAAGCCGACCCCCTGGACCCGTCCCGTGACGACCACGCGCCTCCGGACCACGTCGACGACGTCGCCCGGGGCGTCGTCCCCGGCGTGGCCCGTGCGCGCGACCACGTCAGCGGTCCACGGTCGACATGTCGGCGTAGCGGTCGCCGGTGGGCGCCGCGACCCCGTCGAGGCGCGAGAGCTGCTCGTCGGTGAGCCGCAGCTCGTCGGCGGCGACGTTCTCCTCGAGGTACCGCATGCGCTTCGTGCCGGGGATCGGGGCGACGCCCTCGCCCTTGGCGAGCAGCCAGGCCAGTGCGACCTGGCCGGGGGCGGCGTCGAGCTCGCGGGCGACCGCGTCGACGACCTCGACGATCCGGACGTTCTGCTCGAGGGCGCCGTCGGCGAACCGCGGCGACGAGCGGCGGAAGTCGTCGTCGTCGAGCTGGTCGACGCTGCGGATCGTGCCGGTGAGGAACCCGCGACCGAGCGGCGAGTACGGGACGAACCCGATGCCGAGCTCGCGGGTGAGCGGCAGCGTCTCGGCCTCGACGTCACGCGTCCACAGCGACCACTCCGTCTGCAGCGCGGTGATCGGGTGGACCGCGTGGGCCCGCCGGATCGTCTCGGGCGCCGCCTCCGACAGCCCGAGGAACCGCACCTTGCCGGCCTGCACGAGCTCGGACATGGCGCCGACGGTGTCCTCGATCGGCACCTGCGGGTCGACCCGGTGCTGGTAGTAGAGGTCGACGTGGTCGAGGCCGAGCCGCTGCAGCGAGCCGTCGATCGACCGGCGCACGTACTCGGGGCGCCCGTCGACGGGACGCTCGGCGCGCGCCTCGGGGTCGGTGACGTTGCCGAACTTCGTCGCCACGACGACGTCGTCGCGGCGGACGCTGCGGAGCGCCCGACCGAGCAGCTGCTCGTTCGTGTGCGGCCCGTACATGTCCGCGGTGTCGAGCAGCGTGACGCCCAGGTCGAGCGCGCGGTGGACCACCCGCTCGGACTCGGCGTCGTCCGTGCCCGCGCCCGTGTAGAAGGCGCTCATGCCCATGAGGCCGAGGCCGAGCCGGCCGACCTCGAGCGCGCTGTCGCCGGTTCCCAGTGTCGTCGTCTGCATGCCCCCGATCCAACGCCCGCGGGGCCGGAGGCGCACGGCCGGCCCCCAGGCGGGCCGCGCCCGTCCCGGGGTCGCGCCCGGCGCCTCCGGCCCTCGAGCGCGGCGGCGACCGGCCCGCGACCGGGGTGCGCCCTTGACCGGCCGCGGCGTCGGGCGCTTGACTGCGGGCATGACCCGACGCCGCGTCCTCGCCCCGCCGCCGCCCGCACCCGGCACCACCGTCAAGGGGCCCGCGTCGTACTTCCCGAGCATCGAGAAGACGTACGGCCGACCCGTGCAGGAGTGGCTCGACCTCGTCGACGACCGCCTCGAGGCCGGCGAGGCCCACATGGTCGTCGTCGGGTGGCTGAAGGCGGAGCACGGCCTCGGCCACGGCCACGCGAACGCCCTCGTCGGCCACGTGCGCGCCGCCCGCGCCTGACGCCCCCGCGGCGGCACCCACGTGCGGCGACACCCCAGGAACGGCACGACACCCCAGCCCGCGGGCTGGGGTGTCGTGCCGTTCCTGGGGTGTGGCGGGTCGGGCGGGCCGTGCGGCGGCGCGCCCGGCCGGGCGGGCCGGGCGGGCCGGGCCGCGGCGCGCGCCGGCCGCCCGGGCCTCAGGCGCCGGCGTCCGGCTTCGGGTGGCCGGGGATCGAGTCGCCGCTGAGGTTCAGCTCCGACGGGTCGACCTCCACGTCGCCCTCGTCGTCGGGACCCCCGGTGCCGGGCAGGGCGTTCACGGCGTCGCCGTCCACGTCGCCGTCGTCCATCGCGGGGGCGTCCTGCACGCCGCCCTCCTGGGCGGCCTCGGTCGTGCCCTCGCTGCGGGGGCTGTCGAAGCTCGGGTCGTCGGTCTCGGGGCCCGAGACGTCGCGGGGTGCGTCGGTCATGGTCGTTCCTCTCGTGTCGGTCGGTCGATCAGTGGGGCGGGGTCGGGCGGGGCCGGAGGCGCGGGACGGGCCCGGCGGGCCGGCACCGGCGGGTGCGCGGTCGCGCGGGATCAGGCGACGTCGAGCACCGTCTTCAGCCAGCCGTCGTCGCGGCGGTCGAAGTGCTGGTACGCGTCGATCGCCGACGTCGTGGCCTCGTGCTGCGTGATGAAGGGCAGCGGGTCGAAGGCGCCGCTGGCGACGAGGTCGAGCAGCGGTCGCGTCACGGTGTGGTGGTCGCAGTTGCCCATCCGGATCGTGAGGTTCTTGAGCATCGCGGCGCCGAACGGGTAGCTCGTCACGGTGGGTGCGTACACGCCGATGACGCCGATGCGGCCGTACTTCGCGACGGTCTCGACCGCCCACTGCGAGGCCTGGCTCGGGGCGTCACCGGGCACCCAGAGGTCGCCGTGCGGGCGGGCGCCGGGGGCGACCTGCTCGACCTCCTGGTCGAACTGCGCCGCCTCGTCGTCGGACGGGGCAGCCGGGCCCGAGGCCGGCCGCTGGGCGTCGACGCCGACCGCGTCGATGACGGCGTCCACGCCGCCACCGAGAGTGAGGTCACGGATCACCTCGACCGGGTCCTCCGCGTCGAAGTCGATCACCTCGGCGTTCTGCGCGAGCGCCGCAGCGAGGCGGTCCTGCTCGTGGTCGACGGCGATGACGCGGGCGGCGCCCTGCTTCCACGCGCTCGCGATCGCGAGCTGGCCGACGACGCCCGTGCCGTACACGGCGACGGTGTCGCCGCGCCGGACGCCGGCGAGCTCGGCGCCGAACCAGGCCGTGGGCAGGATGTCCGAGAGCAGGATCGCCTGGTCGTCGCTGACGTTGGCGGGGATCGGCGTGAGGGTGTTCTGCGCCCAGGGGACGCGCACGTACTCGGCCTGCAGGCCGTTCCATGGTCCCGTCGACGCGGGGCCCCCGAAGAAGCTCGTGCCGGCCTGCGGGCCGTTCGGGTTCGCGACGTCGCACTGGGCGGTGTGCCCGGCGCGGCACTGGGCGCAGGCGCCGCACGAGACCGTCGAGTTGACGATGACGCGGTCGCCGGGGCTGAAGCCGCGGACGCCGCGACCGACCTCCTGCACGACGCCGACGGCCTCGTGGCCGAGGACGGTGCCCTCGTCCATCGGCCCCATCGTGCCGCGCACGAAGTGCAGGTCGGTGCCGCAGATCGCGCTGCGGGTGATCTTCACGATCGCGTCGGTGGGCTCCACGATCGACGGGTCGTCGATCGTGTCGAGCCGGACGTCTCCTTCGCCGTGCCAGACGACTGCCTTCATGGGTGCACCTCCGTGCCGCTGGGGGGACGGTCCGCCGCGCGGACCGGGTGCCGTGGACGGTAGGCCCCCGCGACCCGACGTCCGTCCAGGGAGCGGGGGACGCGCCTCCGGCACTGCGCCTCGTGGACGACGACGGTGCGCACGACGACGCTCGCGGACGCGACGACGACCGGCCCCCTCGAAGGGGGCCGGTCGTCGTCCCGGTCGGTGCGACGACTCAGGAGGCGCAGGGCAGGAGGCGCGGTTCGATGGACGCGGGTCAGCGGGCCCGTCGGCGCACCGCCGCCGTCGTGCTGAGCGCGGCACCCGCGAGCAGCAGCGTGGCGGCCAGGCCGAGCGGCAGCGTCGACTCGGCCCCCGTGTACGCCAGGGCGCCGGGCCGGCCGGCCGGGGCCACCGGCGCCGGGGCGACCGGCGCGGGCTGCGGCGCGGGGACCGGACCGGGCTGGCCGGGGTCGGGCGGCGTGACGACCGGGGGAGCGGCCCGCGGCACGACCACCTGACCGAGATCGACCGTTCCGGCCGCCGCGGGCGTCGTGAAGGGCACGAGCGTCACCGGGTCGCCGTCCACGGCGAGCACGAGATCGGCGCCGAGGGGGAGGTCCGCGACGGAGAAGGTCCCGTCGTCGCCGGTGACGGCCTCGCCCACGAGCACGGGCGTCGCGTCGTCGGTGACGACGGCGAGGTCGACGTCGGCGACCGGCGCGGCGTCCTGGTCGACGACCGTGCCCACGACGGTGACGGTCGGCTCGGGCCCGGGGGCCACCTGCACGGTGACGGTGCCCAGGTCGACGGCGTCGGGCTCCGCGGGCGTCGTGAAGGGCACCTCGGTGGCGGGGTCGCCGTCGGTGACGAGGACGAGGTCGGTGGCGAGGGGGAGGTCCTCGACGACGAACGTGCCGTCCTCCGCGGTGACCGCGTCGGCGACGGGTGCCGGGACGTCCTCGTCGGTGACGACGGCGAGGTCGAGGTCGGCGACGGGCTCGCCGTCCTGGTCGACGACGGTGCCCACCGCCGTCGCGACGGGCTCGGGCGTGACGAACGCCGCGTCGATCCCGGTCGCGTCGGCGGCGGCGAGGTCGGCGGCGAGCGTGACGGCGCCGAGGTCGAGGTCGGCCGGCGGCGTGACCGTCACCTGGTAGCCGTCGGTGGCGACGAGGGCGGGCACGGCGTACGTGCCGTCGGGGCCGGTCGTGAGGGTGGCGACGGTGCGGCCGCCGGCGTCGGCGACGGTCACGGTCGCGCCCGGCAGGGGCGCGCCGTCGAGGGTCGCCGTGCCCGCGAGGGCGAAGGTGCGCGTGGCGAACCAGGTCTGGTAGATCGGGGACCCGCTGAGCGTCTCGAACCGGAGCGAGAGGGTGGCGAGCGGGACGCTCGGGCTGAACCAGCCCGAGGCCCCGTTCGTGTCGGTGACGTTGCCGCGCAGCGTGGCCGTGGCCTCGTCCCACACGGGCTGGTCGGTGTCCGTGCACGAGGGCCCGCCCACGGCGGCGCACGAGTTGTAGGTGCCCTGGAACCCCATGTCGGCGACGTCGACCGGCGCCCCGTCGGTGCCCGTGGCGGTGACGGTGACCTGGTCGGCGTCGATGTCGCCGAGCACGAACGACCAGCCCGAGGCGGGCGACCCGCCCTCGAAGGCGTACGTCGTGACGCTCGCCCCGGCCGGGCCGACGCCGCCGCTGGCGGGACGGAGGCTGACGTAGTTGCCCACGCCCCGACTGGTGCCGTAGAGCTCACCGGGCGGCGTCCCCGCCGACTGGAAGGTCGACGTGCCGCCCGGCGTCGCGACGCTGCTCGACGTGCTCGTGAAGGTCGTGGTGGGGAAGGCGCCCGCGAGCGTCACGGTCCCGGTGACGGCTCCGCCGGGGCCGGTGCCCGCGAAGGTGCCCCAGTCGGACCCCTCGGCGGCCTGGGCGCCGGCGGCCCCGCCGAGGGCGAGGCCCGCGCCGACGACCGTCGCGGTCGCGGCGGCGAGGAGGGTCCGGAGGCGCGAGGGGCCCCGGCGGGCACCCCGCTCGGTCGGGTCGTGCTCGGTGCTCGTGCTCACGGTGCTCCCCTGGGTGCGGGGCAGCCCTGTCCGCCCCCGGTGCGGGCACGCTACCGGCGGCCGGTGCCCCGTGTCACCCCTGCGAGGGGCACCTGTGCGCGGAGCGGCCAGTGGCCAGTGGCCAGTGGCCAGTGGCCAGCGGCCGACGGCCGTCGGGCCCGCGCCCCGCAGCCGCGCCGCGGCGCGCGTGTCCGCGCGTCACGGTGCCGGTAACGGCGGCACCCCCCAGGATGGCCCCGTGACCACCGCCACCGCCGCGCGCACGCGCACGCAACGCCTCGACGACCTGCCCTTCACGCGTCGGCACGGGCGGCTGCTCGTGGGGTCGGGCCTCGGCTGGGCCCTCGACGCCCTCGACGTCGGACTGCTCTCGTTCGTGCTCGCACAGCTCGCGGTCACCTGGTCGTCCGACGCGGCCGCCCTGGCGTGGGTGGCGTCCGCCGGGTTCGCGGGCATGGCGATCGGCGCCACCGTCGGCGGCGGCCTCGCCGACCGCTTCGGCCGCAAGCAGGTCTTCGCGGGCACCCTGCTCGTCTTCGGGCTCGCCACGGGTCTCAGCGCCCTCGCCTGGTCGGTCGGCGTGCTCATCGCCCTGCGCTTCGTCGTCGGCCTCGGGCTCGGTGCCGAGCTGCCCGTCGCCTCCACGCTGGTCTCCGAGTTCTCGCCGCGGCGCATCCGCGGCCGCGTCGTCGTCTGGCTCGAGGCGTTCTGGGCGCTCGGCACCGTCGGCGCGGCGCTCGTCGGGTTCCTCGTCGTGCCCACCAGCGACGAGGGGTGGCGCTGGGCGCTCGCCGTCGGCGCCCTGCCCGCGCTCTACGCCGTCGTCGTGCGGCTCGGCATGCCCGAGTCGGTGCGGTTCCTCGAGTCGCGGGGGCGCCACGACGAGGCGGAGGCCACCGTGCGGCTCTTCGAGGAGTCCGCCGGGGTGCCCGCGCCTCGGACCACGCCCGTGCCGCCCGGGCGGGACGCGGCGGGGGCGACGGACGCGCCCGGGCCGGGGCCCGCCTCCGGCCGATCGCTGCTCTCCGCCGAGCTGCGCGGGCGCACGCTCGCCGCCTGGGTGGTCTGGTTCGCCACGAACTTCTCGTACTACGGCGCCTTCGTGTGGCTGCCGACGCTGCTCGTGCAGGCCGGCTTCCCGCTCGTGCGGTCGTTCGAGTACACGCTCCTCATCACGCTCGCGCAGCTGCCCGGGTACGCGGTCTCCGCCTGGCTCGTCGAACGGTGGGGCCGGCGTCCCACGCTCGCGACGTTCCTCGTCGGCTCGGCGCTCGCCGCGGGCGCCTTCGGCCTCGGCGCCGTGAGCGGCGACGTCGTCCAGATCGTGGCCTCGGGCATGCTGCTGTCGTTCTTCAACCTCGGCGCGTGGGGTGCGCTGTACGCGGTCACGCCCGAGCTGTACCCGACGTCGCTCCGCGCGACCGGTGCCGGTCGGGCCGCCGGCGTCGGCCGGCTCGGGTCGATCCTCGCGCCGCTCAGCGTGCCGCCGCTGCTCGCCCTCGGCGGCCCCGTCGTGCTCTTCGCCGTCTTCGGCGCCGTGTTCGCGGTCGGGGCCCTCGCCGCCCTGCGCCTGCCCGAGCTGCGCGGCACGGAGCTCGCCGAGTGAGCCGGTCCCGGCGGCGGCCCCGGCGTCGCGTCACCCTCGGCGGCGCCCTCGTGGCGCTGCTCGTGCTCGTCGTCGTGCTCGTCGGCCCCCGCCTGCTCGACGGCCGGGGCCTCGACGTGCCCGGCCTGCCCGGCGGCCCCGTCGCCGCGCCCACGGGCGTCCCCGCCGACGCGGAGCGGGCCGTCGTCGAGCGCGTCGTCGACGGCGACACGGTCGTCGTCGAGGTCGGCGGCGCCCGGGAGCGCCTGCGCCTCGTCGGCGTCGACACTCCCGAGACCGTGCGCCCCGGCGCCCCGGTCGACTGCTACGGGCCCGAGGCGAGCGCGTGGACGACCGACGCCCTGCCCGCGGGCGCCATGGTGTGGCTCGAGGCGGACGACAGCCAGGGCGACCGCGACCGCTACGACCGACTCCTGCGGTACGTGTGGACCGACTCCGGCACCCTCGTCAACCGCGAGCTGATCGTGCAGGGCCTCGGCCGCGAAGACACCTACGACGCCGCCTACCGGTACCAGGACGACTTCCGTGCCGTCGAGCGCACCGCCGAGGCCCAGCGCACCGGGCTCTGGGGGGCCTGCTGACACTGCCCGCGCCCGGGCCGGTCCCCGTCGCTCGCGGCGCTCGCCCTGCTCGCCCTGCTCGCCGTGCGTCAAGCCGCCAGGAATCGTACTGGCCGCCACGTCTAGACATGGTGGCCAGTACGATTCCTGGCGCGCAGGTCGAGGACGGGGCCGCCGCCCGCGTCGGCACAGGCGTCGACAGTGGCGGCATCGGGTCCGAGCACTCGCACTCGGTGCTCACCAGGAGGACAATGGGGGCCGAGGAGGCCCCATGACCGTGAGGAACGCACGCCGCCGCGCCGAGCAGCGCGCCGACGTCGTCAGCCACCTGCAGCGGCTGACCACGGAGTCGCAGCGCATCGCGCACGCCTTCGCCGCCCGGCACGGCCTCGGCCAGATCGACCTCGAGGCCCTGCTCGCCGTCATGGAGGCCGAGCGTGTCGGCGACCCCCTCACCTCGGGGCGCCTCGGCGAGGCGCTCGGCGTCACCTCCGGCGCCGCGACGGGCGTCATCGACCGGCTCGAGCGCGTCGGCCACGTCGTCCGGCGCCGTGACGAGGGCGACCGGAGGCGCGTCCTCGTCCACTACGGAGAGCGCGCCCGCGAGGTGGCCGGCCTCTTCTTCGGCCCGCTCGGCGGCATCACCGACCGGGTCCTCGACGGCTTCGACGACGACGAGCTGGCCGTCGTCACCCGCTTCCTCGACGCGATGGGCTCCGGCATGGCCGAGCACGCCCGCACCCTCGGCCGGGAGGTCGTCGACGGCTCCCCGGCGGTCCGGGCCGACCTCGAGGCGGTGGCGTCGTGACGCGCCCCGACGTGCCCGAGGGCTTCACGGCGACCGGGCCCCGCGCCTCCGGCGCCCCCGCTCCCACCGCCACCACCGAGCGCGCCCCCCGCACGGCGGGGCACGTGAGCGCCCTCGACCTCTTCTCGATCGGCATCGGGCCGTCGAGCTCGCACACGGTGGGGCCGATGCGGGCCGCGCGCCTGTTCCTCGAGCCGCTGCGCGCCTCCGGCCGCCTCGGCGACGTGCACCGGGTGCGCGTCGTGCTGCACGGCTCGCTCGCCGCGACCGGTGCCGGGCACGGCACGCCCGCGGCCGTCCTCGCCGGCCTCGCCGGCCTGGAGCCCGAGACCTGCGACCCCGCGGTCGTCGGCCGGATGCCCGAGGCCGTGGAGCGCGGCGGCGGGCTGCGGCTGCTCGGCGTCCACCAGGTCGCCTTCGCCGCCGCCGACCTGCGGATGGCGCCGCTCACCCGCCTGCCCCGGCACCCCAACGCCATGACGCTCGAGGCCACCGACGCGGCGGGCGACGTGCTCGCCGCCGACACGTGGTTCTCGGTGGGCGGCGGCTTCGTCGTCCGCGACGGCGACGACGAGACCGCGGTGCCCAGCGTCGAGGCGCCCTACGGCTTCGCCGACGCCGCGGACCTGCTGCGGCTCTGCGACTCCGAGGGCGTCGGCATCGCCGACCTGGCCTGGCGCAACGAGGTCGCCGTGCACGGCGAGGCCGCGGCCCGGGCCGGGCTCGAGGCGCGCTGGGACGCCATGGCCGCCTGCGTCGAGGCGGGCCTCGGCACCGAGGGCGACCTGCCCGGCTGGATGCGCGTCAAGCGTCGGGCCGCGGGCGTCGCCCGACGCCTCCACGAACGGGAGGCCGTGCTGCATGCCGCCGGCGCGGGCCTGGGACCGGACCTGCCCGCCCAGTGGCTGCAGGCCTACGCCATGGCCGTCAACGAGGAGAACGCGGCCGGCGGGCGCGTCGTCACCGCCCCCACGAACGGGGCGGCGGGCATCCTGCCCGCCGTCGGCGTGTATGCCAGCCGGTTCCACGGCGTCGGCCGCGACGCCCTCGCCCGCGACTACCTGCTCACCGCCGCCGCGATCGGGTCGCTGTACAAGCGCAACGCGTCCATCTCGGGCGCCGAGGCCGGCTGCCAGGGCGAGGTCGGGTCGGCGTCGTCGATGGCCGCCGGTGCGCTCACCGCCGTCCTCGGAGGCACCCCGCGCCAGGTCGAGAACGCCGCCGAGATCGCCATGGAGCACCACCTCGGCCTCACCTGCGACCCCGTCGGCGGGTTCGTCCAGGTGCCCTGCATCGAGCGGAACGCCATCGCGGCGGGCACCGCCGTCGCCGCGACGCGCATGGCCCTGCTCGGTGACGGCGAGCACGTCGTCAGCCTCGACACCGTCATCGAGACCATGCGGCAGACCGGCCGCGACATGAGCTCGAACTACAAGGAGACCTCGCAGGGCGGCCTCGCCGTCAACGTCGTCGAGTGCTGACCGCGGGGCGGGGCCGCTGCGCGGAGCCGTCGGGCTCGTCCCGGTCGTGCCCGCTCCCGTGGGCTCTGGGCGGAGGGGGCGACACGTCCGCCCCGACCCGCCGCGGGTGAGCGCTCCCCCCGACCCCGCGCCTCCGGCCGTCGTCGCCCTCCCGCGCCCGATGTCCCTTCCCGGCACCCTCCTGGGGCTCGGCTGGGAAGCAGCAGGACGCGCAGGACCGGAGTCGGCGCGGGGCCTACCGTCCACGTCGGAGGCCGGAGCGTCCGGTCCCTGACGAAGGAGGACCGGCATGTCGATCGGAGACAAGGCCAAGGACGCCGTGCAGCAGGCCGCGGGCAAGGCGGAGGAGTTCGTCGGCAAGAAGACCGACGACGCCGAGCTTCACGCCCAGGGCAAGAAGGACCAGTCCATGGGCGAGGACCGCATGGAGACCGAGAAGGCCAAGGACGAGCACGGCCACTGAGACCGTACGGCCGCCCCGCGGGGCGGCGCGACGAGGGCCCGGCACCGATCAGGTGCCGGGCCCTCGTGCGCGTGGGCCGTCGGCCGCCCGGTCCCGGTGGCCCGGTCCCGGTGGCCCGGTCCCGGTGGCCCGGTCCCGGTGGCCCGGGCCCGGTGACCCGGTGGCCCGGGCCCGGTGACCCGGCGGCCGGGCGGACTCAGTGCGAGCCGGAGGAGGGGCCCGGGTCGTCCGTGTCCGTGTCGGCGGGTGCGTCGTGCAGGTGCTGCTTCGACGTCGCCGATGCCGCGTCGACGAAGCGTGCACCGCCCACGGCGGCCGCCCGGCGCTGCAGTTCGGCGACGAGTCCCTCGTCCTCGATCTCGAGCTCGTCGTCGGGGCAGTCCTCGACCATGATCTGGCTCGCGGGCCCGAGCAGGACCTCCGTCGTCGAGGCGAAGCCGGCGTCGTCGGCCGTCGGGACGTCGACGATGTCGGTCGACCCGTTCTGCCCGAGCGCGGCGGCGTACGCCAGCACGGCCCCCGCGATCTCGTCGCCGGTCATCACGCGGTTCTCGCCGTACACGATGTACTTCATCACCACCTCCGGCACCCCACTCAACGCTGACGGCGGTGCGGCGGGCCGGGCGTGCGTGAAGTGGCCTCCGGGCGGTCGTGGCCGACGGCTCAGGCCGCGCGGTGCAGGGTCGCGCTGGGGTACTCGCCGAACTCGTCGGCGTAGGTGCCCGCGAAGCGGCCCACGTGCGCGAAGCCCCACGCCCGGGCGACGTCGGCGACCGAGGTGACGTCGGGGTCCGAGGCCAGCAGCTCGTCGCGCGTCCGCTGCAGGCGGATGCGGCGCAGGTAGGTGAGGGGGCTGCAGCCCAGCACCCGCTGGAAGAGCAGCTGCGTGCCCCGGACGCTGAGGTTCGTGCGCTGCGCGATGTCCGTGGCGGTGAGCGGCAGGTGGGCGTGCGCGTGCAGGTACTCGACGACGTCGCGGAGCACGGCGTTGCCGGGCAGTAGCAGCTCGCGCGGCAGGGTGCCGTTCTGCGGCTCGTACAGCCGGAGGAACGACGCGGCGACCGAGTGCTTGAGCTCCGCCCAGAGCAGGGGAGGGGTCGGTCCCGCACCGGCCGCCGCCGAGACCTTCGACACCGCGTCGCGGAAGTCGAGGGCGGCCTGCCGCGTGACGGGCTGCGTGTGGTCGAAGCGCAGGCCGCCCGAGGTGAGGCGGCCTGTCTCGGCCGCCACCGACTCGACGAGCGACTTCGACAGGTGGACGATGCGCTGGTCGTAGTCCTCGTAGGCGAAGCGGAACGGCCGGTCGGCGGGGAAGAGCTGGGGCGAGCCGCTCTCGACCTGCACCTCGTCGCGGCCGACGTCGACGACGGCGCGGCCGGTCGTGATCCACTGCACGACGTACTCGTCGCCGGGCGGGATGTCGCCCTCGATGCGTCCGTGGATCGTCGAGGTGCGCAGGGACATGTCCGTGTCGCCGGCGGCGGCGTACCGGAACCCGAAGGTGCCGGTCGTCACGTCGGCGTGCCAGTCGGTGCCCTCGTAGAGGGGGGCCAGCTCGAGGCGGGCTGCGTCGAGCTCGGTGCCTGCCGCCTTGATGCGCACGCGAGCGGGCACGGTCAGACCGCCCTTGCGGCGGATCGGGTGCGGAGGACGAGGGGCACGGGGACCTTCCTGGCGACGTCGTGGTGCGCCCGGGGGGAGGGGGCGGGACGACGTCCGCGTCGTGTCCCGGTCCACGCGGGCCGGGGATGCGACCGTAACACCTGGCCCGGGGCCGCCACAGCCCCCCGGGTGGCGGTGCGCTTAGCGGACGAGGGCGGGTCGCCGGGGCGCCACGCGCCTCCGGCCCTCCGCCGCGCGTCGTCCGGCTCAGCGGGCCCGCAGGGCGGCGACGGCGTCGCGCGTCAGGTCGACGTCGACGGGCAGGGGCGCGCCGTCGAGCCGCACGACCGGCGCCAGCAGGCGCCCGCTCGAGGTCAGCCAGAGGCCGGAGGCGCGCCGCACCTCGTCGACGGTCGTCGCGCGGACGGCCGTGGCGAGCCCGCGGCCCTCGGCCCAGGCGAAGAGGTCGCCCTGCGTCGTGCCCTCGAGGACGCCGAGCGCGGGAGGCGTCGTGACGAGCACCCCGTCGAGGAGCGCGACGGCGGTCGAGTTCGGTCCCTCGAGGACGAAGCCGTCCGTCGAGGTGAAGAGGACGTCGTCGGCACCGCGGCGGGCGGCCTCGCGGAGCGCCGCACGGTTGACGGCGTAGGAGAGCGTCTTCGCGCCCTGCAGCAGCCAGGGGCTGGTCTCGGCGACGTCGCTGCGGAGGCCGCGGTCGAGGGTGACGACGCTGATGCCGTCGAGGTGCTCGGCCGTGTGGTCGGGCATGGCGAAGGCGTGCAGCCAGCCGGTCGGCCGGTCGTCGAACTCGTCCCCGCGGGACCAGATCAGCTTGAGCAGCACCTGCGGCTCGTCGCCGACCGCGGCCACGGCATCGGCGACGAGCCGCCGCCACGCGTCGAGGTCGGGTGCGGGCAGGTCGAGCATCGCCGACGAGCGGGCGAAGCGCGCGAGGTGCGCCTCCACGGCCTGTGGGCGGCCGTCGAAGACGCCGATGCTCTCGAAGACGCCGTCCCCGCGGGTCGCCGACAGGTCGGAGGCGAGCACGTGCGGTGCGGCCGGGTCGACCCGCTCGACGCCGGTCACGGTCCCTCCGGGCTCGGCGCGGACGAGGAACAGGACGGGCGTGGGCACGTCGTCACGCTACGCCGTCCCGGGGTGCGGGGTCGGACGCCGGTGGTACGGTGACGCCAGAGCAACGCGCTCCGGGGTCAGTGCAAATCTGAACCGGCGGTCACAGTCCGCGAACCGACCCTCCGTCCCGCCGGGGCGGGGCAGAGGCCGAACCGGTGGAACTCCGGTACCGACGGTCACAGTCCGGATGAGAGGCAGCGCGTGCCCGCCGGAGCCCCGTGGCCCCGACGGGTGGGCTCGGTGACGCCCGTCGCGCGACGGGGCGCCCCGGGTCCGCGTGCGAGGGTCCGTCGACCCGCGTCGCATCGCCCCGGAGCACCGACCGGAGGCCGCCATGCACCGCACCGCACCCCTCGTCCGCACCGCACCCCTCGTCCGCACCGTGCGCACCCTCGTCGACGCACGCCCCGCCGCCGCGCGCCCCGCCGCCAGCGCACGCCCTGCCGCCGCTGCGACCGGGGGTCGCGCCTGATGTTCACCGGACTCGTCGAGGAGCGCGGGCAGGTCGTCCGCCTCGAGCCCACGGGCGACAGCGTCCGCCTCACGGTGCGCGGCCCGAAGGTCGTCGCCGACGCCGAGCACGGCGACTCGATCAGCGTGAGCGGCGTCTGCCTCACCGTCGTCGACCGCGACGGCGACGCCTTCACCGCCGACGTCATGGCGCAGTCGCTGCGGATGAGCACGCTCGGGGCGTTGGCGCCCGGGGCGGTCGTCAACCTCGAGCGGGCCGCGCGCGTCGGCGACCGGCTCGGCGGGCACGTGGTCCAGGGGCACGTCGACGCGACGACGCGGGTCACCGAGGTCGAGGACGGCGACGCCTGGCGTCGGGTGCGGCTGGCGCTGCCCGACGAGCTGAGCCCCCTGCTCGTCGACAAGGGCAGCGTCACCCTCGACGGCGTGAGCCTCACCGTGAGCGCGATCAGCGAGGCGGGGTCCGCCGAGGGGTGGTTCGAGGTCTCGCTCATCCCCGAGACGCTCGCCGCGACCACCCTCGGCGACCGGGTGCCCGGTGACGAGGTCAACGTCGAGACCGACGTGCTCGCCCGCCACGTGCTGCGCATGCGGGCGGTCGACGCGGCGGCGGCGGCCGCGGCGGCGCCCTCGGCGCCGACCGCCGGCGACGACGAGGTGGCGTCGTGACCCCCGCCGTCGGGGCCGTGCCCGACGGGACCGCCCCGGGCGAGGCGACGATCGAGGAGGCGCTCGGGCACCTCCGCCGCGGACGCCCCGTCATCGTCGTCGACGCCGAGGACCGCGAGGACGAGGGCGACGTCGTCCTCGCCGCGGAGCTCGCCACCCCCGAGTGGATCGCGTGGACGGTGCGCGTCTCGTCCGGGTTCCTCTGCGCCCCGGTCAGCGGCGAGATCGCCGACGCCCTCGACCTGCCGCCGATGGTGGCGCGCAACGAGGACGTCCGGGGCACGGCCTACACGGTGAGCGTCGACGCGGCGCACGGCGTGACGACGGGCATCAGCGCGCACGACCGGGCGACGACCCTCCGGGTCCTGGCCGACCCGCGCTCGGTGCGCGACGACCTGCACCGCCCCGGGCACGTGCTGCCGCTGCGGGCCGTCCCCGGCGGCGTCCGCGTCCGGGCCGGGCACACCGAGGCCGCGGTGGACCTCGTCTCGGCCGCGGGCCTGCGCCCCGCCGCCGCCATCTGCGAGATCGTCGGCGACGACGGGGGCATGATGCGCCTGCCCGCCCTCCTCGAGCTGGGGGCGAGCGAGGGCGTGCCCGTGGTCACCATCGCCTCGCTGGTGACCTGGCTCGGGGCGGCGCCCACCGCCTCCGGCCCCCACGCCGCCTCCGCGGCACCCGCCGTTCCCGCGACGCCCGCCGGGCGCACCGACACGACCCCCACCCCCGAAGGAGCACCCGCATGAGCGGACACGGAGCCCCCACCACCGACCTCGCCGACCTCGACGGCACCGGCCTGCGCGTGACCGTCGTCGCCGGCAGCTGGCACGACGTCATCACCGACGGGCTGCTCGCGGGCGCCCGGCGCGTGCTCGACGCCGTGGGCGCGACGACGACGGTGGTGCGCGTCCCGGGCAGCTTCGAGCTGCCCCTCGTCGCGAAGGCGGCCCTCGAGGGCACGGCCGACGCGGTCGTCGCGCTCGGGGTCGTCGTCCGGGGCGGCACGCCGCACTTCGAGTACGTGTCCGACGCGGCGACGAGCGGCCTGCTGCGCGCCTCGCTCGACACGGGCAAGCCGGTCGGCTTCGGCCTGCTCACCCTCGACGACGAGCAGCAGGGCCTCGACCGGGCCGGCCTCGACGGGTCGAAGGAGGACAAGGGCGCCGAGGCCGCGCACGCGGCCGTCGCGACGGCGCTCGTCCTGCGCGACCTGCGCCGCTGACGCGCGACCTGGGCCGCCGACGCGTGACCTGCACGGCCGACGCGGGACGGCCGGAGGCGGTGGGCGGCCCCGCCCCGCGCCTCCGGCCGTCCCCGGTCGCGTCGTCAGCGACGCGGCAGGCCCGCGACCTCGTCGACGAAGGCCGTCATCGCGGCCCAGGAGCGGCGGTCGGCGACCGCCTGGTACCGGGCCCCGTGGTCGGGCGCGTCGGTGCCCGGCACGGCGAAGGCGTGCATCGCGTCGGAGTAGGTGACGACCTGCCAGTCGGGCGCTCCGGCGTCGCGCATCTCGTCCTGGAACGCGGCCACCGCCTCGTCGGGCACGATGGGGTCGGCGGCGCCGGTGAGGACGAGCACGGGGGCGCGCACGGCACCCTTCTCGGCCGGCGCGGACGTGCCGAGGCCGCCGTGGAACGACACGACCCCGGCGACGTCGGCGCCCGCGCGGGCGAGCTCCAGCGCACCGCTGCCGCCGAAGCACCAGCCCATCACGACGACGCGCGCCGGGTCGACGCCGGGCTCGGCCCGCAACCGCTCGAGGCCGGCGGCGAGCCGGGCACGGAACAGGTCGACGTCGCCGTAGAACCGGCCCGCGGCATCGGCGGCCTCGTCGGGGCCCGGGCGGACGCCCTGCCCGTAGACGTCGGCCGCGAGGGCGACGACGCCGAGGCGCGCGAGCATCTCGGCGCGGACGCGCACGTGGTCGACGACGCCGTACCAGTCGTGCACGAGCAGCGCGGCGGGCAGGCCGCCCGCGCCGGCTCCGGTCGCCGGGGCGTCGGTGCCGGAGGCGTCGGTCGGCCCGGCGAGGAACCCCTCGAGGGCGGTCCCGCCCTCGTCGTAGACCACGTCCGCGGTGGTCACGGGGGCGTCGGGCACGGTGTCGAGGAGGGCGCGGAGGTCGGGGGAGAGGTCGTCACGGTTCACCGGGCCGACGGTACGCCCGGCCCGGGTGGGGCGACCCGGTGGCGACGTGCCGCGGGCCCGCTCAGGCGTCGGCGGGGCGCTCCATGGGCAGGTGGGGGATGCCGTCCTCGAGGAACTCGTCGCCGGCGACGACGAACCCGGCGCGGCCGTACCAGTCCGCGAGGTGCGACTGGGCGTCGAGCCGCACGAGGCGTCCGGCGCCGATCTCGAGGCAGTGGTCGATCAGCAGGCGGGCGAGCCCCGCGCCGCGCGCGGACGGCGCCGTCGCGATCCGCCCGATGCGGCCGTCCTCCCCGTCGAGCAGCCAGCGGGCGGTGGCGAGCACCTCGCCGTCCTCCTCGACCCAGACGAGGAGCGCGTCGTCCTCGAGGTCGCGGCCGTCGAGCTCGGGGTACGCGCACTCCTGCTCGACGACGAAGACGTCGACGCGCAGACGGAGGATCGCGTAGAGCACGCGGGGGTCGACGTCGGCGAGGGGTGCGGAGAGGAGCTGTGCGGTCACCGCGTCAGGCTAGTGCAGCGGCGACGTCACGACGTCGGCTGCCCGAGCGGCGCCGTCGCGAAGACGCCGCCGAGGACGTCGCGCGCGGCGGCCTGCTTGTCGGCGTCGTCGAAGCGGTCCGCGAACGCCTCGGCGTCGTCGAGCGCGACGAAGCCGACCGCCTCGCCGGCGGCGTGCGACACCGGGCAGCGGGTGTTGCGCGAGACGCCCCAGACGACGTGGTGCCCGGGGTCGTCGAGCACGAGGGCGGCCTCGACGAGGCGGGCGGCGTCGGCCGGCGACAGCCAGGTGCCGAGGCTGCGCGCGGTGCTCGGCTCGGGCTCGCTCGTCATGATCCGGGCCGAGACGACGACGTGCCCGCACCGGTCGGCGTAGAGGCTGCCCATCGCCTCGAGCACGACCTTCGAGACGCCGTAGAAGGTGTCGGGGCGCGGCAGCGGGACGTCGTCCTGCGCCGCGTGCGCCGAGGGCAGGAACCCGACGGCGTGCACCGAGCTGGCGGCGAGCACGCGGGGGACGCCCGCCCGCGCGGCCGCCTCGTGGGCCGCCCAGGCGCTCTCGACGTTGAGGTCGCGGATCGCCGGCCACGGGCGCTCGTCGGCGTGCGACGCCAGGTGGACGAGCAGGTCGCAGCCGCGCACGGCCTCGGCGAGGGCGTCGACGTCGGTGACGTCCACGGCGGCCGTGGTCTCGGTGGGCGCGAGCCCGGTCACCTCGGCCACGTCGAGCAGGTGCACGTCGTGCCCGGCGTCGGCGAGGAACGGTCGGACGGCGGCGGCGACCCTGCCGGCCCCGCCCGTGATCGTGATGCGGCCCATGCCCCCAGCCTGCTCCCGCGGGCCGGATCGCGCCGCCCTCCGTCGCCTCCCGCCGTCAGCAGCGTGCGCGGCCGGCGGCGCCGGACTCCGGACTCCGGCCTCCGGACTCCGGACTCAGTCCTCCCGCTCGGCGCGCACCGTGACCGTCTGCACGCGCGGCGGCAGCTCCGGCGTCAGCCGCACCTCGAGCCGCAGGGCGCCGTGCTCCGCGGGCAGCCGTCGCACGAGGTGCGAGGGCGCCGAGGACTCCTCGCCGGTCGCGGGGTCGACGGGCCGGGCGGGCGCGGTCGGGTCGGCCACCGACTCCGGCCCCGTCGTCGTCGCGGGGCGCAGGCCGCCGACCTCGGCGACGGCCGCCGCCCACGCGGTCCGACGCCGGTCGAGGGGCACGTCGAGCTCGACGTTCTCGCTGAGCAGGCCCGCGGGCACGTCGCCGCCGCGGACGACGGCCTCGACGGCGGCCGACGCGGCCCGGGTGGCCGGCCAGGGGGCGACGAGGGCGAGGTCGGCGCCCTCCGCCGCGAGCAGTCCCTCGAGAGCGGCGGAGACCGGCACGGAGACCTGCGCGTAGGTGGCGTTCTCGAAGCCGACGACGCCGAGCCCGCTCGACGGCTGCCAGCGCATGTGCGCCGAGAAGCCCGGGTACCCGCCCGAGTGCGACACGATCGGACCGGAGCGCGGGTGCTGCTCGACGAACAGGCCGAAGCCGTAGGCGGCCGGATGCGCGCCCCGGCCGGGCACGACACGGTGCCCCTGCTGCATCTCGCGTCGCGACGCCCGCGACAGCACGCCGTCGACGTCGCCGAGCCCCTCGGGGTCGAAGGCGCTGCCGAGCCACCGCGCCCAGCGGGTGAGGTCCGTGACGGTGCTGAACAGGCCGCCGATGGGGGAGAACCCGCCGGGGCCCGAGAAGGGCAGCGGCTCCCAGTCGTCGCCGTGCCGGCGGTGCCCGACGGCGACGCCGCCGGGGGCGCGGACGTCGGCCGTGAAGGCGGTCGCCGTGAGCCCGAGCGGGGCGAGCACGGTGCGCTCGACGACGTCGCGGTACGGCCGTCCGGCCGCGGCGGCGACGACCCGCCCGAGGAGCGCGTAGCCGAGGTTCGAGTAGGCGAACGCCGTGCCGGGCACGCTGTCGAAGCTGAGGCCGCGGCGCAGCAGGCCGTCGAGCTCGTCGTCGGTGATCGACTCCTGGCGGTCGCCCCACGGGTCGTCGGTGGGCAGCCCCGCCGACATGGTGAGCAGCATGCGCACGGTCGGGACGGGTGAGTCCGCGGTGGGCAGCACCACGTCGGCGACCGCGGGGAAGAGGTCGGTGACGGGCTGGTCGAGCCCGAGCGCACCCGCGTCCCGCAGGGCCAGCACGGCGGTCGCCGTGAAGGACTTCGTGCACGAGGCGATGCGCCACGCGGTGTCCGGTCCGGGTGCCGCACCGTCGACGGTGCCGTACGAGCCCGTCGTCCGCACGCCCGCCCGGTCGAAGGTCGCCCACGCGGCGGCGGGGGCACGGTCTTCCGCCCGGCGGGCGTCGAAGACGGCGGTGGCGGCGGTGTCGCTCATGGTGCTCCTGGGGTGCGAGGGGGACGGGTCGTCGTGGGGTCCCTGCGGGGCGGTGCCGGGGTCGGTCGGGCGGCGGTCGCGGCGGTCGCGCGTCAGTCGCGCGCCGCGGCCGGGGTGCGCCGCATCGACTCGTACGCGTCGAGGGCGCGGCGGCGGGACTCCTTGAGGTCGACGATCGGCTCGGGGTAGTCCTCGTCGTCGACCTCGGGCACCCAGTGCCGCACGTAGTCACGGTGCGCGTCGAACTTCTGCTGCTGCAGGACGGGGTTGAAGACGCGGAAGTACGGGGCGGCGTCGGCACCGCTGCCGGCCACCCACTGCCAGTTGGCGGGGTTGTTGGCCTCGTCGGCGTCGACGAGGCAGTCCCAGAACCAGCGCTCGCCCACGCGCCAGTCGACGAGCAGGTTCTTCACGAGGAAGCTCGCGGTCACCAGCCGCACCCGGTTGTGCATCGCGCCGCTCACCCACAGCTCGCGCATGCCCGCGTCGACGAGGGGGACGCCGGTGCGGCCCTGCTGCCAGGCGCGCAGCTCGTCGGGGTCCGGCTCGCGCCACGGGAACGCGTCGAACTCGGGCCGGTGGTTCGTCGACGCGAGGTCGTCGGACTCGAAGAGCACCGAGTGGTTGAACTCCCGCCAGACGACCTCGCGGAGGAACGGCTGCGCCTGTTCCCTCGCGGCGGGCGGCAGGTCGCCGCGCAGGCGGTGCCAGACCTGGAACGGGCTGACCTCGCCCCAGCGCAGGCGGGGCGAGAGGTGGCTGGTCGCCTCTTGCGCCGGGTGGTCGCGGTCCCCGTAGTCGGCGAGCACCTCGGTGGCGAAGTGCTCGAGCCGGTCGAGCGCCGCGGCCTCGCCGGGCGTCCAGGCGTCGCGCAGTCCGCCGGCCCAGTCGGGCGCGGTGGGCAGCAGGGCCCAGTCGTCGAGGTCGTCGGAGGCCCAGTCGCCGTCGGGCTCGTCGAGGTGGTCGGGCGCCGGGAGCGGTGCGCGCGGCTCGGGCTGGTCGAGGCAGGCCCGCCAGAACGGCGTGAAGACCCGGTAGGGACCGCCGGACCCGGTGCGCACGGTCCACGGCTCGAAGAGGAGCGAGCCCTGGTGGCTGTGCGCGTCGACGCCGTCGTCGCGGAGCGCCTGCTTCAGTGCGGCGTCGACCTCGCGGGGCCCCTTGGCGTAGCGCCGGTTCCAGTGCACGGCGTCGGCCCCGACCTCGCGGACGAGGGCGGGCACGACGTCGGCGGCCGCGCCCCGCCGCAGCGTGAGGCGAGCGCCGACGTCGCGGAGCGAGGCGTCGAGCGCGACGAGGCTGTGGTGCAGCCACCACCTGGCGGCGGCCCCGATCGGCCGGAGGCCGGGGCTGGCGTCGTCGTGCAGGTACAGGACGACGACGGGGTCGCCCTTCTCGACCGCGGCGTGCAGGGCGGGGTTGTCGGCGATCCGCAGGTCGTCACGGAGCCAGACGAGGGTCGTGCCGCTCACGGGGCGACCGCCGGCTCGGTGGAGCGGGCCCGGGCCCGACCGCGGAGGGGACCGCCGGCGGCGTCGCCCTCGTCGGGGCCGTGCACCCGCAGCTTCGTGCAGAGCTCGGTGAGGGCGGTCAGCTCGTCGGCGTCGAGCGCGCCGCCGACGCGTCGTCGGATGGCGGCGGCGTGGCTCACGGCGGTCCGGCGGTACAGCTCGTAGCCCTCGTCGGTCATGGTCACGACGATGCCGCGCGCGTCGCGCGGGTCGGGCTGCTTGTCGACGACGCCGCGGGCCGCGAGACGGTCGACGAGGCGGCTGATGCTGGGCTGGGTGAGCAGCAGGTGCCGGGTGAGCTCGCGGATGCGGGCGCGGCGGTCGGGCTGGCCGGCGAGGTTGAAGAGGACGTCGTACTCGTTGAACGAGATCTCGCCGCTCGGGAAGCAGGCGTGCAGCTCGCGCATCACCGTGACCTGGGCGCGGAACAGGCTCTCCCACGCACCGACCGCCAGCGACGTGTCGCCCATCGGACCCTCCTCGTCGTCGGTCCCGCTCGGCGGGACGCGCCCCCGGCCGGAGGCTGGGCCCAGCATACGAGGACGGTGCGACGCCCGGACGTGCTGAAGGCCGGCCGCTGAGGCGAGCGGCCGGCCTTCTCCCTTGCACCAGAGTGTCCTGCGATCACAGCGCCTCGGCCACCCACAGCTGGCGACCTCGGCACGGCCACTGTATAACGAACCGGTAACGCCGCACCAGGGTCGCCCCTGGGAACGACCTGGCAAAGCCCGCGCGCGGAGAGCCCCGCGGCCGGCCCCGGTGCCGGTCCGCCTAGCGGGCCTCGTCCGAGGCGTCCGTGACGCACGAGAGGGCCTGCTCGGCCGCGTCGGAGTCCTCGTCGGCCGTGTCCGCGTCGGGGCCCACCGACGACGCGTGGTCACGGGCCTCGCCGTTCACCGGCGTCCACTCGGACGAGAACTCGTCGCCCTCGACGTCGCCCGTCGTCGTCCAGAGCCCGACCTCGTCCTCGACGACGTTCTGCTCGCCGATCGGCGCCGCCACGTACCAGAGGTCGCCGTCCTGCACGGCGTAGCCGAGCTGGACGGGCTCGTCGCCGACGAAGTCCTGCAGCGAGTCGAGCGCGCTCGACAGCACGCGGGTGCACGGCTGGTCGTTCGCCTGCGCGGGGCTCGTGCGCGTCTCCTCCGACCCGGGCACGTCGCCGGCCGTGTCGGTGTTCTGCGCGCCTCCGGTGCAGGCGGTCAGCGAGAGGGCGAGGGCGGCGGCCGCGAGCGTGCCGAGGACGGTCTTGGTGGAGGTCATGCACCCGACGGTAGGCGCGGGGCGGCCCGGACGACCGCCTCCGGTGCCGCCCGTCCGACGGGCGAGGGTCGCGCGGGGCGCGGCCCGTCGACCTCAGAAGACGTCGGGCGAGGGCGTCGAGGCGTGCCGGATCGAGACGTCCGCGTGGCGGTCGAAGCGGTAGCCGACGCCGCGCACCGTGCGGACGACGTCCTCGAACGCGCCGAGCTTGGCGCGCAGGCGACGCACGTGCACGTCCACCGTGCGCTCGTTGGGCACCTCGTCGTCGGACGCGCCCCACAGGCCGGCGATGAGCTCGGTGCGCTCGATCGTGCGGCCCTCGCGCAGCACGAGGTACTGCAGCAGCTCGAACTCCTTGTAGGTGAGGCCGGCGACCTCGCCGTCGAGCAGCACGCGCTTGCGGCTGATGTCGACGACCACGCCGCCGCGGGCACCGGGCTCCTCGCGCTCCTCGACGGGGCGCTCGTGGCGGCGGGCCGACGGGTCCTGCAGGGCCGCGCGGACCACGTCGACGGGGCGACCGCCCGAGCCGGACGGCGCCAGGGCGACCGCGGCGTGCGTCTCGGCGGTGGGGGCGAGCGTCGCCAGCAGTGCCTTGAGCTGGGCGACCACCTCGGGCAGCGTGACGCCCGCGGTGACGGCGTCGAGCTCGTCGAGGCCGACGTAGAGGGCGAAGCCCCGTGCCTCCGTGCCCTCGGGCAGGGCCCGCTGGCGGGGGGCGGCGGGGGCCGACGCGGCGGCGGGGGCCGCCGTCCCGGCCGTGCCGGAGGCGGTGGTCGCCCCGGCGGGCCGGATCGGCGTGACGGGGGCGACGGGACGGGCGGGGGCGACGGGACGGGCGGGGGCGGCGGAGGGGGCGACGGGGCGGTCGAGGATGAGGGACATGAGGCAGCCTTCGGGGTGTGGCCGACGGCACCGCACCGGGGACGGGGCGGGTGCGGGAGGAGCCGTCGGCTCAGATCGGTGTCGGTGCTCCCGGCCGGAGGGGGCCGGGGAGCGGTCGAGGTGCGAGCACACTCGAGGGGACGCGCGCCGGAGTGGTGGCGCTGGTGCGTCCGGGAGTCGGGGGTCCGTCAGCGGGATCGTGCTGGGGACGCGCCGGCGACTCGGCGAGACGTGGCCGGATCAGGCGCACATTCGACACGCGACCGCGTGCATCGGCATCATCATGCCGGCGCTCCCGAAGGCCTCGGAGGAGGTCGGGGCGAACACGCTGCTGGTCATGGCAGCAGAGCCTTACAGCCCTGCCACGGTCTGTCAAGCGGGACGTCCGCCGGACGAGGCGCGGCCCCCGTCACCGGTCGGTGACGGGGGCCGCGGGGGGAGCCGTGGAGGAGCGGCGCGGGCGTCAGGCCAGGCCGTAGAGGCGGTCGCCGGCGTCGCCGAGGCCCGGCACGATGTACCCGTTCTCGTCGAGGCGCTCGTCGACCGCGCCGAGGACGACCGTCACCTCGCGACCCTCCATCGCCTTCTCGACGGCCTCGAGGCCCTCGGGTGCCGCGAGCAGGCAGACGGCGGTCACGTCGACCGCGCCGCGCTCGAGCAGGTAGTCGATGGCGGCGATGAGCGAACCGCCCGTCGCGAGCATGGGGTCGAGCACGAAGCACTGCCGGTTCGAGAGGTCGTCGGGCAGGCGCTCGGCGTACGTCGTCGGCTGCAGGGTCTCCTCGTCGCGGACCATGCCGAGGAAGCCGACCTCGGCGGTGGGGACGAGCTTCGTCATGCCCTCGAGCATGCCGAGGCCGGCGCGCAGGATCGGCACGACGAGGGGGCGCGGCTGCGAGATCGCGAGGCCGGTCGTCGTGGCGACCGGGGTGCGGATCTCGATCGGCGTGGTGCGGACGCCGCGCGTCGCCTCGTAGGCGAGCAGGGTGACCAGCTCTTCGGTGAGGGCCCGGAAGGTCGGCGCGGGCGTGGTCGCGTCACGGAGGACCGTCAGCTTGTGGGTGATGAGGGGGTGGTCCGCCACGTGGAGTCGCATGCCCCCACGGTAGTGCAGTCGGGCCCCGCGCCCGGCGTGCGACCATGACCCGGTGACCCTCGTGCCCCCGGCCCTGCACGCCGCGATGGCGGACGCGCTCGCCGAGGCGGACGCCTGCCGCGCCTCCGGGGACGTGCCCGTCGGCGCCGTCGTCCTCGACGCGGCCGGGCACGTGCTCGCCCGGGGGCGGAACGAACGCGAACTGCGCCAGGACCCGACCGCGCACGCCGAGGTGCTCGCGCTGCGCGCCGCCGCCGGGGCGACGGGGGACTGGCACCTCACCGGCACGACGCTCGTCGTGACGCTCGAGCCGTGCCCGATGTGCGCCGGGGCGATCCTCGCGGCCCGGGTGCCGCGGGTCGTCTTCGGCGCCTGGGACGACAAGGCCGGAGCCGCGGGCAGCGTCTACGACGTCCTCCGCGACCGGCGCCTCCCGCACCGGGCGGAGGTCTTCGCGGGGGTGCGCGCCGACGAGGCGGCGGCGCAGCTCGACGCGTTCTTCGCGGAGCGCCGGACCGAGGGGCGGGGCGGCGCGGTCGGCGCCGTCTGAGGCCCGGGACCGGGCAGGGACCGTCCCGGGACCGGGCCGGGGAGGCGTCGGCCGGCGCCGCGTCGGTCGGCGCCGTGTCAGTCGGCGCCGCGGATGACGATCGCGTCGGTGACCGGGGGCACGTGGCCCGGCCGGACCCACACTGTCGGCTCCACGTAGATGACGCGGGCGATCGGGACCGCCTTGCGGATCCGCAGCTCGACGGCGTCGATCCCCGCGGACACGTCGCGCAGCCGGGCGGAGCCCGCCATCGCGACCTTGACGCCCACCATGAGCTCGTCGGGGCCCAGGTAGAGGGTCTTCATGTGCACGATCGACTCGACCTCGGGGCCGTCGGTGATCGCCTGCCGGATCGAGGCCACGTCCGTGGGGGTGGCGCCCTCGCCGACGAGCAGGCTCTTCGTCTCGATGCCGAGCACGACCGCGACGGCGACGAGCAGCAGGCCGATGAGCAGCGTGCCGATCGCGTCGAAGACGCCGTCGCCGGTGAGCCAGGTGAGCGAGACGCCCAGCAGGGCGAACGCGAGGCCGAGCAGGGCCGCGGCGTCCTCGAGCAGCACCACGGGCAGCTCGGGCGCCTTGGCGCTGCGGATGAACCGCACCCACGTCTGGCGGCCCTTGGCCGGGCGGGCCTCGCGGACGGCGGTGCGCAGCGACGCGCTCTCGAGGCCGATCGCGACGAGCAGCACGAGCACGGGCAGCCACGGCACCTCGAGCGGCTCGGGGTGCGCGAACTTCTCGACCGCCTCGTAGATCGAGAACACGCCGCCGACGGTGAACAGGATGATCGAGACGACGAAGGCGTAGACGTACCGCTCGCGGCCGTGGCCGAAGGGGTGCTCGGCGTCGGCGGCCTTCTTCGCCTGCCGGCCGCCGAGCAGCAGGAGCAGCTGGTTGCCCGAGTCCGCCAGGGAGTGCACGCCCTCGGCGAGCATCGAGGCGGAGCCCGAGAAGATCCACGCCACGAACTTCGTGAGCGCGATCCCCAGGTTGGCCGCGAGCGCGGCGAGGATCGCCTTCGTGCCGCCCGCCGTGCTCATGCCGTCGCCTGCCTCATGGTGCCTCCCCGTGGAGCGGACCCGCGGCCCCGCTCGTCGTGCCTGCGCCGATCATAGGATGGCGCGCATGGTCACGACGCTCCCCTCCACAGCGATCCTCGGTGCCGGCTCGATGGGAGGAGCCGTGCTCAGCGGGCTGCTCCGCCCCGACGTCGTCGTCGAGGGCGGCGTGCGGGTGACGAACCGCAGCGACGAGAAGGCGCGGGCCCTCCGCCGCGAGGGCGTCACGTCGCTCGCGACCAGCGTGACCCCGGGGGCCAACGCGACCGCCGCCTCCGGCGCCCGCCTCGTGCTCGTCGGCGTCAAGCCGCACCTGGTCGTCGACCTGCTGCGCGAGGTCGCCCCGGTCCTCGACGAGGGCACGGTGGTCGTGAGCATGGCGGCCGGCGTGACGACGGCGACCATGGAGGCCGTCCTGCCGGCGCACGTGGCGGTCGTGCGCTCGATGCCGAACACGCCGAGCGTGGTCGGCCTCGGGGTGACGGGACTCGCGGCCGGGTCGCGCGCCTCCGACGACGACCTCGCCCTCGCGTCCGCCCTGTTCGACTGCGTGGGCGACGTGGTCGTCGTCCCCGAGGAGCGGATCGACGCGCTGAGCACCCTCTCGGGCTCCGGCCCGGCCTACGTCTTCCTGCTCGTCGAGGCCCTGCAGCGGGTCGCCGTCGACGCGGGCTTCACGCCCGAGCAGGCGGCGACGATGGTGCAGGGCACGTTCCGCGGCGCCGCCGAGCTGCTCGTCCGGAGCGGCCTCGAACCCGCGGACGAGGCCCCCGCCGAGCTGCGCCGGCGCGTCACGAGCCCGGCCGGCACCACCGAGCGGGCGATCGCCGAGCTCGAGGCCGCCGACCTCACCGGCACGTTCCGCCGGGCGACCGACGCCGCCCTGGCGCGGGCGCGCGAGATCGCCGCCGGCTGACGACGCCGCGCGGCGGGCCGAGGGGCGGTCGAGGGGCGGCCGAGGGTCGGTCAGGAGACGCGGGGCAGGCGGGTCCGACTAGCGGTCGAGCGCCGAGAAGTGGTCGAGCCGTCGCGAGTCGCCCGACACGATGATGAGGTCGTGGTCGCTGATGACCGTGTCGGGACCGGCCTCGCGGAACCCGGCCCCGGGCGACTTCACCCCGACGACCGTGACCCCGTACTTCTTGCGGATGTTCGACTCGGCGAGGCTGACCCCGCGCACGGGGCGCGGCGGGTACATCTTCACGATCGCGAAGTCGTCGTCGAACTCGATGTAGTCGAGCATGCGACCCGAGACGAGGTGCGCGACGCGCTCGCCCGCCTCCGCCTCGGGGTAGACGACGTGGTTGGCGCCGATGCGGGCGAGGATCTTGCCGTGCGACTGGCTGATCGCCTTGGCCCAGATCTGCTGCACCTTGAGGTCGACGAGGTTGGCGGTGATGAGCACGCTCGCCTCGATGGACGAGCCGACGGCGACGACGGCGATCGAGAAGTCCTGCGCGCCGATCTGGCGGAGGGCGTCGATGCTGCGCGCGTCGGCCTGGACGGCGTGGGTGACGCGGTCGGCCCACTTCTGCACGAGGCGGGCGTCGGTGTCGACGGCGAGCACGTCGCGGTCCTGGCGCTCGAGCTGGCCCGCGGTGGCCGCGCCGAAGCGGCCGAGTCCGATGACGAGCACCGGGGCGTCGTGCTTGATCCTGTCGACCATGGGGCGTTCCTCGGGGACGGCGGCCGTCGGCGCCGGTCGGCGCGACGAGACGCCACTGTACCGACCGGTGCCGCGCGGTCGTCGCGGCCGGCGCCGGGGCAGGAGGCGCGGGCCGGTCGGGCCGCGGCGCTCCCGCCCGCCCCGGGGTCGGGTCGATACGCTGGCCCCATGCCCGACATCTTCGCCGTGATCGCCGACGGGACCCGCCGCGAACTGCTCGGCGCCCTGCGGGAGTGCCGCACGACCTCCGCGAGCGGTGCGCGCGGCGACGGGGGCGAGCTCAGCGTCTCCGAGCTGGTGAGCGCGCTCGGGGTGAGCCAGCCGACGGTGTCGAAGCACCTGCGCGTCCTCCGCGACGCGGGCCTCGTGCGGGTGCGCGACGAGGGGCAGCACCGCTACTACGCGCTCGAGACGGGCCCGCTCGAGACCGTGGAGGACTGGTTGCTGCCGTTCCTCGCCGCGGACGTGATGGGCGTGGACCTCGACGCGGTCGAGGGGTCCCCGGCGTTCGCCGCGTGGGCGGGCGCCGCCGTCCCCGCCCCGCTGCGTCGCGCGGCCGAGAACCTGCCCGACGCGGACGAGGTGGCGGCGTCGCTGGGACGGACCGTCGCGGACGCCCGGCACCGTGCGTCGACGGCCCTCGACCCGGTCCTCAAGCGCTTCGGACGGCACGGCGACTGACGCCGGGCCGTCCGGCGAGGGTCCCTGCCGGGACACGGCCTGGACGTCTCCTGGACACCGGGGGCCGCGATCTCCTAGGGTCGGCAGCATGAGCCAGGACCTGTCCGACGTCGCGTTCCTCACGGTCGCCGAGGTGGCTGCCATGATGCGCGTCTCGAAGATGACGGTCTACCGGCTCGTGCACTCGGGCGAGCTGCCCGCGATCCGCTTCGGCCGCTCCTTCCGCGTGCCCGAGTCGGCGGTGCGCGCGGTGCTCACGCAGGGGATCGCCGACGTCGGCTGACCGTCCGGTCCGGGCCCCGCGCCCGCTTTCGACAACGAGCCCCGCAGCGGCTATGCTGACCCGAGGCATTTTTCCGCGGTTCTGGCATGGACCCGGTGTCCGTTCCGGCAACGAGTGAGGTACCCATGGGTTCTGTCATCAAGAAGCGTCGCAAGCGCATGGCGAAGAAGAAGCACCGCAAGCTCCTTCGCAAGACGCGCCACCAGCGTCGCAACAAGAAGTAGTCAGCGGGCGAGAGCCCGCACGACGACGAGGGCCCCCGGCACGTGCCGGGGGCCCTCGTCGTCGTGCACGGGCTCCCCGGCGGCCGTGGCCTAGGCTCGTCGCGTGCCCGCACCACGGATCACCCTGCTCACGCGCCCCGGCTGCCACCTCTGCGACGACGCCCGGGCCGCCCTCGAGGGCGTGCTCGCCGAGCCGGGCCTCGGGCTCGGCTACGACGAGACGAGCATCGCCGACGACGCCGACCTGCTCGACCGGTACGGGGAGGAGATCCCCGTGGTCCTCCTCGACGACCGCGTGCACTCCATCTGGCGGCTCGATCCCGACCGCCTCCGCGCCAGCCTGAGGGAGGCCCTCGCGTGACCGTCCAGCACATCGTCATCTGGCAGCTCGCCGCGACCGACGAGCCCGGCCGTGCCGCCGCCGCCGAGCGGATCCGCGACCTGCTCGAGGGGCTCGTCGGCGTCGTCCCCAGCATCCGGTCGCTCGTCGTCCGCCGCAACGTCGCCTACCCCGAGGCCAACGGGGACGTCGCGATCGTCAGCGAGTTCGACGACGTCGCGGGCCTCGAGGCCTACGTCGACCACCCGGCGCACCAGGAGGCGGCGGCCGAGATCCGCACGCTCGTCACGGGGCGGACGGCCATCGACCTCGAGCGCTGAGCCGCGCCTCCTGCCCGCACCACGACGACGGCCCCCGCTCACCAGGAGCGGGGGCCGTCGTCGTCGGCGGGGCGTCGTGCCTACGGGGTGAGGCGCGTCGGACCACGGAAGAGGTACGTGACCTCGCGGATGTTCGGCTGGTGCAGCATGAGCATGAGCACGCGCGCGAGGCCCATGCCGAAGCCGCCGTGCGAGGGGGCGCCGTAACGGAAGAAGTCGAGGTAGTCGCCGAGCTCCGCCGGGTCCATGCCCTTCTCGCGGATCTGCGCCTCGAGCACGTCCACGCGGTGCTCGCGCTGCGCACCGGTGGTGATCTCGGTGCCGCGGTAGACGAGGTCGTAGCTCTTCGTGAGCTGCGGGTCGTCCTCGTGGCGCATGTGGTAGAAGGGCCGGATCGAGGCGTCGTAGTCGGTGAGGAACACGAAGTCGTGACCGAACTCCTCGGCGACGAACTCGGCGATGCGGCGCTCGCCCTCGGGGTCCATGTCGGCGTCGGCGCGGGGCACCTCGTAGCCGCGCTCGGCGACGATCCGCTTCGCCTCGGCGAGGGGGATGCGCGGGAACGGCGTCGTCGGCACGGTCAGCTCGACGTCGAACAGCTCGCGGACCTCGTCGCCGTGCTTCTCGACGACGGCGCCGATCGCGAAGGCGAGGAGCTCCTCCTGCATCCGCATGACGTCCTCGTGCGAGTCGACGTAGCTGATCTCGGCGTCGACGCTCGTGTACTCGGTCGCGTGCCGCGACGTGAACGAGGGGTCGGCGCGGAAGGCCGGGGCGATCTCGAAGACCTTGCCGAAGCCGGCGGCCTGCGCCATCTGCTTGAACAGCTGCGGGCTCTGCGCCAGGTAGGCCGCGCCGTCGAAGTACTCGAGCTTGAACAGCTCGGCCTTCGACTCGCTCGCGGTCGCCATGAGCTTGGGGGTGTGGATCTCGACGTAGTCGCGCTCGATCCACCAGGTGCGCAGCGCGTGCTCGAACGTGGTCTGCACGCGGAAGATGAGGGCGTTGCGCGGGACGCGCAGGTCGAGGAAGCGCCAGTCGAGGCGCTTGTCGATGCCGCTGTCCGGGGCGATGGGCGTGACGGGGTCGGCCGCGCCGTCGACGACGAGGGTCTCGAGCTTCACCTCGATGCCGCCGAGTTTCACGCGCTCGTCGTGCTTCAGCTCGCCGGTGACGGTGACGAAGCTGCCCTGGGCGAGGCCCGAGATCGCGTCGGCGACCTCGTCGGTCTCGCCGCGCTCGGCGAGCACGTCCGCCGCGGTGCGGGGACGCACGAGCTGCACGGCGCCGGTCTCGTCGCGGAGCACGACGAACTGGACCTTCTTCTGGTCACGGACGGTGTCGACCCAGCCGGACACGGTGACGGGCCCGTCGGGCAGCGGGGCGAGGTCCTTGACGAGGGTGCGTTCGATCACGAGGGTCGAGTCTACCCGGCGGTGCGAGCGGCCTCCCCGGCGACCGGCCCGACGACCGTCACGCCGCGGCGCCCGTCGCCGGCGACGCGGCATCTCTCGACATCGTGCGAGGCCCGGCCCCTCGCGGCCTGCCCCCAGGGAGCGCCGACCTACACTGGTCGCGTGCCCGCCCAGCAGATCCACCTCGTCCGTCACGGCGAGGTGCACAACCCCGACCACGTCCTCTACGGGCGCCTCCCCGGCTTCGGGCTGAGCGAGCTCGGCCACCGCATGGCGGCGACGAGCGCCCGGGCGCTGCACGAGCAGGGCGCACCCGTCGCGGCGGTCGTCGCCTCGCCGCTGCAGCGAACGCAGGAGAGCGCCGCGCCCTGGTCCGAGCTCTACGGCCTGCCCGTGCGGACCGACGACCGGCTCGTCGAGCCCATGAACAAGTACGAGGGGCGTCGAGCGAGGTTCGGGGTGCGCAACCTGGCGGTGCCGGCCGAGTGGCCGTGGGTGATCAACCCGATGAGGCCGAGCTGGGGCGAGGCCTACGTGAGCATCGCCGCGCGCATGCTGGGGGCGGTCGAGACGGCGTGGGCGAGCGTCGACGAGGGCGACGTCGTGCTCGTCAGCCACCAGCTCCCCATCTGGATGGTGCACCGCCGGGTCACGGGCGCCCGCCTCTTCCACGACCCCCGCAAGCGGCGCTGTGCCCTCTCGAGCGTCACGACGCTCGAACGCCGGGGCGACTCCTTCGTCGAGGTCGCCTACCGCGACCCGGCCGCGTCGCTCGGCGTCGCCGCCACCGACCTGGGGGCGGTGTGACCCGCCGGCGCGCGACGGGCGCGCTCGCCGTCGCCACCGTGACGGCGGCGCTGCTCGCCGGCTGCACGGGGCAGGCCGACGACCTCGCGCAGCAGTACGGCGACGGCACGACCCAGAACTACATCTCGGGCACCGGGGCCGTGACCGAGGTCGCGGCCGACGACCGCGGCGAGCCGATCGACTTCGAGGGCACCACCGACGAGGGCGACGAGTTCTCGCGCGCCGACCACGAGGGCGAGGTGGTCGTGCTCAACTTCTGGTACGCCGCGTGCCCGCCGTGCCGGGCCGAGGCGCCCGCCCTCGAGGAGGTCGCGACGACCTACGCCGACCAGGGCGTCCAGTTCGTCGGCGTCAACGTGCGCGACCAGGCCGACACGGCCCGTGCCTTCGCGCGCACCTTCGACGTGTCGTACCCGTCCATCGTCGACGCCGACGAGGGCCGCGTGCAGCTCGCCCTCGCGGGCACCATCGCCCCGAACAGCGTGCCGACCACGATCGTCCTCGACAAGGAGGGCCGCGTCGCCGCCCGGATCCTCGGCGGCCTCGACGGCACCAGCATCCTCGACACGCTCGTGCGCGACACCCTGGCCGAGCAGGCGTAGGTGTACCAGGGCAACCCGTTCTTCGAGGCGGTGGCGGGCGGGCAGCTGGCCCTCGGCCTGCCGGTGGCGCTGCTCGCCGGACTCGTGTCGTTCCTCTCGCCGTGCGTGCTGCCGCTCGTGCCCGGGTACCTCGGGTACGTGGGCGGCCTCGCGGGGTCGGCCACCGCCTCCGGCGCCGCGTCGGGCGGGACCGGGGCCGGCGGCACCGTGACGGCCGCGGACGCCCGCGTCGAGGCGCGACGCGACCGGCGGAGGCTCGTGCTCGGCGTGCTCCTGTTCGTGCTCGGCTTCTCGGTGGTCTTCGTGGGGACGACGCTGGCGTTCGGCGCGGCCGGGTTCTGGCTGATCCGCTGGCGCGAGCTGATCACGCAGCTGGCGGGCGTCGTCGTCGTGGCGCTCGGCCTCGTCTTCATCGGTCGCTTCACCTGGTTGCAGCGCACCGTGAAGCCGTCCTTCGCGCCGCGCACGGGGCTCGCCGGAGCGCCCCTGCTCGGCATCGTCTTCGGCCTCGGCTGGACCCCGTGCATCGGTCCGACCCTCGCGGCGATCTCGGCGCTGTCGCTGAGCTCGGGCTCGGTGGGGCAGAGCGTGCTGCTCGGCACCGCCTACTGCCTGGGCCTCGGCGTCCCGTTCCTGCTGCTCGCCCTCGGGGTGGGCTGGGCGTCGCGGTCGGTCTCGTTCCTCAGGCGGCACGTCCGCGTCGTCAACATCGTCGGAGGGTCCCTGCTGGTGCTCATCGGTCTGCTCATGGTCACGGGTGTCTGGTCGGACCTCATGTCGCGGCTCGGGGCGGTGATCGCCTCCTATGGCACGGTCGTCTGAGCGCGTCGCCGACGACGGGCGCGGGCGGGACCCGCTGCGCCCGAGCGACCACGTCGACGCGGTGCCGGAGGCGCGCGGCGGCGACGGCGACCGGGTCACCCAGCCCCGGCTCGGCCCGGTCGGCTACCTGCGCTTCTTCTGGCGCCAGCTGACGAGCATGCGCACGGCGCTGTTCCTGCTCATGCTGCTCGCGGTGGCGGCGATCCCGGGGTCGCTGGTGCCGCAGCGGAGCTCCGACCCCAACGGCGTGGTGCAGTACCAGGCGGAGCACCCGCAGCTGTACCCGGTCCTCGACTCCCTCGGCGTCTTCGACACGTACTCGTCGCCGTGGTTCTCGGCCGTGTACCTGCTGCTCTTCGTCTCGCTGATCGGCTGCATCGTGCCGCGGACGCGGCACCACTTCCAGGCGATGCGCGCGCGGCCTCCGCGCACGCCGGCGCGGTTGCAGCGCCTGGCGGGGCACCGGACCACGACGGTCGCGGCGGGGGAGGGGCCGGACGCCCTGACGCCGGCGGCGGCGGTCGAGTCCGCGCGGCGGCAGCTGCGCCGGGCCGGTTACCGCACCGAGGTCTACGGCGACTCGGTGAGCGCCGAGCGCGGGTACCTGCGCGAGACCGGCAACCTGCTCTTCCACACCGCGCTCGTGGGCGTGCTGCTCGCGGTGGGCGTCGGCGGCGGCCTCGGCTACAACGGCCAGCGCGTCGTCGTCGAGGGCCAGACCTTCTCGAACGTGCTCAGCGCCTACGACTCGTTCAACCCGGGCCGCTGGTTCGACGAGTCCCAGCTGGTGCCGTACTCGTTGACCCTGGACCGCTTCACGACGACCTACGAAGAAGAGAACCAGCAGGCGCTGGGGCAGCCCACCGACTACACGGCCGACGTGACGACGCGCACGCAGGACGGCGGCGACGAGCAGGGCGAGGTCAAGGTCAACTCCCCGCTGCACCTCGGCGGCACGAACGTGTACCTGCTCGGCAACGGCTACGCGGTCGACGTGACGGTGCGGGACGGCGAGGGGAACGTGGCCTTCCGCGACGTCGTCCCCTTCTTGCCGCAAGACGCGAACCTCACCTCGCAGGGCGTGATCAAGGTCCCCGACGCGCTGCCCGAGCAGCTCGGCATGATCGGCTTCTTCTACCCGACGGCGGTCGACGCGACGGCGGACGGCGGCATCCTCACCTCGAACTACCCGGACACGCTGAACCCGGTGCTGAGCCTCAACGTGTTCGAGGGCGACCTCGGCCTCGACGCGGGGATCCCGCGCAGCGTGTACGCGCTCGACACGGACGACATGACGCAGGTCGCCGGACTCAACGCGGGGACCGAGGCGCTGCGGCTCACGCCCGGGCAGACGCAGGAGCTGCCCGACGGCCTCGGTTCGGTGACCTTCGAGGGCGTCAAGCGCTTCGCGTCGTTCGACGTGCACCACGACCCCTCGGGGCTGTGGGTCGGCGGCGCCGCGGCGCTGGCCTTCACCGGACTGCTGGTCGCGCTCTTCGTGCCGCGTCGCCGCGTGTGGGTGCGGGCGACCGCGACCGACGACGGCGTGCGGCTCGAGTACGCGGGCCTCGCCCGCGGCGAGGACCCCACCCTCGACCGGGCCGTGGGCGAGGTCGCCCGCGTGCACCTCACGGGCCTCGGCGTCCCCGAGGGGGCGGCCCGCGACGTGGCCGCCGGCACGCCCGACGACCCCTCCCGCACGGACGGCGACCGCTCAGCCGGCACGTCGGCGGCCGACCGTACACTGTCGACGTGACCCCCGCCGACCTCGCCTACTACTCGCTCGTCGCCACGTGGTCGGCGATGGCCGTCTACACGGTCGCCTTCGTCGCGTTCGCGCTCGACCTGGCGAAGCGGTCGGGCGACGCACAGCTCGCGGCGGACCGCGAGCAGCGGGCGGCGGCCGCGGTCACGACGACCGCCGCGTCGGCGCGGGCGGACGCCACGGCCGGTGCCGCCGGGCGCACGGGCTCGGGCGGAACGGCCGTCCTCGAGCGCACCGCGCCGGTCGCCGCCGAGCACCGGCGGGCGTCGGCGTTCCAGCGCGTGGGCACGGCGATGACGGTGCTCGGGCTCCTCGTGCACGTCGCCGCCACCGTGCTCCGCGGCCTCGCCGCCGAGCGGGTGCCGTGGGCCAACATGTACGAGTTCTCGCTCACCGGCACGGCCATCATCGTCGCGGTGTTCGTGCTCGTGCGCGCCTTCGTCGACCTCTCGTTCCTCGGCTCGTACGTCACCGGCCTCGTGCTGGTGCTGCTGGGCGTCGCGACCGTCAACTACTACGTCGACGTCGTCCCGCTGCCCCCGGCGCTGCAGTCGGTCTGGCTGGTCATCCACGTCTTCGTCGCCACCCTCGGCACGGCCTTCTTCGCCCTCGCCGCCGGCCTCTCGGCGCTGCAGCTCGTGCAGACCCGCCGCGAGCAGGCGCGCCTGTCGGGCCTGCGCTTCCTCGACACCCTGCCCGGCGCCGCCCGTCTCGAGGACCTCGCCTACCGCGTCGCCCTCGTCGGCTTCGTGCTCTGGACCTTCACCCTCATCGCGGGCGCCGTCTGGGCCGAGCGTGCGTGGGGGCGCTACTGGGGCTGGGACACCAAAGAGGTGTGGACCTTCATCATCTGGGTGCTCTACGCCGGCTACATCCACGCCCGCGCCACCCGCGGCTGGCGCGGCGCCCGGTCGTCGTGGCTGTCGATCATCGGCTTCGCCGCGGTCATGTTCAACTTCGGCGTCGTCAACGTGTTCTTCAAGGGGCTGCACGCCTACTCCGGCCTCTAGGCCGGCGACGGGCCGCCGCGCCCACGACCCGTCCCGCTCCGGCCTCGGCGCGGAGGCGGCTCAGGCCGCCTGCGCCGCCCAGCGCTGCTCGGCCGCGTCCCAGGCGGAGCGCACCCTCTCCCGCCACCACTGCCTCCGGTGCTCCGGAGCGGCGTGCTCCCGCAGCAGGTCTTGGTCCACGTCGACGCGTCGCACGTCGATCCCGCCGCCGTCGGGCACGAGCGGTTCGCGCGTCACGTCGGCGGCGAGCAGCGCCGCGGTGCCCAGGCCGCACGCGTGGGCGACCCCCGGTGCGGACGCCGCGAGGAACGCCCCCATCGACAGGCCCACGCTCGTGTCGATGGCGCTCGACACGACCACCGGCAGGCCGGCCGCGCGGACGATCGCGAGGGCGCCCGTGACGCCCCCGAGCGGCTGCGCCTTGACGACGAGCAGGTCGGCGGCGCCCGCCCGGGCCACCGCGAGCGGGTCCGCCGCCTTGCGGACGCTCTCGTCGGCGGCGACGAGCAGGCCGGTCCCGGCCAGGCGGTCCCGCAGCTCGGCGAGCTCGGGCACGGTGGCGCAGGGCTGTTCGAGGTACTCGAGCCGGTAGGGGGCCAGGGCGGCGGCCGCCTGCGCGGCCTCGTCGACGGTCCAGGCGCCGTTCGCGTCGACCCGCACCGCGCCGTCGTCGCCGACCCAGCGGCGCGCGGCGGCCACGCGGGCGACGTCGTCGGCGAGCGACCCGCCCGGCTCGGCGACCTTGACCTTGACGGTGCGGCAACCGCGGTAGCGCGCGAGCGTCGCGTCGACGTCGTCGGGGTCGACCGCCGGCAGGGTCGCGTTCACCTCGACGCGGTCGAGCCCGGGCCGCGGCTCGGCGCCCCAGCCGAGGTCCAGCGCGCCCGCAAGCCAGGTCGCGGCCTCGTCGGGGCCGTACTCGACGAAGGGGCTGAACTCCGTCCAGCCGCGGGGACCCTCGACGAGCAGCGCCTCGCGCTCGGTGAGGCCGCGGAACCGCGTGCGCAGCGGCAGGGTCACGACGTGGGCGCCGGCGAGCACGTCGTCGAGCGTGGGGGTGGCGTCGGGCATCCGCCCAGTGTCCCACCAGGGCCTCCGGGCGGTCGCCCGCTACGGTCGGGGGCGTGACCGACCCGCTCGACGTCTTCGCGCACGAGGACCACGACCCCGCCGAGGCGCCCCGGCCCGGGCGCCGGCTGGGCGTCGTCGCGTTCCTCCTCGCGGTCGGCCTGCTCGTCGTCGACGGGGTCGCGTTCGCGCTGCTCTCGGCCGACCTCGTGCAGGCCGCGGCCGTGACGGCCCTCGTGACGCTCGTCGGCTCGGTGCTCGTCGGCGTCGTGGCGCTCGTCGCGGCGGGCACGGGGCGGGGGCGCTGGTGGGGCGTCGCGGGCGTCCTCGTGGCGGTGCTCGCCAACCCGTTCGTGCTCGTGTTCCTGCTCGGCCGCGGGGTCGTCGCCGGGCTCTGGTGACCGCCTCCGGACGGACCCCGCCCGGGGCCGCTCGGTACGCTCGACGCATGGCCCCCGACGTCTCCGAGCTGTTCGACCCGACCGTGTGGCGTGAGGTGGAGGGCTTCGACGACCTCACCGACGTCACCTACCACCGCCACGTCTCCGCGGGGGTCGTGCGCGTGGCGATCGACCGTCCGGAGGTGCGCAACGCGTTCCGGCCGCGCACCGTCGACGAGCTCCACCGCACCCTCGACCACGCCCGGCAGACGAGCGACGTCGGCGTCGTGCTGCTCACCGGCAACGGCCCGAGCCCGAAGGACGGCGGCTGGGCGTTCTGCAGCGGGGGCGACCAGCGCATCCGGGGGCGTGACGGCTACAAGGCCGAGGGCGCCGAGGCGAACGTCGCGGACCCGGCGTCCGCCGGGCGGCTGCACGTGCTCGAGGTGCAGCGGCTCATCCGCTTCATGCCCAAGGTCGTCGTCGCGGTCGTGCCCGGCTGGGCGGCCGGCGGCGGCCACTCGCTGCACGTCGTCTGCGACCTCACGATCGCGAGCGCCGAGCACGCGCGCTTCAAGCAGACCGACGCCGACGTGGGCTCGTTCGACGCCGGGTACGGCAGCGCCTACTTCGCCCGCCAGATCGGCCAGAAGGTGGCGCGCGAGGTGTTCTTCCTCGCCGAGGAGCACAGCGCCCAGCGCATGTACGACCTCGGGGCGGTGAACCGGGTGGTGCCGCACGCCGACCTCGAGCGCGAGGCGCTGGCGATGGCCGAGACGATCCTCACCAAGTCCCCGACCGCGATCCGCATGCTGAAGTTCGCGTTCAACGCCGTCGACGACGGGCTCGTCGGCCAGCAGGTGTTCGCGGGCGAGGCGACGCGCCTCGCCTACGGCACCGACGAGGCCGTGGAGGGCCGCGACTCGTTCCTCGAGAAGCGCGCGCCCGACTGGGCGCCGTTCCCCTGGCAGTACTGATCCCGTGACGCGGACGCTCCTGCCCGTCGACGCCCGCGACCCGCGGGCGGTGCTCGAGGCGCTCCGGGACGCGTTGGCCGGGGGGCCGGCCGTCGCGCCCCGCACCTCGGACGTCGTGCCCGCGGACCTGCCGCGCGAGGTGCCGCTCCCGGTGGCGCTGGTCGTCGAGACGAGCGGGTCGAGCGGCCGTCCGAAGCGCGTCGCGCTGTCGGGGGAGGCGGTGCTCGCGGGGGCGGCGGCGGCCGACGGCGCGCTCGGCGGGCCCGGCCAGTGGGTGCTCGCGCTGCCCGCGCACTACGTCGCGGGCACGAACGTGCTCGTGCGGAGCGTCGCGGCGGGCACCGCACCGGTGCTGCTCGGCGGGTCGCACGTCGAGCCGTCCGCCTTCGTCGCCGCCACGGACCGCCTCGAGCACCCGACCGCGTACGTGTCGCTCGTGCCCGCGCAGCTCGCCGTGCTCGTCGACGCGGCCGAGGCGGGCGACGCGGCCGTCGCGGCGGCCCTGCGCCGCTACGCCGCGGTGCTCGTCGGGGGGCAGGCGACGCCGGCGGGCCTGCTCGACCGGGCCCGCGCCTCCGGCGTCCGCGTCGTCCGCAGCTACGGGTCGAGCGAGACCGGCGGCGGCTGCGTGTACGACGGCGTGCCCGTCGGGCGCACCCGGGTCGCGGTCGTCGACGGGCAGGTCGAGGTCGCCGGGCCCTCGCTCGCCGAGGGCTACCTGGGCGACGACGAGCGGACGGCGGCGGCGTTCGTCGTCCGTGACGGCCTGCGCTGGTACCGGACCGGAGACGCGGGCCGGCTCGACGACGCCGGTCGCCTCACCGTCACGGGACGCCTCGACGACGTCGTCGTGTCCGGCGGCGAGAAGGTGTCGCTCGGGGTCGTCGAGCGCCTCGTCCGCGAGCTGCCCGGCCTCGGCGACGCGGTCGTCGTGCGCGCGTCGCACGAGCGCTGGGGCGAGGTGCCCGTCGTGGTGACCACCGCCCGCGACGTCGACCGGGCCGGACTGCGGGCGGCGGTGGCCGCCGGGGCGGGCCGCGCGGCGGCCCCCGACCGCGTCGTGGTCGTCGAGGCCGTGCCGCTGACGCCCGCCGGGAAGCCCGACCGGGTCGCCCTCACCCGGCTCGTCGCCGGGGGCGCGACCGGCCCGGAGGCGGCGGCCAGCGGCGACGTCGCTGGCTAGACTCGCCCCGTGGCGAAGACGAAGACCTCGAACGCGAAGCGCAAGCGGCCCGGGGGCCGACCCGGCGGGCGTCCGGGGCGGACCGCCCCGCAGCGGGTCACCGCCGGCGACTGGATCGGTGGGGCGCGGCTGCGCACCCTGCCGCTCGCGGTCGTGCCCGTGCTGCTCGGCACCGGCGTCGCCGCCGCCGCGGGCGACTGGGACCTGCCGCTCGCGCTGCTCTGCCTCGCGGTCGCGGTCTTCTTGCAGATCGGCGTGAACTTCTCGAACGACTACAGCGACGGGGTGCGCGGCACGGACGAGTTCCGCGTCGGCCCGGCCCGGCTGACGGGGTCGGGGGCCGTGCGCCCGCGTTCCGTGCTGCGCGTGGCCCTGGCCTTCTTCGGTCTCGCGCTCGTCGCCGGCCTCGTCGTCGTCGTGCTGACCCAGCTGTGGTGGGCGCTCCTCGTCGGGGCGGCCTGCGTCGTGGCCGCCTGGTACTACACGGGCGGCAAGCGGCCCTACGGCTACAACGCCCTCGGCGAGCTGTTCGTGTTCGTCTTCTTCGGCCTCGTCGCCACGGTCGGGACGACCTTCGTGCAGCTCGGGCGCGCACCGTTCGACGCCTGGGTGGCCGCCGTCGTGTCGGGCCTGTTCGCCTGCGCGGTCCTCATGGTCAACAACGTGCGGGACATCGCGCCCGACCGTGCGGCCGGCAAGCGCACCCTCGCCGTCCTCGTCGGCGACACCGTCGCCCGCGCGCTCTTCGCGACGTTCCTGCTGCTGCCGTACCTGCTGCTCGTCTACTTCTCGTTCCTCTACTTCTCGGCGCCGTACACCTGGTTCACGCTGCTGCTGGCGGTCCCCGCCACGCTCGTGGGCGTCACCGGCCGCACCGCGAAGGAGCTCGTGCTCGCGCTGCAGCTGTCGAGCCTCACCGCGCTGGCCTACGCGGTCGCCCTCTCGGCGGCACTCTTCGCGACGCCCTGACCGCCGACTGTCCGACGCCCCTGACCGACGCCCCTCGAGGGGCGACCGACCGGCCTCCTGACGGGCACGGCCGGCCGCGCCGCCGACGCCCAGGGACCCGCCCGTACACTCGTCGCGTGAAGCCCTGGCTGGTGTACTCGATCGTCCGACTCGGACTCTTCGCGCTCGCGTTCGCGGTCCTCAGCCTGCTCGGCTTCGACTGGCTGTGGGCGGCCCTGCTGGCGGCCGTCATCGGCTTCTGCGTCTCGTACCTGGCGTTCGACCGCCTGCGCCGTCAGGTCGCGACGAGCCTCGCGGAGCGCCGCGCCGCCCCGGCCGTGAAGGACGCCGACTCGAGCGCGGAGGACGACGCCCTCGACGAGCGCGGCGCGCCCGGCCCGGCCCGGCGCGACGGGACGGACGAGCGCTGAGCGGGTCCGTCCCGCGGTCCGCTCCGGCGGGCGGTCACGACTCGGCCACGGTGCAGGCGCCGTCCAGGTGGCGTCCCGGCGCACGGCCTACAGTTGTCGCATGGTGAGGCTGCTGATCGTCGGGATCGTCGCTGCGGTGGCGTTCGTGATCTACGCGCTGATCCACTGCCTGACCTCCCCGAAGGGCGAGGTGCGCGCGCTGAACAAGCCGCTGTGGGCTCTCATCATCCTCGTGCTGCCCGTCGTCGGCGGCGTCCTCTGGTTCCTCATGGGCCGGGGGCGGCGCAGCGGACAGGCGGCCACGCGTCGCACCGTGGCGCCCGACGACGACCCCGAGTTCCTCGGCTCGACCCGTCGCGGCCCGAGCGACCTCGACCGGGAGACGACCGACGAACGCATCCGACGCCTCGAGCAAGAGCTGGCAGACCTCGACGGCGACGAGCCCTCCGGCAAGCCCACCGAGCGCTGAGGTCCCGGCCGGGACCACGGCCCCCGCGGCCACGCCCCCCGGGGGCGTCGTGCCGGGGACGGCGGGCGGCAGCGGCAGCCCCGCGACCGACCAGGCCGCGGAGCTCGTGGCCGGCCTCGTCGAGGCGGGCGTCACGGACGTCGTCCTCAGCCCCGGCTCCCGGTCGCAGGCGCTCGCGCTCGTGCTGGCCGAGGCGGAACGTGCCGGGCTCGTGCGCCTGCGGGTGCGCGTCGACGAGCGGACGGCGGGGTTCACCGCCCTGGGCCTCGCCGTGGGATCGGGCCGACCTGCCGCCGTGGTGACGACGTCGGGCACGGCCGTCGCCAACCTGCACCCCGCCGTCCTCGAGGCGCACCACAGCGGCGTCCCGCTCGTGCTGCTCACCGCCGACCGGCCCGTCGAGCTGCGCGGCATCGGGGCGAACCAGACGACGCACCAGCCGGGACTGTTCGGGCGCGCGGTGGCCTGGTGGCGCGACGTCGACGCGCCCGTCGCGGGCGACGTCGACCCCGGGGCCGTGCGTGCCCTCGCCCGGGACGCGGCCGCGGCCGCGCTCGGACGGGGCGGCCGGTCCGCCGACGGCGTCGACGACCTGCCCACCGTGCCCGGCCCGGTGCAGCTCGACCTCGCCTACCGCGAGCCGCTCTCCGCGCCGCTCGCCGCGTTCCCCGCGGTGGACGTCCACGCGGCCGTCGTGCCGTCCGAGCGCACGCCCCGGCGGACGCTCACGCTCGAGGTGGACGAGGAGCCGGCCACCGTCGTCGTCGCCGGTCACGCCGCCGGTCCCGGGGCCGAACGCCTCGCCCGACGGCTCGGCGCCCCGCTCGTCGCCGAGGTCTCGAGCGGCGCACGCTTCGGGCCCGCCCTCGTGCCGTCGTACCGGCAGGTGCTGCAGGACCCCGACCTGGGCGGCCGGGTGCGCCGCGTCGTCGTCCTCGGCCACCCCACGCTGAGCCGCGAGGTCCCCGCGCTCCTGCGCCGACCCGACGTCGAGGTCGTCGTCGTCCAGGGCGACGCTCCCGAGGCGTACGACCCGAGCCGGTCGGCGACCGTCACCGACGCGGTCGAGGTGACCGACGCCTCCGGCGGCGACCCGACCGACCGGGCGCACCGCGCCTGGACGGGGCGCTGGGTCCAGGCGGGCCGCGCCCTCGTCGTCGACCCGGACGCCGCGCCCGACCTCGACGCCGCGACCGGCGACGACCCGGCGGCGCGGGCACGCGTCCTCCGCGACGAGGTCGACCTGCTGCGGCGACCGGTGACGCGGGCGTCGCTCGCGGCCAGCGTCTGGCGGGCAACCTGGCCCCACGACCGGCTCGTGCTCGGGGCGTCGCGGCTGATCCGCGAGTTCGACGCGACCGTCGGCGGCAAGGCCGTCCCGGTGCACGCCAACCGGGGACTGGCGGGCATCGACGGCACCCTCGCCACCGCGACCGGCATCGCCCTCGCGGCCGGCCGGGACGCCGCCCGGGGCGGCACCACGCGCGCCGTCGTCGGCGACCTCACCGCCCTGCACGACGTCGGCTCGATGCTCCTCGGCGAGGGCGAGGAACGTCCGCGCCTGCAGCTCGTCGTCGGCGACGACGGGGGCGGCACCATCTTCGACGGACTCGAGGTCGCGGCCACGGCCCCCGCCGACGCGATGCGGCGCGTGCAGACGACGCCGCAGCGGGTCGACTTCTCGGCCCTCGCCGCCGCCTACGGGTGGCGGCACGTGCTCGTCCGCTCGCGCAGCGACCTCGAGCGCGCCCTCGTCGCACCGGGGGAGGGGCCCGTGCTCGTCGAGGTCCCGCTGGACGCGGCGCCGGAGGCGGCGGCCGAGCCCGCCCCGCCGGTCACGTCCGCGGGCGCCCGCCCCGATGTGCCCCCGCCCGGCGAGTGACGTGACGGGCGACGTCCGTGACGTGACGGACTCGTCCGTGACGTGACGGGCGACGTCCGCCGACGCTGGGAGGACGCCGCGGGCGCGGGGCGGCACCGTCGTTAGGGTCGCGGGCATGGCCCGTACCTGGACGACCCGACC
>Ga0265797_10001108_pt1 | contig 48252 bp, 40 predicted proteins | sample P2T30metagenome_FD_192433 | JGI IMG/M metagenome (GOLD analysis project Ga0265797, IMG submission 192433) | Plant litter microbial communities from East Loma Ridge, Irvine, California - P2 T30 | ecosystem: Environmental > Terrestrial > Plant litter > Unclassified | place: USA: California...
GCGACTGGGACCTCGACACCTCACTGGTGTACGGCCAGAACCGCATGAACTACGACGTCGTCAACACCCTGAACGCGTCCTACGGCGCGGCCAGCAAGACCAGTTTCGACGCCGGCGGTTTCAGCTACAACCAGCTGGTCTACAACCTGACCGGCGTGCGCAAGCTTGACGTCGGCGGTTTGGCATCGCCGCTGAACGTGGCGCTCGGCGTCGAGGCGCGCCGCGAAGGTTATGAATTGCATGCCGGCGAACCGACCTCCTGGAACAACGGTGGCGTGCGGGTGAACGGCGCCGCGGCGGCGTCCGGCGCCCAGGTGTTCCCGGGCTTCCGTCCGCAGAATGCGTCCGACAGCTCGCGCACCGCGCTCGGCGTGTTCGCCGACCTCGAGGCGAATCTCACCGACAAGCTGCTGGCATCGGCCGCGCTGCGCGGCGAGCGTTACAACGACTTCGGCAGCAACCTGTCGGGTAAACTGTCGGGCCGCTACGATTTCGCCAAGGCCTTCGCCCTGCGCGGCGCGGTGCAGAACGGCTTCCGCGCGCCCTCGCTGCAGCAGCAGAATTTCACCTCGACCTCGACCAACTTCATCGACGGCATCCCGTACGAAATCACCACCTTCAAACCGTCGGATCCAGTCGCGGTGGCGCTCGGCGCCAAGCCATTGAAGGCCGAGAAGTCGACCAACTACTCGCTCGGCGCGGTGCTGCGCTTCGACCCGGTCAGCATCACGGTGGACGCCTACCGCATCAACGTGCGCGACCGCATCGTGCTGTCCGAGAATCTGACCTCCGTCGCGGTGCGCAACTACATCGTGTCGCAGGGCTTCGCCGGCGTCGGCGGCGGCCGCTTCTTCATCAACGGCGTCAGCACCCGCAGCGAGGGCGTCGACGTGGTCGCCAACCTGCCGTGGAACGCCGGCGCCGTCGGCCGCTTCGACTTCACGCTGGCCGGCAACGTCAACCGCACCAAGGTGACCAAGGTGCCGACCACCGCCCAGCTGGCGGCGCTGAACCCGGCGCCGGTGCTGTTCGACCGCGTGAACGTGCTGACGCTGGAACAAGGCCAGCCGAAGAACAAGATCGTGGCGAGCGCCAACTGGAAGCTGGCGCAATGGGGCGTGACCGCGCGCGCCACCCGCTACGGCAAGGTGCTGTCGCCCGGGACCGTGGCCGCCAACGACATCCAGCTCGAACCGCGCACCATCGTCGACCTGGAAGGCCGCATCGCGCTCACCAAGCAACTGAGCCTGGCGGTGGGGGCGGACAACCTGTTCGACCAGTATTCGGAAACGCTGCCGTTCCGGGTGAACACCACGAATAACGCACCGTTCTCGAACTACACGCCGTTCGGCAACAGCGGGCGTTATATCTACGCGCGGGCCAACTACACCTTCTGATCTTCTCGGCCCGCGTCGTCGTAGGGTGGACGGCTCTGCCGTCCACGCGGTGATACGCGAGGACGCCGTTCTCGTGCACGATCCGGTTACATCCAACAACCACCGCGTGGACGGGGAACCCGTCCACCCTACCTACTTCAAGCATCCCACCACGCTTCCTCCATCTGCCTTACAATTTACTCAACAGTGACGCCATGGTTCCATGAGGATCCCCGCTGCGCTGTTCGAACAGGAGCGTGCATGCGGATTTTGTTGACGGGCGCAAGCGGATTCATTGGACAACACCTGCTGCAGGCGCTGCTGGCGGAAGGCCACCAGGTGGTGTGCGCCGTGCGGTCCGTCAAGCCGAGCAGCGATCCGCGCCTGAGCTACATCCAGGCCGACTTCACCAAAGATACCGACAAATCGGCCTGGCTGGAACGCTTGAGCGGGATCGACGCCGTGGTCAACACGGTCGGCATCTTCCGCGAGCGCGGTCTGCAAACCTTCGAGACCCTGCACAAGCGCGCCCCGCGCGCGCTGTTCGCCGCCTGCGCCGAATCGGACGACGTGCACATGGTGCTGCAGCTGTCCGCGCTGGGCGCCGACGAGGATGCCGACACGCCGTACCACTTATCAAAGAAAGCCGCCGACGACTACCTGGCCTCGCTGCCGATCCGCGCCTGCATCGTCCAGCCCTCGCTGGTCTACGGCGCCGACGGCACCAGCGCGCGCGTGTTCAAGGCGCTGGCCGCGATGCCCATTGCGCTGCGCTTCGGCGATGCCCCGCAGCTGGTGCAGCCGATCCACGTCGACGACCTGGTCGCGGCCATGGTCTGCCTGCTGCGCCAGCGCCTGCACGTCGACCAGCCGCTGTTGCCCGGCATCGTCCCGCTACGCACCGCGCGCCGCCTGGCGCTGGCCGGGCCGCAGGCGCTGCCCTTCACCGACTACCTGGCGGCGCTGCGCACGGCCATGGGAATGGGGCGCCTGCGCGTGTTCCAGCTGCCGAACGGCCTTGCCAGGTTCATGGCCCGCTGCGGGCGCTGGCTGCCGGGCGGACTGCTCGACCCCGACGCGCTGCGCATGCTCGACCGCGGCAACACGGCCGACCCGGGCCCGACCCGGCGCCTGCTGGGCCGTCCGGCGCGCAGCATCGCGTCGTTCATCGTGGAGCCGCGTGCCGAACGCGCCCGCGCCAAACTCGACTGGCTGCTGCCGCCGCTGCGCTGGTCGATTGCCGCGGTGTGGATCGTCACTGCCATCGTCTCCGGCTTCGTCTATCCGGTGCAGGACAGCCTCGACCTGCTGGCGCGCAGCGGCATCCCGCCGGCGCTGCAGCCGCTGATGCTGTACGGAGCATCGGCGCTGGACCTGCTGTTCGGCCTCGGCATCCTGTTGCTGAAACGGCGCCGCTGGCTGTGGCTGGCGCAACTGGGCCTGATCGGCTTTTATACGATCGTGATCGCGTTCAGGCTGCCGGATTTCCTGGTCCACCCCTACGGACCGCTGACCAAGAACCTGCCGATGCTGGCGGCGATCTGGATGTTGTATGAACTGGATGGGAAGGAAAAGTAATGGAATACCTCGCTGTCAAATGGCTGCACATCGTATCGTCCACGCTGCTGTTCGGCACCGGACTGGGGTCGGCCTGGTACATGTTGTTCGCGAATGTCAGCCGCGACGTGCGCGCGATCGCCGTGGTCAGCAAGTACGTGGTGATCGCCGACTGGCTGTTCACCGCCACCACCGCCATCATCCAGCCGGCCACCGGTTTTTATATGGCACACCTGGCCGGCTATCCCCTTAGCAGCCACTGGATCATGTGGTCGGTGATCCTGTACGTGGTGGCCGGCGCCTGCTGGCTGCCGGTGGTGTGGCTGCAGATCCGCCTGCGCGACCTTGCCGCCGCCGCGGCGCGCGACAATACCGATTTGCCGCCGCTGTACTGGACCTATTTCAAGACCTGGGTGGGGCTCGGTATCCCGGCCTTTATTGCCTTCGTCTTCATCTTCTGGTTCATGGTGGCGAAGCCTGTTTGAACTTTTGAAAGGAATCCCAATGTCCCGTCTCAGCCTCGGTCTCGCCGTTTTGCTGGCCTCCGGCAGCGCGCTCGCTGCCGCCCCCGAATGGGTCGCGCGCAGCGACGCCTACACGCAACCCGTGCTGAAGGACACCGGCAAGTACTTTCCCGAGGAATCCACCGAGCTGGGCGACGAAAGCTTCGACACCTTTGTCGCCGACTTCAAGCCGCGCGATTACGAGCGCCAGCTGGCCGATACCGAAAAACGCCTGAAAGAATTGCGCCGCCAGCGCGCGCTCGAGAAGGACGTCAAGGTGCGGCAAGACCTCGACATCCTGATCGACTCGCGTGAAAAACTCATCGCCAGCATGAAGCTGGAACGCCAGTACCTGCTGAATTACGTGAACGTGGGAGAACTGGTGTACGGCGGCCTGCGCGCCCTGCTCGACACCCGCAACAAGCCGGAACGCCAGAAGCTGGCGCTGGTGCGCCTGAAACGCTATGCGGGCACGGAAAGCGATGCCAAAGGAACTGCGGCCACGGCGACGCCGATCGCCACCCTGGTGCGCGCCCGTACCGAAGAACGCCTGGCCAACAAGGCCCTGATCGGCCCCTACATTGGCGAAGTCGAGGAAGGCCTGAACAACAACGCCACCTACATGGACGGCATCGAGGAACTGCTGAAAAAGGATGGTCTCACCGGCTGGGAGGCCGACTTCGCCGCGCTGAAGACGCAGGTGAAACAGTACGACGACTGGGTCCGCAGCCGCATCCTGCCGCGCGCGCGCAAGGAAGTGCGGTTGCCGGAAGCGGTCTACGTCAACCGCCTGGTCAACGTCGGCGTCGACATCACACCGAGCCAGATGATCGAGCGTGCCAGCTTCGACTTCCAGGAAGTGCGCGACCAGATGCAGGTGGTGGCGGGCACCATCGCCGCGCAAAAGAAACTGCTGTCGCCGGATTACCGCGACGTGATGCGCGAACTGAAAAAGACGGCAATCCCGGCCGACCAGCTGCTGCCCTACTACCGCGAGCGTTTGAAGGACATCGAGGGCATCATCCGCGCCCACGACCTGGTGACGCTGCCGGCGCGCGAGGCCAACATCCGCATCGCCAGCCCGGCCGAAGCGGCGCGTACGCCGGCACCCTTCATGAACCCGCCGCGCATGATCGGCAACACGGGGGAATATGGCGAGTTCGTGATCCCGCTGACCAATCCGAACGCCAAGTCGAAAGAGAAGATGAACGACTTCGACTACGCCGCGGTGTCCTGGGGCGTGACCGCGCACGAAGCGCGGCCGGGCCACGAACTGCAGTTCGCGTCGATGGTGGAGCAGGGGATGTCGGTGGCGCGCGCCCGCTTTGCCTTCAACAGCGCCAACGTCGAGGGCTGGGGCCTGTATTCGGAAGCGCTGGTGCTGCCCTACATGCCGCCGGAAGGCCAGCTGGCGGCCCTGCAGATCCGCCTGCTGCGCATGGCACGCGCCATGCTCGATCCGATGATCAACACCGGCCGCATGACGCCCGAGCAGGCCAAGGCCTTCCTGATGAAGGAAGTGGTGCTGTCCGAACCCTTCGCCCAGTCCGAGGTCGACCGCTATTCCTACCGCAGCCCGGGCCAGGCGACGGCCTATTACTACGGCTACGTGAAGCTGCGTGCCTTGAAAACGCTGGCCGAGATCGCGCTGGGCGAACGTTTTAAATTAAAGGCCTTCAATGATTTCGTCATCGCCCAGGGCATCCTGCCGCCGGAGCTGATGAAACAGGCGGTGCTGGAGGATTTCATCCCGGCGCAAAAGGCGGCCAGGTAAGCCATTGTTGACAGAAGGTAAGCTGCGCCATGCCTGCAGGGTTCCGGGTTAATGTTGACGCTGTTGCGGCCAGGACGGCCGCTCAGCTCAGCTTATTAGGAGAAATACCATGCGCAAGATGATCTTGATGGCGGTTGCCGGTTTTATCTGGAAGAAGTTCATGGCCAAAAAGTCCTATAACGGGACGGTGCCGGGCCGTTTCTGATGGTCTTTGACTGACCCGTTCTTCTGCCGGAAGAACGGGTTTTTTTACGCCTGTCCGGCCGTATCCGGACCGTGCGCCGGCCGAAACAAGCCTGCGGCGACAATGATGTCTCGCCCGATGGCGGCAGCTCATCAATCACGGAGGACAACAATGCGGGCTTATCAGATCTTACCGGGCGCGGGCATCGACGGACTGCAGTGCGTCGACTTTCCCGACCGCGCACTGGGCACCGGCGAAGTGCGCATCCGCGTGCGCGCGGTGTCGCTCAACTACCGCGACCTGATGGTCGCCGGCGGCAAGTACCTGGTCAATGTCGACGATCCGATCATTCCCTGTTCCGACGGCGCCGGCGAGGTGCTGGCCGTGGGCCCGGGCGTGGGCCGGGTGCAGGTCGGTGACCGCGTCGCCGGCGCGTTCTTCCCGTACTGGCACGACGGCCCCACCGCACCGGATAAAGTGCGCCACGCGCTGGGCGGCGACATCGACGGCATGCTGGCCGAGGAAGTCATCCTGCACGAAGATGCGCTGGCCAAAATCCCGGCATCGATGACCTTCATCGACGCCGCCACCATGCCGTGCGCCGGCGTGACGGCGTGGAACGCCATCTTCGAATCCAGCAACAACATCCGCCCCGGCGACACCGTGCTGCTGCTCGGCACCGGCGGCGTGTCCGTGCTCGGACTGCAGCTGGCCAGGGCGGCCGGCCTGCAAGCCATCATCACCTCGTCCAGCGACGACAAGCTGGCGCGCGCCAGGGAACTGGGCGCCACGCACACCATCAATTACCGCACGCATCCGGAGTGGCAGGAAGAGGTGCTGCGCCTGACCGGCGGCGTCGGCGCCCACGTGGTGCTGGAAGTCGGCGGCCAGGGCACGGTCAACCGCTCGATTGCCGCTGCCGCGATGGGCGGCAGCATCGCCGTCATCGGCGGCGTCAGCGGTTTTGGCGGCGAAGTCAATCCGGGATCGCTGCTGGCCAGCGCCAAGCGCCTGGTCGGCATCTACGTCGGCAGCCGCACCATGCTGGAGAAGGTGATGCGCCTGGCCGATGGGGCCGGGCTGCAGCCGGTGGTGGACCGGGTGTTTCCTTTTGAAGAGGCGCGGGAAGCGTACCGCTATATGGAATCCGGGGCGCACTTCGGGAAGGTGGTGATTGCGGTGGGGGAGTGAGGGCATACCGCTAACACTCATCGTTGAAGCGAAATATACCGTCGCCCCCGCGAAGGCGGGGTCCATGCTGAGTTTTCGAAGTCAGTACGCCGAGATCACTACAGTGCTTCCAACATACGGAATCCTGTTGCTCAGCATGGGTCCCCGCCTCCGCGGGGACGACGGTATAGTCCGCGGGGACGACGGTATAGGTTATTTCTGCATCTTGACCAACTCGATCTCGAACAACTTCGGCCACAGCTTCCCGGTCACATACAACCGCTTCTGCCGGCCATCCCAGGCGATCCCGTTCAGCACCGCATCCACCGAGGTGGTCCCGCGCTGTTCCGGCGGCAGCAGGCCGGCCAGGTTGATCCAGCCGACCACCTTGCCGCTGGCCGGGTCGATGCGCGCGATCACGTCGTAGCCCCAGATGTTGGCGTAGATCTCGCCGTCGACCACTTCCAGCTCGTTCAGCTGCGGAATCGGCTTGCCCTCGGCCGTCACCTGGATACGGCGCTGCTCATCCAGCGTCTTGGGGTCGAGTACGCGGATTTCGTTGCTGCCGTCGCTCATGTAGACGTGTTTCGCATCGCTGGCCAGGCCCCAGCCTTCGCCCTTGTAGTTGAAGCGGCCCTTCAGCGCGAAGGTCCTGGCGTCGTAGACGAAGCCGACGTTCGACTGCCAGGTCAGGGTGACGATGCTGTCGCCCACCGCGGTGGAACCTTCGCCGAAGTATTCATCGGCCAGCGCTTTCTTTTGCTGCACCTTGCCGGTCTTGAGGTCGACCTTGCGCAAGGTCGACTGGCCCTTCTGGCCGGTGCTTTCGTACAGCTGGCCGTCGCGGAAGAACAGGCCCTGGGTAAAGGCGGCGGGGTCGTGCGGATAGGTGTTCTTGACCACGAAGCCGTACACGGGAATGGCGGCGTGGGCGGCGCCGGCGCCCAGCAGGGCTGCGCCGAGCACGACGGATGCGAGTTTTTTCAAGGCGGACTCCGGAAGCAGGCGCATGGCGGCCCTGCGGATTAAGATCATATAGTATGCCAGCAACGCGCCACGGCCGAGCGGGTTGACCTGGTTTTACATGGCGGCATGCCGGGGCCGCAGGCACGGTATGGCCGGGCGTGGCGCAGCATTATCGCGCTTTGCGTTAGCATTCAGCTTATTCATTCTGCTGAAGACCTGAAGGACCCGCCATGGACAGTATCGACCTCGAAGTGCTGCACGCCTGCGACCAGTGGCTGCGCGCCGGCTACCGCTGCGAATACGTGACGGTGGTGCGCACCTGGGGCTCGAGCCCGCGTCCCGAAGGCGCGACCATGGCGATCCGCTCGGACGGCCTGGTGGTGGGCTCGGTGTCCGGCGGCTGCATCGAGGACGACCTGATCGCGGCGGTGCGCGAGCAGGGCATCACCCGCACCGTCCCCGAAGTGCTCACCTACGGCATCAGCGCCGACGAAGCGCACCGCTTCGGCCTGCCCTGCGGCGGCACCATCCAGCTGGTGGTCGAGCCGCTGGGCGCCCACAGCCGCATCGATGCGTTGCTGGCGCTGGCCCAGCGCCGCGTACTGACCCGGCGCACGCTCGACCTGGCCACCGGCGCGGTCGAACTGGAACAGGGCGCCGCCGACCAGCAGTTATATATGGACAAGGACAAACAACGCCTGGTGACCCTGCACGGTCCGCGCCTGCGCATGCTGATCATCGGCGCCGGTCAGTTGTCGCAATTCCTGGCGCAAATTGCAGTCGGGCTGGAATACCAGGTGACGGTGTGCGACCCGCGCGAGGAATACCACGGCAGCTGGAACCTGCCGGGCGTCGAGGTGGTGCACGAGATGCCGGACGACGTGGTGCTGGCGATGAAGCTGGACAACCGCAGCGCCGTGATCGCGCTCACCCACGACCCGAAGCTGGACGACATGGGCTTGATGGAAGCCTTGAAAACCGACGCCTTCTACGTCGGCGCGATCGGCTCGCGCGTCAACAATGCGCGCCGCCGCGAGCGCCTGCGCGAATTCGACCTGACGGAAGCGCAGATCGGCAAACTGCACGGCCCGATCGGCCTGTATATCGGCAGCAAGACGCCGTACGAGATCGCGGTGTCGATCCTGGCCGAGCTGACGGCGGTGAAAAATGGCGTACCGTTGCCGCAGCAGATGACGGTGGAGGGCGGCAAGGCGCTGGCGGGTAATGTACCGGCGAATCCGCTGGCGTTTGCGGCCAAGGCGGCCTGAACTAATGTAGGGTGGGCACGGGGTGCCTACGCCGGCCGCGCCCACCCTACAAATATTTCAGCCGCGCAGCAGCAACACCGCCAACACCAGCATCACCACCCCCGTGAACGTTTCGACGGCACGCCACACGCCTGGCCGTGCCAGCACGAAGGCGCAGCGCCGCGCCACCAGGCCCAGGCCCGAGAACCACAGCAGCGAAGCCAGCATCGCACCGGCCGCGAAAGAGGTGCGGTGCCCCGCCGCCAGGCCGCTGCCGACCGCGCCCAGCACCACCACCGTATCCAGGTAGACGTGCGGGTTCAGCAGCGACATCGCCAGCACAAGCGTAAACGCCTGGCGTGCGCTGCCGGCCTGGACACCGTCCTGCTGTGCCGGCGCCGTGTGCGTCTGCAAGGCGCTTTTCAGGCAGCGGCAGCCGTACCACAGCAGGAACAGGGCGCCACCCCAACGGCAGGCCGCCAGCAACAGCGGCGAGGATTCCACCAGCGCGCCAAAGCCGGACATGCCGAGCGCAATCAGGGCGATATCGATCAGCACGCAGGTGGCCACCGTCAGCAATAAGTGGCGTCCGCGCACGCCAGTGCGGATCACGTGCGCGTTCTGGGCGCCGATCGGCATGATCAGGCTGGCGCCCATGCCCAGCCCCTGCAAAAATACCTGTTGCGAAAACATCGTCGGTTCCCTGATCAGAAAGGCGGCATCATCGCTGCAAACCACCATCTCATCAATTATATTAACGAAATCTAATGTCGATTAAGCTGGGCTAATGTATGAACATCGATCCGCGCCGCAGCGAAGCCTTCCTGGCCGCCATCGACGGCGGCAGCCTGGACGCGGCGGCCAGCCAATTGAAGATCACGCCATCGGCGGTGTCGCAGCGGATCACGGCGCTCGAGCAGGACCTTGGCACGCCGTTGCTGGTGCGCGCGCGGCCCTGCCGTCCGACGGCGCCTGGCATGCGCCTGCTGCAATTCCTGCGCCGGCGCGCGTTGCTGGAAGCGGAATTCCTGGCCGAGCAGAATGACGCCAACACCCCGGTGCGCATCACGCTGGCCGTCACCAACGATACGCTGGCGACCTGGCTGCTGCCGGCCCTGGCGCCACTTTTGATCGATGAAGGTCTGCTGGTCGAATTCGTGCTCGACAACCAGGGCCACACCTTCTCTCTGCTGGAGCAGGGGCTGGCGCTGGCCTGCGTGTCGGGCGAAGCGTCGCCGATGCGCGGCTGCACGGTCACCCCGCTGGGCACGATGCGCTACCGGATGGTGGCGGCACCCGGCTTCGCGGCGCGCTGGTTCCCGGATGGGATCAACCGCGATGCCGCCCGGCGCGCGCCGGTGATGGTGTTCGACCGCAAGGACACGCTGCAGAGCGCCTTCCTGCTGCAGCACTTCGGGCTGCCCGAGGGCGCGTATCCGTTTCATTATGTGCCGGCCAGCGACCCGTACGTGCAATCGATCCGGCTCGGCCTCGGCTACGGCCTGCTGCCGCTCGAGCAGTGCGCGGCGATGCTGGAGACCGGCCTGCTGGTCGACCTGACCCCGGACCTGTTCGTGGACGTGCCGCTGTTCTGGCATGCCTGGCGCATTCAGCCGGCGCGATTGGAACGCATGGGCGCGGCGCTGGTAAAGGCGGCGCATGCGGTGCTGCTGCCGCTGCCGCCGTCATTGCGTTGATCCCGGGCCAGCGGCAGCCACTGGAGCACGCCCCACATCATTTCCGGCACCACGAACAGCCACAATAAGGGGGCGCCGGTGGCGGCCAGCGCCCACGCCATCCAGGCCGAGAACAATAAACGTGTCACGCCGTCGTAACGTCCGAGGCGCACACTCGGCGTGGCCAGGCGCAGCGCCGACCAGACCAGCACCACGCTGCCCATCAGGCAGGCGAACAGGATGTGAAAGGCACCGAAGGCCGGCAAATCGGCAGCGCCGAACAGGCGGTTGATGGCCGACAGCTGCCCGTGTATCCAGCTAAAACTCCAGGGCGTGGCGAAGGGCGCGGTGAGCAGCAGGTCGTACAGGGCACTGGCGCGCACGATGCGCAAAAAGACAGGGGTCGACAATCGCATGCAGGGTCTCCTTGAAAGATGGTCGATCCATCATCGGGCGTGGAGTACACTCCAGGGTCAAGTCAAACTCACACCATCGACGATGCGGATCGGAGAACTGTCGTGCGCCACCGGCTTGAGCCGGGATACCCTGCGCTTTTATGAAAAACGCGGCCTGCTGCGTTCGCGCCGCCTGGCCAACGGCTACCGCGACTATCCCTGGGAAGCCGTGCAGTGGCTGTGCTACCTGCGCAGCGCCCAGGCGCTGGGTTTTACCCTGGCCGAGATCGAGGCCGGCATGCCCGCGCTGGACACCGCTGCACCGCCGGATACCACGGCACCGGCGCTGCACATGGCCCTGACCAATAAGCTGGCCGACATCGATGCGCGCATCGCCGGCTTGACCGCCCTGCGCGGCGAGCTGGCGCGCGAACTCGCAAGGCCGGGCGCGGGCTGCCTGCTGGATGCGCAGCCGGACACCATCGCGTGAGGACAGCATGATGTGGCGTATCGAATTCTCGTCGGCGAAATTCCTGCCGACCCTGCCGGTGGCCTGCCAGAGCAATCCCGGCGTCTACGGCTTCGAGCTGGCCCTGTGGCTGGCGCAGTCGCTCGGCCGGCGCGGCATCGCGACCAGCTATCCGGCGCCCGAGGACTGGGGCTGGCTGATCGAATACGCGCTGCCGGAAGAGCGCAGCTTCATGATCGGCTGCGCCAGCGTGTGCGGCCCGCACCAGGGCTACGACGGCCAGGCGCTCGACTGGTCGATCTGCGTCGCGGAACACCGCAGCATGCAGCAGCGCATCCGCAACCTGTCCAGCACCGGCGAACTGGAAACCCTGAGCGCGCACATCGTCGGCATCCTGGAGGAAGAACGGATTCCGTCGGCGCTGGTCGCCGTGTGATAGCGTAGGAATTTGTTACACGACAATGTCTGCCGCCGGCAGGGCTGCCGCGTTAACGATACAGGCGCCACCTTGCGGGCGCATCCCTACGTATTGATGGAGAAATCATGAAACGCTTGTTCGCTGCCGCCGCCGTGCTGGCACTGTGCTCCCATGCCGCTATTGCCGGCGAGCTGACCCTGTTCGCCGACAGCGATTTCCGCGGTGCCCGCGTGACCGTCCAGCGCGACGTGCCCGACCTGAATCGCGCCGGCATGAACGACCGGGCGTCCAGCATGGTCGTGCGGTCCGGCGTGTGGCTGGTGTGCGAACACCGCGACTTCGGCGGCTACTGCGCCGAATTCGGCCCGGGCGAATACCGCGGCCTGCCGCGCTTCAACGACAGCATCTCGTCGGTGCGCGAAGTGACGCGCGGCGGCCCGGGACGCGACCGCGGCGGCTACGGTGATGAGCGCGACGACCGCCGTGGCGGCGGCTGGGGTGGCGATGACCGTCGCGGTGATGACCGTCGCGGTGACGATCGCCGCGGTGACGACGTGATCCTGTTCACCGACGCGAATTTCGGCGGCCGCGACGTCGCCCTGTCCGGCAACATGCGCTCGCTGAACGACGTCGGCTTCAACGACCGCGCCAGCTCGATGATCATCCGCGACGGCCGCTGGGAACTCTGCGACGACAGCGACTTCCGCGGCCAGTGCGCCGTGTATGGCCCGGGCCGCTATTCCGGCCTGGACCGGCTGAACGACCGCGTGTCGTCGATCCGCCGCGTGCGCTAACCCGAATTCGGGGTCAGAGCACAACTTCGGGGTCAGAGCACTTTGTTTGGAAATAGCCGGGCAGCATAATTAGCGGGCCAGCGGGCCAAAGTGTCCGCTCTCACCGGCGCCCAGCAGTTCTGACGTCAAGAAAAAGCAGTACTACCGCCTCAATCACTGCGACATAGTTCCCTAAGTAAATTTCCAAAGACTGGGCTCTGACCCCGAACTGTCGACGTTTTATGCTCTGACCCCGAATTGCTGGCCGTGTACGGGCTCAGCCCAGCAATGCGACGCCCTTGATCTGCACCCACAATTCGCGACCGGGGACGATGTCCAGTTCGCGGCGCGAGCGTTCGGTGATGCGTGCCAGCAGCGGCGTCGGTCCCATGCGCAGTTGCACCAGCACGTGGCCGGGGGTGTCGGTGGCAACCGTCGCCGTTACCCGGGCCGGCAGCAAGTTGACGATGCTGGTGCCCTGCGGACGCGCCAGCGCCAGGCTGACGTCGCGCGCGTGGATGCGGCAGCGCAGGTGGGTTCCGATGGCTTCCTTGCGCTGGCCGACGTACAGCACGCCGCCGTCGAAACGCAGGCGCGACAGTGCATCGGCTTCGTGTCCCTCCAGCACCGTATCGAGCACCACGCCGGCATCGTCGGCAAAGCTGGGCGGCAGGTCGGCGCGCGCCAGCGTCTCGCTCAGGGGACCGCTGGCGACCGCGCGGCCGGCATCCAGCAGCACCAGGTGGTCGGCCAATCGCGCCACCTCGTCCGGCGCGTGACTCACATAGATGATCGGAATCGACAGCGCGTCGTGCATGCGCTCGAGATAGGGCAGGATTTCCTGCTTGCGGCGCAGGTCGAGCGCGGCCAGCGGCTCGTCCATCAGCAGCAGCCGCGGCGATGCCAGCAGCGCGCGCGCGATCGCCACCCGCTGGCGCTCGCCGCCGGACAGGCTGCCCGGCCGGCGCTCCAGCAATTCCCAGATGCCGAGCAGGCGCGCCACCGCCTCCGGTTCGAAGCGGCGCTCGCCCCGCGGCACCCGTTTCATGCCGAATTCCAGGTTGGCGCGCACGCTCAGGTGCGCAAACAGGCTGGCTTCCTGGAACACGTAACCGAGGGCGCGGCGGTGGGTCGGCACGAAGATGCCCTGCGCCTCATCCTGCCACACCTCGCTCCCGATGGCGACATACGCATCGTTCACATGTTCCAGCCCGGCGATGGCGCGCAGACAGGTGGTCTTGCCGGACCCCGACGGCCCGAACAGTGCCGTGATGCCGCGCCCGGGCAGGGTCAAATCGACGTCGAGCCGGAAATCGCCACGGTCGATGTGCAGGCGCACTTGGATATCGTCCATCAACGCCGTCCCTTCACCGCGTGCGGGTTCAGCGTGTACAGCGCCAGCAGCACCAGGAAACTGAATGCCAGCATGGCGCCCGACAGCCAGTGCGCCTGCGCATACTCGAGCGCCTCGACGTGGTCATAGATCTGCACCGACACCACCCGCGTTTTATCGGGGATATTCCCGCCGATCATCAGCACGACCCCGAATTCACCCACCGTATGCGCAAAGCCGAGCACCGCCGCCGACAAAAAGCCGGGCCGGGCCAGCGGCACCGCCACCGTCCAGAAAGTGTCCCAGGGGCTGGCACGCAGCGTCGCCGCGGCTTCCAGCGGGCGCTCGCCGATGGCGTCGAAGGCATTCTGCAGCGGCTGCACCACGAAGGGCATCGAATACAGCACCGAGGCCAGCACCAGCCCGGCAAACGTGAAGGGCAGCAGCCCCAGGCCGAGCGACGCCGTCAGCTTGCCGAGCCAGCCGTTCGGTCCCAGCGCCACCAATAAATAAAAGCCGATGACGGTGGGCGGCAGCACAATCGGCAGCGCCACCAGCGCCGCCACCGCGTGCCGCAAGCGCGAGCGCGTGCGCGCCAGCCACCAGGCGATCGGGGTGCCGATCGCCAGCAGCAGCAATGTGACGACGGTGGCCAGCTTGAGCGTCAGCCAGATGGCGGCGAGGTCGGCAGCGTCCATCCCCTGCGCCGCTTACAGCTCGTAGCCGAACGAACGGATGATGGCTTTGGCTTTGTCCGACTTCAGGTAATCCATCAGCGCTCTGGCCGTCGGATTGGTGCCGCCTTTGACGAGGATCACGGCATCCTGGTGGATCGGGCTGTGCATCGCCGCCGGCACGATCCAGCCCGAACCCGAAGTAAATTTGCCGTCGCGCGACACCTGCGACAGCGCCACGAAGCCGAGTTCGGCATTGCCGGTGCTGACGAACTGGTGCGCCTGCGAGATGTTTTCACCCTGCACGATCTTCGGCTGGAGCTGGGCCATCAGATTGAGTTTGGTGAGCGTTTCGACCGCCGCGGCGCCATACGGTGCGGCTTTCGGATTCGCGATCGACAGGTGATTGAAGGTACCGCTCTGCAGTACCTTGCCTGCGCTGTCGACATAATTGTCCCTGGCCGACCACAGTACGAGGCGTCCGGTGGCATAGGTAAAACGCGATCCCGGTACAGTCTGCTTTTCCTTGTCCAGCCTGATCGGGGTGTCGTCATCGGCCGCCAGCAGGACCTCGAACGGGGCGCCGTTGTTGATCTGCGCATAGAATTTGCCGGTGGCGCCGAAGGCCAGCACTGCCTTGTTGCCGGTGTCCTGCTCGAAGGCGGCGGCGATCTTTTGCATCGGTGCCGTGAAATTGGCGGCCACCGCAACCTGCACTTCGCCCGCCTGGGCATGCGTGGCGGCAGTCAAGACGAGCGTGGCCAGCAGGCCGGCAATGCGTTTCATGCGATGTTCTCCATAGTGGCGTTATGTATCGAAGTATATAACGAACGCTTACATACTGGAATCTGCTATCGTGCTGGCGCCAAGGAGAACACATGGACGAACAAATTACATTGCAGGGCAGCGTCTGGATGACGGTCGGCGGCCAGAATTTCGGCGGCCCGGGCCGGGTCGACCTGCTGGCCAAGATCGCCGAGACCGGCTCGATCAGCCAGGCCGCCAAGGCCATCAAGATGAGCTACAAGGCGGCCTGGGATGCCATCGACGCCATGAACAACCTGGCCGGCGAAGCCCTGGTCGAGCGCCTGACCGGCGGCAAGGGCGGCGGCGGCACCCGCCTGACGCCGCGCGGCGAGCAGCTGGTGAAAAATTTTCGCGTGCTCGAACAAGTCCACCGCGATTTTGTCGAACAACTCAACCGGCAGGCGGCGGGCGTCGCCGACGATTTACACCTGATCAGCAGGCTGAACATGAAAACCAGCGCACGCAACCAGTTCTTCGGCACCGTTTCCCGGATCCAGGCCGGAGCGGTCAACGACGAGATCGAACTCGACATCGCCGGCGGCCAGCGCCTGGTTGCCATCGTCACGCGCGAAAGCACCGAAAGCCTGGGCCTGCAGCCGGGTCGCCAGGCCTTTGCCCTGATCAAATCCTCGTCCGTGATCCTGGCAACGCAGACCGAAGGCGCACGCTTTTCGGCACGTAACCAGTTACAAGGAACAATTTCCCGCCTGACGCCGGGGGCGGTGAACACCGAAGTCGTGCTCGACCTGCCGGGCGGCGGCACGGTGGCGGCCGTGATCACCAATGACAGCGCGCTGACGCTGGAGCTGGCCGAGGGGAAGGCGGCGACGGCGATGTTCAAGGCGTCCAGCGTGATTGTGGGTGTGCCTGGCTGAGAGCGCCTGATAAAACCTTCATGGCGGCGTTGCATCGTCTCGCCGTACTAGCATCCTGTCTTCGACGCTGCGTCGGCAGGCCGCACCCCTCGTCCTGAAGCTTTTGTGAGGTGCTCTAGGTTCTTGGATCAATTGACCAAGTGCAGGATGGCTGGGTGGTCGAACAAACCGTCGCCCTTCCAGCGAGGTGCATCGACCGGGTCGTTCGCCGCCACCGCCTTGCCTGCGTAACCCGGCCCGAGATTCCTCAGCATCCTGGGAAAGGCGCGGCAATACGTCGATTGCACGCCGGCCAGGCGCGCCAGGTCGCGGTATTCGATGACCGCGTCCGCAGGCAGCGCATCCAGCACCATCAGCACCCGTTCGTGCCAGTCGTCGGACCAGGCCGGCAACAGGGGCCCCAAGTCGCGGATGCGGTCGCCGCTGCGCAGCGTGCCGCCGTTGATCACCCTCGCCAGCATACCGCGCCGGTTGTCGTTCACCTTACCGAGCATGCGCGACAAACCCGGCCGGAAAGCATCCAGGTTGCCGCAGGCTTCGCATTGAAACATCAGCCTGAGCAAGACCTGGTCGCCGATCTGCAGCACCGTGCCCGAGGCGAGCGCGGCAGTGTCGATATCGATCAATAAATTTTCGCGCAGAGCGTGCGGCGGCAATGCCAGGTCGCGGTACACGCCGGCATCGGCCAGCAGTAGCTGGCGCGGCGAATAACGGTCGGCGTGGGCGTCGCCGAACAGGCCGCGTTCTGCGACCGCATCCGCGCAGTCGACCTGGCGCGGCGGTGCACGGCGGGTGGCGCGCAGGGTCAAGGCTTGAAGAGTTCCGATCTGCATGCGGCGCAGCTTAGCAAATCCGGGGCGCGGTGACGATTCGATAAGCCAACGCGGCCGGAAGCGCCGCATAATCCCATCAGATGGCTGATCGATGGGGAAATGGCGATGGAGAACTTTCTACCGGAAGAATGCGATATCGTGATGGAGGGCGGCGTGACCTCGGGCGTCGTGTATCCCACCTTCGTGGCACGCCTGGCCAAACGCTTTACCTTGCGCTCGATCGGCGGCGCCAGTGTCGGCGCGATCGCCGCCATCGCCGCGGCCGCCGCTCAATACAAACGCAACCGCGTGCGTCAGGCCGGCACCGGCATCGACGACGGCTTTTACAAGATGGCCCAGCTGCCGCGGCGCCTGCGCGAATCGGTAGGCGCCACCACACGCCTGCTCTCGTTGTTCCAGCCCAGCGCGGCGATGGCGCCGCATTTCCGCGTCATCGTCGCCGGACTGAATGCCGGCATCAAACCCAAGGTGGTGGCACGCATCGCATTGGCGCTGCTGTGGAATTTTCCCCTGGGTGCGTTGTGCGGTGCCGGCTTGTGGCTGCTCGGCTATTTTGTCAGCAGCGGATTGTTGGGCGGACATTGGCGTACAGGAACCGGATACTGGCTGGCCAGCGGCTTGTGGTTCGGGCTGTCGATGGCGGTCAGCGCGCTGGTCTTTGCGGCACTGCAATTCGTACTGGGTGCCTGGTGCGGCCTGCGTCATCACCGCTGCGGCATCTGTTCCGGCCTGCGCACCCGGCCCGACAATCCGCCGGCCCTGACCGAATGGCTGCACGCGCTGGTGCAGGACATCGCCGGCCTGCCCGCGGACCAGCCGCTGACCTTCGGCCATCTGCGCCAGTCGACGCCGCCGATCGAACTGGCCCTGATGAGCACTGGCCTGAGCGAACTGCGCGCCCACCGCCTGCCGCATGCAAGCGCCGACCTGGTGTTCCGCGCCTCCGAACTGGCGCACCTGTTTCCGCCAGACATCATCGAGTGGATGAAGCAGGCATCTGAGCGCACCAAACATCGCCCGCAGACGCTGGATTTATTGCAAAATTTAAATGCGCAGGGCGGCGATTATTATTTCATGCCCGATGCCGACGAACTACCCGTGGTGGTCGCCGCCCGCATGAGCCTGAGCTTTCCGGTGCTGCTGCAAGCCGTGCCCTTGCACCGCATTCGCACCCTGCCGGTGGCCGGCAGCAAGATCGATTTATTGCGGGTCTGGTTTTCCGACGGTGGCTTGACCAGCAATTTCCCGATCCATTTTTTCGACGCCATCCTGCCGACCCGCCCGACCTTCGGCGTGATCCTGCGCGACGACCTGCACGACGACCCGCATGCGGCGCTGCCGCCCGGACCGGTGCTGCGCGTGACGCTGCCGTCCAACAACAACCAGGGCACGACCCCGGCCTATGTCGCGGTCGACGATGCGAATAACCTGCCGTCGCTGGCGCGCTTCGCCACCGCCATCCTGCAGACCATCCGCACCTGGCGCGACGAAGCGTTGACGCGTACGCCCGGCTACCGCGACCGCGTGGTGCTGATCCGCCACAAGAAATCCGAAGGTGGCCTGAACCTCAACATGGACCGCAAGGCCATCGGCCTGATGAGCCGCAGCGGCAGCCTGGCGGCACGCGCCATCATCGCCCGCTTCCTCGATCCGGATGCTGTCGAGAACGGCTGGCTGAACCACCGCTGGGTACGCATGCGCAGCACGGCGGCGATCCTGCAGGACACCTTGTCGCCGCTGGGCGACGCCTGGCACGACACCCGGCTGTTTCCCTCGTATGCGGCGATGTGGCAGGCGCAGGGCGAGGCGGCGCTGCCGGCCTACCGGCTCAGCCGGGAAAACCGCCTGGCCGGCGACATCCTGTGGAAAGGCATTTTGGCGATTCCGGAACAGATCAAGTACGCGGACCTGTCGGCGCATGCGCCGCGGCCACAGCCGGAACTGGTGATTTCACCGAAGCAGAGCTGAGGCCGATGGTGGACTTATTCAGCACTTATCCTCGGCTTATCCCTTCCTTATCCCCTGCTTATCCCCTGCTTATACCCGGGTTTGTCCAGGCCATATGACCGGCGCTTATCCAAGGGCTTTTCCACAGCTTTCCCAAAGGCTTTTCCACGATTAATACGGGCTTATCCGCCCCTTGTGCGCAAGTTATCCAAATACTTATCCACTTCGATAGCGTATCCGCCGGCCCTGGTGAGCTCGCTGAATTTGCCATGAATCAATAGCTCCTGAGCACTTGCGCGTGACAATCCCTGCTTGTTGCCGCTGCGATCGATGATGCGAGCGCTTACAGGAGCAGCAAGTGCCGGAACTCTTCCCACGTTTTACCCAGGACACGCGCCTGCTGCGCCTGTCCACGCCGCTCGGCCCGGAGCGCCTGCTGGCCGAATCCCTGCGCGGCGAGGAAAGCCTCGATGGCGCGTCTACCTTGCAGGTGTCGGCCCTGTCGCTGGATGCCGGCATCGCCCTCAAATCCCTGCTGGGCCAACCTGTTTTGCTGGAGCTGCTGACAGCGTCCAGTGCGATGCCCTTGCGGCCCTTCCACGGCCACATCACCTCCGCGCAATTGATCGGCGCTAATGGCGGCTTTGCCCGCTATGCGCTGACGATCGAACCCTGGCTCACCTTCCTGGGCGTCGGCCGCGACAGCCGCATGTTCCAGGACAAAACCGTCTTCGACATTCTCGATGCCGTGTTCCAGGGATGGGCTGGCCGCGGCACGCTGGTGCCCGCCTGGCGCTACGACATCCTCGAGCGCGATCGCTATCCGGTACGCTCGCTGACCTGCCAGTACCAGGAATCGGACCTGGCTTTTGTGCGGCGCCTGATGCACGAAGAAGGCCTGTTTTATTACCTCGAGCACAGCGCCGACCGCAACAGCGCACAGCTCGGCAGCCACACGCTGGTCATCGCCGACCACAACGGCAGCTTCCAGCCGAATCCGCAAACCGCGGTCCGCTTCACCCAACCCGGCGCCGTCATGCGCGCGGACAGCATCGACCGCTGGCAGTCCCTGACACGCCCGGCCGCCTCAGCCGTCGACCTCCAGAGCTGGGACTACCGCAGCCTGGGATCGCGCCGCGTCAGCGCCGGCAGCGGCGGCGCCGCCTTGTTGCCGGCCAGCGCAGACGCGCCGGGCGCCTACGCCTACCCGACGCGCGCCCAGGGCCAGCGCATCGCCGACAACCAGTTGCAGGCGCTGCAAGCCGGCAAAGAGGTGCATAAGGGCGCCGGCACCGTCCGCACCTTCATGGCGGGCACTGTATTCACCCTGTCCGGCCATGCGCGCTTCGATGCCGATGCGGATAAAGAAGCATCCCGCTTCACGATCCTGCGTGTAAGCCATTTGGCCCACAACAACCTCAGCGCCGACCTGAGCGCTGCCGTGACGCAGGCACTGGGCCGCAGCCCGCTCGATGCCAGTCTCGACATCGATAACGATCTGCGTGCGACGACAGGCACGGCCATCGGCACGCGCCCGCTGTACCGCAACCGCTTCGAGGCCATCCGCAGCACGGTCGCCTACCGCAGCAGCAGCAACGACGGCCATGGCGTGCGGCTGCACCCGCGTCCCACGGTCCGCGGGCAGCAGACCGCCATCGTCGTCGGCCCGCCCGGTGCCGTTATCTACACCGACCGCGACCATCGTATAAAAGTGCAATTCCACTGGCAACGCAATGCCGGCAATGACGACCTCAGCCACAGCCGCCTCGACCATCCGGTGCCCGATGGCCAGACCGGCGCCCCGGCCGACGACCGCGCCGGCACCTGGGTCCGCATCGCCACGCCGCTGGCGCCGATCGCCGGCGCCAACTGGGGTGCGGTCGCCGTGCCGCGCGTCGGCAGCGAAGTGCTGATCGACTTCATCGACGGCGACATCGACCGTCCCGTCCTCATCGGCAGCCTGTACAACGGCAAAGGCCAGCCCGACGCCCAGTACAACGCGGTCGCCCACGGCGCCGGTATTGCGACCGGCAACGCGCCGGCCTGGTTCCCCGGCGAGAGCGGCGGTCACGCCCATGCGGCGGTCCTGTCCGGCATCAAGAGCCAGGCGATGAGCAGCAGCCAGGACGGCAGCGGCGCCTACCAACAGCTGGTCTTCGACGACAGTCCCGGCCAGGCTAGGGTGGCACTGCACAGCCACGCCGGCGCCCACAAGGGCACGGCCGAGCTCAACCTGGGCAGCCTGCGTCACCAGACCGACAACGCGCGCCTGTCCCCGACCGGCTTCGGCGCCGAGCTCAAGACTGCACACGCCGCCGCACTGCGCGCCGGCCAGGGCATGTTGCTGTCGACCGACGCTTGCACCGGCAGCCAGCTCGATGTCCGCGCAGCCGTGGCGCACATCGAACAAAGCCATGCGCTGCAAGTGGCGATGGCGACGACGGCGCGCAAACACAACGCGGTATTCAACGCCGATCCCGAACCGGAAAAACTGCCGGCGATCAGCGCCTTGCGGCACGGTATCGAGGTACTGGAAAGCACTGGAGAACGGCAGGTGCCGGCCTTCAGCGAGCCGCAGCTGCAGCTGTCGAGCCCGGCCGGCATCGTCGCCTGCACGCCGGCCGATGCCGTGATCGCGGCCGGTCATACCAGCAGCATAACGGCTGGCCAGGATGTGAATCTGCTTGCGCAGGGCAGCAGCGGCTTTGCGGTGAAGGACGGGATCAGCCTGTTCACCTTTGGCAAGGCGAGTGCCAAGGACAAACCGAATCAGGAGACCGGGATCCGGCTGCATGCGGCGAGCGGCAAGGTCAGTTGCCAGAGCCAGTCGGATGCGACGCGGATGACGGCGGACAAGGGCGTGACGGTTGCCAGTGTGGCGGCAAGCGTTTCGGTTGCGGCGAAAACGCATGTGCTGCTGACGGCGCAGGGGGCGTATCTGACGCTCGAGGGTGGGGACATCATGCTGCATGCGCCGGGGACGGTGGCGTTCAAGGCGAGCATGAAGGAGTTGGCGGGGCCGAAGGACGGCAGTGTGAAGGCGCCAGCCATGCCCGCTGCCAGGGACATCTATAACGAAGCTTTCGTCGTCCTCAACGAAGAAACGAAAGAACCTATGGCCCACGTTCGCTACCGGCTGGAATCGGCGAGCGGCGTCCAGGTCGAGGGGATTACCGATGCGCAAGGGCGTACTCAACGCATTTTCACATCGAAGAGCGAAGCCCTGACTTTGCATCTGGCCAAAGACGAATGAATTTGGCAGCCATTGTTGAATTTCGAGGAAAAACCGATGAGTGAATTGCTTGCCGCCGTCAAGACCACGCCCACGACCACCCCTCGCAATACTTATGCCGAGGCTTCTCTTACTTTGACAGATGGCGTGCTGCTTTACCGTCCGGATGACAATTCGTTCATCGCTTTGTATCCCGATGAATGGCTGGACTGTCGTGCCGAGGGACATCAGAACAAGACAGCCATCGAAGAGCTGCAGGAAGCCAACCGTGCCGTCACCGAAAAGTCGCTCGCGCTGCAGCACCTGCTCCAGCAGCCCAACTCGGCCAAGTCAGCCATCGCCCTGGCACAAAAAGACCTCGACATCGCGCTGAACGACTTAACGAAAAAAAGCGATGCTGCCAAACAGCGCGTTGAAGCGATTACCAGCCAGAAGACCGATCCGAACAAGCTGGTCGAACTGTTACCGCTGACCATGAAGCGCATGGAAGGGCGTACGCATACGCCCATCTATGTCAGTGCGAAAAAGCTGAAAAATGCGTTGGCTGACAAACGTGTCTACCTTGTCGAAGGCGCTGCAGAACGTGCGAAACCACCGAAAGAGAAGCTGTTCAACGGCACCACGTTGAACACACGGGAAGTACGCAACCGCATCCTGAACCAGGTACAGGACAAGGCAAAGTTCGAAAAGAAATGGAAGTTGGCGCCGAAAGACGCAGACCAGTTCAGCGGCATCCTCACCGATTGGGCAAAGGTCATGGGTGCAGACGCCACGTCCTTTCTTGAACGAGGACAGAAGGAACTCCTTGAGGGTTTGCTCGGCAAGGAAAATACCGACCCCAACAATCCTTATCGCATGGTCGACATGAAACCCGAAGCCCAATTCATGCGCTGGTCGGCCGGTGCCGGGGCTGAAGCCACTTTCATGCCGTGCCAAGGCAATTTCTTCGACAAGCGCGACAAGAACTGGAGCCAGCGCTTCAAGCGCGCCGCTAAAGCTGCGCAATTCAGTGTCAAGGCCAACGCCGAAGCCTCGTTTGCTGTTGGTGAAGCCAAAGTCGAGACCATTCTCTATCTGCCGCATGCTGCAGGTTGGCATCTAACCGCTGCCGATACCGAGCTTCTGCTCGATTTCGGCTATTTTCGCTTGCGCGGTGACCTTACTTTGTATGCCCTCGCCGGTGCCAGCGTAGCGCTAGAGGCCGGTGCAGCGTTGATGGTGACTGAAGGTCGTCAAGGCTTAAAAGGTACGCCAAAGCAGACGAGTGTCAAGGCCAAGGTCGGCGCCAAAGGCGAGGCAAAAATATTTGCCGGGCTAAAAGAAGGCATACAACTCTCTGGCGCCTTGCAGTGGTTGAATCCGGAAGGATTGACCAATCCGAGTGCGCCCAAGAAAGCAGACCTGAACAAGGCTATCGCCGCGTATGTCGATATGGCGAGTGTCAGCGCTGATGTATCACTGATCCAGGGTTTGGCTGCAACATTAGGATTTGAATGCGACTATCGTAACGGCAATTTTGTCGTTGCAGCCAAGGCTGGCGCTTGTTTTGGGCTAGGTGGCTCGGGCAGCGTTGGGGCGAAGGTAGGCGCGGAGCAGATTGCGCAGTTCTTTATGTGTATCGCGCACCAATTGAAGCAATCCGACTACAAAAAAATTCTCAGCTTGATGAACAAGACTACATTTTTCTTGTTTAACCAGATTCTATATTTACATGTTTCCGGTAGCCGAGCTCTTGAGAGTTTTGTTGGAAAGAGAATTAGAGATGTTCAGGGAGATTATTTGGAGCTCACCCAATCTATTGGACAAATGGGCGAAAAATTCATAAGAGTTGTTGAAAAAAATATAAAATCTGGTTGGGGATGGTATGCATACATGCCGCCCGAATCGCGTGGCGCGCTCATCAAAGGTATTATTGAAGCGTTTAATCGTGCTCCAAATGCGGATATACAAAAACTAGCTGCCTTTTCAATCAACGAAATCATGACAACTGTTCAATCGAATGGACATTTCAAGAATACGCTCGACAGAATTACCTTTGATATCGGCGGCAAATCGGATAATCGCGTCGCGGCACAAATGATCGAAAAGATCACTTTAGGGACAAAGTATGAAAACTGTGTAAGCCGTTGCGAACGCCGTCTGGCACTCAGTACTCCCTTACTAGGTCGGCCATTCTTAAGGAATGATGAACCAGATTTTATTATCTCTAGTTTCCCATTACATCATCCTGGTTACTCTCCTGACTTTAACTTTAAACTTGAAACGCAACGAAAATTTGTATTACCATGACTTGAAAATCCTGGGAATGGCACCGTAACTCGTTTGTCCCACTCTGGACCATTGGGGAAAGTATTTCTCATTGGCTGAGGTCTTTCTCCTGTCCGCATAAAGACCGCAGCTGCAATCTCAGCTTTTCCACCAACACTGCCTCGCATGACTTTTTTAGTTCCTGTATCAGGTCCTGACGGATTCTTAAGCGGCGATTTCTTGTAATAATCTTCATCGAACCAATCCTGTACCCACTCATGGGTATTCTCTGACATGCCATATAACCCTGCAGGATTCGGCGGATAACTTCCAACATCAGGTAGAGGCGGCTCTTTTTCCTCGTCCGTCCACTCTTTGGGAAAGTTCCTTGGTCTTTCGATCTTTCCGTTATCGGTTGCAAACAACACCCTCTTACCCCCGGACCGCGCCGCATATTCCCATTGTGCTTCTGTCGGCAGATCGAAAGGAAGATTCGTCAATTTTCCGAGCCACTGGCAATACGCTTTTGCTCCATACCAGCTCACACCCGCCGGTCGCTTGGGTGCACGATCTTGGGCGCTCAAACCGCTGGTATTAATACGTTGCTTGCCAGTAGCATCAGTGAACGCATCAAAATCCTCATACGTGACCTTGTAAGCCATCATCGAAAACCCATCCAGCGTCACCTTATGCAAAGGCCTGGAATACGGATCGATATCGTAATATTGGCCGGCTCCGTTGCCCCAGTCACCCATCTCGAAGGTGCCACCCTTGAACGGCCGAAGTGAACGCTTCACCTTCGCGAGAAGCGCCTGTACTTGGGCGTCAACAGAAGCAGGAGAAGCTGCCTGTGGCGACGGTGCGGCTTCGGAGCCCGTCGCAAACACGGAGATACTCCCATACGTAAAGCATATGGCGATAACTTGACGAAGCATCACTGGAGTTTTCATATCGCGGCTCGCATCCAAGAAAGTTATTCAACCCCAGCCCCATCCGGCTGAATCAAAGCAGCCTGACGCAACCGCGCATCCTCATTACTCACACAAAGCACCGGCCCAAACCGCTCCAGCACATAATGCCGTGCCAACGCCAACGCCGTAATGAACGCCACGGTATCGCAACTGCCGCACGCCACACCCACGCAGATGATGTTGTCCGCCTCGTCGAGCCGGGGCAATGTAACCGATGCATAGCCCATCAGTTCCAGCACACGGCTCGAGCGATGGCCGGTATCGGCAACGATCATCACCACCTCCGTGAAATCGATATGGCGGCGCTTGACGGCGCGCTTGGTCAATTCCTCCAGGACGTTGGGATCGACGCGCTTGATGTCATCGGCTGATACACCATGCTGCGCCTCTTCCACCGGGTCCAGCAAGACGACATCCGTAAGCTGCTTCGCGCGCGCCTGTTCCAGATCGGTCAGCACCAGGCCGACTGCGCCTTCACCCGGAATCAGGCCTTGCGGCCGGGAAGACGTGAACAGCTTGCCTTCGGCCGCCCATTGGTCGACGGTCGCCTGGCTGATGTGCGAAGCGCAGGCGACCACCATCGCCACCAGCGGCTGCGCCTTGTCGATCGTTTCCTGTGCCAGACGTCTGAATACGGCCGACGGTATCGGTCCGCCTGCATTGGCCAGCGGTTCGGCAGGCAGGGCAAGGGATTCGGGTGACCATCCGGAGCGTTCGACCACATGCATCAGCCATGCACCGGCGGCCTGGCGCTGATCGGCATGCCAATCCAGCGGTAGCACCGGCACCAGTTGCAAGCGCGGCAGACCGGCCTGCGCGCCGGCGAATGCGCCGAGTGCGGACAGCGTCAGGTCACCCGTGACGGCGCTGGCCATGATCAGGGCGCGCCATTGCGCTTCGCTGAAGTGCAGTGCCGCCATGCCGTGCTGCGCCAGCCATTCGGCGATCTCTTCCTGCAGTGCGGTATCGCTGGCGTCATTGCTGCGCGCCGCCATGACGGGAAAGCCTTCGTCGTCGATCAATTCCCGGTCGAGATCGGCGCGCGCCTTGCCGCCTGCAATGGCGGCTGCCAGTTCTTCGGCCGATGCGCCATGTGGTGAACGCAGTGCGCTGGCCACGATGGCCAGGGGCATGACTGCAGGCGGAGAGGGAGGCGTGGCCGCCGGTTTGGCGACCGTCACGGGCATGGAAGCCGCAATGCGCGGCAGGATCAGGCGCGCTCCAAACCAGGCAACGAAACTCAGTGCCAGCGGAATCACAAACAGACAGGCAAGGAATTCGCCGGAACCAGGCGCGCTTCGCGTCGAGCGCCAATAGGCAATGGAAATACCCCAGCAAATCAGGAAAACAAATCCGGCGATCAAACCATTGATGACCCAGGCCGGCGTTTTCGGAAGCGCTAAAGAAGCGGTAGGAGCGGTAGAAGCCATGGTCTCAAATATTGTCGATGGTGGTTTGCTGGCCTGCGATCAAAGTCGCGCCACACGCTGTTTTATCGCCATGCCGCGCAGCCGGCTTGCCGTCGACGATCATGGTGGCATCGCCGCTGGCAATCGCGTTGTTGCCGTGCTTGGGACAGCTCACCTTGTCGCCCATGCGTGCAATGCCGATACCCGCAATATCGCTGTGCGGCGATGCCTCGAGAACGGCGCCGCCGTGGGAGGTCTTGTCGCCTTTTCTGACCAATGGCCCAGCCATGCCTCATCCTTTCTTTTGAAGATGCGTCACCTGATATGTAAATCAGTTTGACAGCAAGGAAAGGCGAATAGTGACTGTAGTCAATTAAGATGATTCGGCGCAAAAATGGCCAATTGGGATGGTGTATCTTGGCAACAATTTTGGTTTTCCACCTGTGCCCGGAGATCACGATGAAACGTCAGACTTTGCTTGTTTCCTTATGTGCGTTGGCTGTTCTGGCAGGCTGCGGCAAGCCGGTACCGAAAGAAAAGCTGGCTTATGTTGGAGAATGGCAGGAACCGAATATGTATCTGTTCATTGCCGAAGATGGATCGGTTACCTACAAGCGCATCAAAAACGGCAGTACCACCTCCATCGAAGGGGCACTCAAAGGATTTGAAGGCAATAATTTTGAAGTGGGTATCGGTCCGATGGCGACGACTTTTGTCGTCAGCAAACCGCCCTATCAGGTCGGGAACCAATGGAAAATGGTGGTGGATGGCCGGGAATTGATCAAGACACCGGACGCCATGTAATTGCCAGAACAGGGAATTTCGCAAACCCGGCATACTGCGAAATTCCCGGACCGTTTCAGGATGCCACCGCCATCAATTCCAGTTTCAATCCCTTCATTCCCGACGGTACATAAATCGAGATCGACTGCGCCTGCAGCATGCGTTCGTACATGTGACCTTTCGGATCGAGCGTGAAATAACAGGTGTCGGGGCGCACCGGTACCGCGGCCGGCAATTGCGGCGCATATTGCAGGCGCACGCCGGGCAATGCCGACAGCACGCATTTCTCGACGTCGTCCGGCGCGCCGACCTTGAAACGCAAGGGCACCACGTCGACCAGTTCCAGCGCCGCGATGTCGGCCGACACGGCGATATAAAACGTGGTCTTGTCGTCGATCTTGCCGGAGTCGAGCATGCCGAGGTGGTACGAGGGCCGCGCTTCGTTGAGGGCGATGGCGAAATACTTGGACGAGATCACGGTGTCCAGCAATTCGCGGATGATCTGGTGCAGCTTGGCGAAGGCCGGGCCGGGGTCGCCGTGCTGGTAGGGCGGCAGATCGGACAAGGTCCAGCTTTTGGAAAACGTCATCAGGCCGCCGGCCACTGCCAGCAATTGTTCGTACAGCCGCTCCGGGTGCAGCGAGGGGTGGTGGAAGTGGTGGGTCAGGGTGGCGTGGGCGGCGCTGGCGGTGTGCAGCAGCCAGAACGAAGACATGTCGCCGGAGCGGAATTCGATCACGTTGCGGCTCGGCTCGCGATGGTGGCCGTACAGGGCGCTGACCTTGGCCTGCAGCGCGTCGAGCAGGCGGCGCAGCTGCAGGAACAGGATCGGGGCCGACTCGACCGACAGGCTGGGCGGCACGAAGGCCGGATCCATCTCGAAGCCGCCCGTGGTGGCGCGGCGCAGGCGCAGCAGTGGAAAGTGGATATACGCATCCTTCGGTTCGAATTCGGACACCAGCCGCATCGTCTTCTTGAGGTAGGCCAGCTGCACCGGCGCCGCTTGCGTGTACAGATCCGGGGTTTCCTGGTTGGCTTGCACGAAGCGCGCCGTGTTGCTGGCCTGGCCCGGCTGGGCAAAGTTCCCGGTGAATGGTTTCAGGCCGGGCAGGGCGGCGTAATAGGTCACGCTTTGCTGCGCGTGGGTGAGTTGGCTCAGATCGATCGCCGGCGGCAGTTCGTCGATGCCGGGTGCGTCGACCAGTTCGCCATCCTGGAAGCGCAGCGACAAGTCGAGAATGCGCAATACGTTGTCGCCCAGCGCGTCGCGGTCGATCTGCAGCCGCTCCACGCCCCAGGCATACGGATGCGCCGCGCGGATGCCCTTGTGCAGCCGGTGCTCGTGGTATTCGTCCTGGCGCTGGAAATGCTGGGGACGCAACAGCAGGCCTTCGCCCCAGAGTACTTTGCCGCTCATCTTCCCTCCTGTCCTGGTGTCGATGAAATGAGCAACATAGCCTTTCACGCTGGCCCTTGTATCCCAACAATAGTCAATTTTGCGTTCGCTCAAGCATGAGTGTGGCGTGCCCAAATGCGCTGTTTTTTTCTTGCCAGCATGTGTGAAGATGGCGGTTTGCAGCTTGCGCATGCCACCATACAGGGGGTCTGATGAAGGGTTTTACGCCTGGGTTCTTTGACCGCTTGCTGGGCACGCCGGTGCGCCACGCCACCAGCACCACGCTGCTGCGCATGTCGATCGAAGATCTGAAAGATGCGGTCGCGCGCGACCTGGAAGCCTTGTTGAATACGCGCTCGGTGATTTCCGAAGAATTGCTGAAGGCTTATCCCGAGTGCAGCGAATCGATCGTCAGCTACGGCATGATCGACTTCGCCGATCTGTCCCTGTCGAGCCCGTCCGACCGCGCGACTATCTGCGCCTGCATCGAGAAGACGATCGCCTGCCACGAACCACGCCTGCGCGAGGTCAAGGCGCTGCTCGAGATGCGGGAGGGCACCATCAATCGCCTGAGCTTTTCGATTACCGGCTTGCTGGTGGCCAGCGCGTCCGAGGAGCCGGTCAATTTCGATGCGGTATTGCAGCCGTCGACGCTGCAGTACAGCATCAGCAAGGCCAGCCGAGCAGCAGGACCAAGCGCAGGCGCGGTAGCGGCAGCGGCATCAACGGGAGGGAACTGAGCTTGGAACAATTACTCCCGTATTACGAGAGCGAGCTCGGCTACCTGCGCCGCAACCTGCGCGATTTTGCCGAGCGCTACCCGAAGATCGCCGGCCGCCTCTTGATCAGCGGCGAAGTCTGCGAAGATCCGCACGTCGAACGCATGATCGAATCGTTCGCGCTGCTGAACGCCCGCATCGCCAAGCGCCTCGACGACGATTACCCGCAATTCACGGAAGCCCTGTTCGAGGTGCTGTATCCGCATTACCTGCGGCCCTTTCCGTCGTGCTCGATCGCGCACTTCGATTGCAGCGGCGTGGCCAAGCAGCAGACCGGTGCCAGCGTGATCGAGCGCGGTACCGCCCTCAACACGCGGCCGGTGCGCGGTTCCGCCTGCACCTTCCGCACCGTGTATCCGGTAACAGTCGCGCCGCTGACCTTGAGCCGGGCCAGCTTTGCCGCCATCATCGCCGCACCCGATGCGGTGCGCGCGCCGCCAGGTGCTTCGTCCAGCCTGAGCCTGAGCTTTACCAGCGATGCCGAGCAGGCCGGCGCCGGCCAGTTGGGCGTGGCGACGCTGCGCTTGTTCATCGACGGCGAACCCTCGTTCTGCGCGGCCCTGCGCGACGCTTTGTTCATGCGCGGTGTGGCGGCCTGGGCCGAAGCCGATCACAACGGCCGCTGGGTCGCCTTGCCCACCTTGCCGATCCGCGCCGCCGGTTTCGATGACGACGATGCGCTGATCGATTTTCCGGCGCGCTCGCACGCCGCCTACCGCCTGTTGACCGAGTATTTCTGTTTTCCCGAAAAATTCAATTTCTTCGACGTCGACCTGGCGGCGCTGGCGGCCGTGCTGCCCCCTGGCGCCCGCACCATCACGCTGCACCTGGCGCTGGGCGGCGTGCGCGCCGATTCGAATACGGCGCGCATGCTGGGTACCCTGTCGACGCATAACGTGCTGCTCGGCTGCACGCCGGTGATCAATCTGTTCCGCCAGCGCGGCGAGCCGATCCGCCTGACGCACACCACGGCCAGCTATCCGGTACTGGCCGACGCCCGCCGCGCCTTTGCCTACGAGGTGGTGTCGATCGATTCGGTGCACCTGGTGCGCCAGACGCCGCAGGGCGAAACCATCGTGCAGTTCCGCCCGTTTTATTCGCTCAGGCATGCGCAGACGCCCGAGCAGAACGGCCACTACTGGGCCATGCGGCGCGACGATACGCTGATGGACCGCAGCCCCGGCTTCGAAGCGCAGATCTCGATCGTCGACATCGATTTCGACCCGGCCGACGTCGAAACCGATACCCTGAACCTGGAGCTGACCTGTTCGAATCGCGATTTGCCGGCCCTGCTGCCGTATGGCCAGCGCGGCGGCGATTTGTTCCTGGAAGGCGGCTCGAGTGCGCGCGTGATCAGCTTCCTGCGCAAGCCCAGCCTGTCGTATCGCTTCGAACGCGGGCACAACGCCCACTGGCGCCTGATTTCCCACCTGGCGCTGAACCACCTGTCGCTGGCCGCCGGCGGCGTGGAAGCCTTGCGCGAGATGCTGGCGCTGTACGACCTGCCGCGCTCGGCGTCGTCGCAGCGCCAGATCGGCGGCATCGCCGGCATCGAGCAGCGCCCGGCCAGCGCCTGGCTGTCCGGCAATCCATTCACTTGCCTGGTGCGCGGCGTCGACGTGCGCCTGAGCATCGACGAGGAAGCCTTCGTCGGCAGCGGCATCCACGCCTTTGCCCACATCCTGGAACGCTTCCTGGCGCTGTACGTGCACGCCAACAGTTTTACGAAATTGGTCGTGATATCCAACAAATCGGGCGAGGATTTATTGACATGTTCACCCCGAAGCGGCGATTTGAGCCTGCTGTAATCGAACGCCTGTTCGAGGCGCCCTGGCGCTTCGACTATTTCCAGGCGGTGCGCATGCTCGAGCTGTGGCTCAAGCGCAATGGCATGCCGCAGCAAGGCCTGGTCGCCAACTATGTGCGCTTCCAGAACTCGACCTCGCTCGGCTTTCCGCCCAGCCAGCTCGAAGCCATCGACACCGAGCCGCGCGGGTTGCCGCGCGACGCCCGCACGCTGGGAGAGGCACTGCAGGCGGGCACGCTGCGCTACGTGCGCGTCACGCCGGCCTTCATGGGCTTGCTGGGCGGCCATGGCGTGCTGCCGGCCCATTACACCGAGCGCATCGCCGAGCATCAGGCGGGGCAGCGCGACGACGGCGCGCGGGCCTTGCTGGACACCTTTTCCAACCGCTCGCTGGCGCTGTTCTATCAGGCGTGGTGCAAGTACCGGCTTGCCTTGAAATATCAAGTCGACGGGAGGGACGGCTTCCTGCCACTGCTGCTGAGCCTGGCCGGCCTGGGCAGCCCCGCGCTGCGCCGGCGCCTGGCGCACGACGACGACGGCGCCGTGCTGGACGAATCGATTGGCTACTTTGCCGCCTCGCTGCGGCACCGGCCGGCGTCGGCGGTGCAGATGGCGCGCGTGCTGTCCGAGTATTTCGGCCAGCCGGTCCGCGCCGAGCAATTTGTCGGCAGCTGGTACGAGGTGCCGCTGGCCCAGCAGACCGTGCTCGGCTGCCCGACCGCGGTGCTGGGCAGCAGTGCGATGGCCGGCGGGCGGGTATGGCAGCGCGATCTGCGGCTGCGGCTGGTAATCGGTCCGCTCGACCATGCGGGCTTTGTCGCGTTCCTGCCTGGCGGACGGGCAGCGCGGGCCTTAAAGAGCCTGGTGACGATGTTTACGGGGGTGACGCTGGAGTATGAGGTGGAGCTGGTGTTGCGGGCGGCGGATGTGCGCAGCGTGCGCATGGACCGCGAACAGAAGATGGGGCGCTTGGGGTGGGATGCGTTTCTGGTGGAAGAGGAGCAGGTGGCGGATCGTAATGATGTCCACTATGACATTAACGATATGTGAAGACCAATACAGTAATTAAAAGCCAGTGGCCCAAAAACGTCGTCCCCGCGGAGGCGGGGACCCAAGTTCTGCGTGCGTTATCGAAACGCCTGCAACTTGGGTCCCTGCCTTCGCAGGGAGTCGTTTCCGGCAATGCCGGGAACGACGGGTAACTAAATAAACAGTTTATCCAGTTATCGAATTAAGCAGCAACCGAACCAATGATCTGATTAAAAGTCGCGCTCGGACGCATCGCCGCCTTGACCTTCACCGCATCCGGCTGGTAGTAGCCGCCGATATCGACCGGCTTGCCCTGCACTGCCAGCAGTTCGGCCACGATCTTCTGCTCGCTGTCCGCCAGTTGCTGTGCCAGCGGCTTGAAGAAGGCTGCCAGTTCGGCATCCTCGGTCTGCGCGGCCAGTTCCTGGGCCCAGAACAGCGACAGGTAGAACTGGCTGCCGCGGTTGTCGAGTTCACCGGTTTTCGGCGACGGCGACTTGCGGTTGTCCAGCAGCTTGCCGGTGGCGGCGTCCAGGGTCTTCGACAGCAGCGTGGCTTTCGCGTTGCCGGTCTTGAGGCCCAGGTCTTCCAGGCTGACGGCCAGGGCCAGGAACTCGCCCAGCGAATCCCAGCGCAGGTGGTTTTCTTCGGTCAGCTGTTGCACATGCTTCGGTGCCGAACCGCCGGCGCCGGTTTCGTACATGCCGCCGCCGGCCATCAGCGGGACGATCGACAGCATCTTGGCGCTGGTGCCCAGTTCCAGGATCGGGAACAGGTCGGTCAGGTAGTCGCGCAGGATGTTGCCGGTCACCGAGATGGTGTCCAGGCCGCGGGCCACGCGCTCCAGCGTGTAACGCATCGCGCGTACCTGCGACATGATCTGGATGTCCAGGCCTTCCGTGTCATGCTCTTTCAGGTAGGTCTTGACCTTCTTGATCAGCTCATTCTCGTGCGGACGGTACGGGTCCAGCCAGAACACGGCCGGCATGCCCGAGTTGCGTGCGCGGGTGACCGCCAGCTTGACCCAGTCGCGGATCGGAGCGTCCTTGACCTGGCACATGCGCCAGATGTCGCCCTGCTCGACGTTCTGGCTCATCAGCACTTCGCCGGTGGCGAGGTCGGTGATGTTGGCGACGCCGTCTTCCGCAATTTCGAAAGTCTTGTCGTGCGAGCCGTATTCCTCGGCCTGCTGTGCCATCAGGCCCACGTTGGGGACGGTACCCATGGTCTTCGGATCGAAGGCGCCGTGCCATTTGCAGAAGTTGATGATCTCCTGGTAGATGCGGGCGAAGGTCGATTCCGGAATGACGGCCTTGACTTCCTTCAGGCGGCCATCGGCGCCGTACATCTTGCCGCCGGCGCGGATCATAGCCGGCATCGATGCGTCGACGATGACGTCGTTCGGCGAGTGGAAGTTGGTGATGCCCTTGGCCGAGTCGACCATCGCCAGCGCCGGACGGTGTTCCTGGCAGGCGTGGATGTCGCGGATGATTTCTTCGCGCTGCGAATCGGGCAGGGTGGCGATCTTGTTGTACAGGTCGGCCATGCCGTTGTTGACGTTCACGCCCAGGCTGTCGAACAGCGCGCCGTGCTTTTCAAAGGCATCCTTGTAGAAGGTGCGCACGCAGTGGCCGAACACGATCGGGTGCGAGACCTTCATCATGGTCGCTTTCACGTGCAGCGAGAACAGCACGCCGGTGTTCTTGGCGTCTTCGATCTGCTGTTCATAAAAGGCCAGCAGGGCCTTGCGGCTCATGAACATCGAATCGACGATCTCGCCATCCTGCAGCGCGACCTTCGGCTTCAGCACGACCGTCTGGCCGCTCTTGGTGACCAGTTCCATCTTGACGTCGCGCGCTTTATCCAGCGTCACCGACTTTTCGCCATGATAAAAATCGCCACCGGTCATGTGCGACACGTGGGTGCGCGAGGCCGGCGACCATTCGCCCATCGAGTGCGGGTTCTTGCGCGCGTATTCCTTGACGGCTTTCGGTGCGCGGCGGTCGGAGTTACCTTCGCGCAGGACCGGGTTCACGGCGGAACCGGTGCACTTGCTGTAACGCGCCTTGATCGCCTTTTCTTCGTCGGTCTTCGGATCAGCCGGGTAATCGGGCAGCTTGTAACCCTTGGCCTGCAGTTCCTTGATGGCGGCCTGCAGCTGGCCCACCGAGGCGCTGATGTTCGGCAGCTTGATGATGTTGGCTTCCGGGGTCAGCGTCTTCTTGCCGAGGTCGGCCAGGGCGTCCGGGACGCGCTGTTCCGGGGTCAGGACGTCGGCGAAGGCGGACAGGATACGGGCGGCAACGGAGATGTCGCTCTGCTCGATCGTGATGCCGGCCGGCTTGGTGAAGGTTTCGATGACCGGCAGGAATGCGTGGGTCGCCAGCAGGGGCGCCTCGTCGGTCAAGGTGTAGATGATGGTCTGATCGCTGCTCATGCGCTTTTTCCTCGGTTAATACTCAAAATTCATGGCCTGCTCGCCAGACGTCGATCCTAACCGATCCCGGATCGCAAACATAGCGGGGTCTGGAGACGAGCCAAGTCTTATATAAGACAGAAGACAAGCGCCATATTATGCCCGACCTTTCGAACGGACACCACCTTTTACGCAGGCGGCATGCCCGGGCCTCACCGTCCTCGCCTTGGCGCCGCACCATTGCAGTGCAATTTTGTCCACTTTTCGGATGGCACGTTTCTTGATAGTCAGTTAAGGTCGACACTCGGGGAACAGCATCATGGCGGCATATTTCAATGAAATGGTGGGCGCCGAAGCCGGCACGGTGCGCGATCACTACCAGGCCTTCGATGCCTGGCTGCAGCGCCAGACGCGCGAACGCATCGAGCGCAAGCGTGCCGAGGCCGATCTGACCTTCCGCCGCGTCGGCATCACCTTCGCCGTCTATGGCGACGGCGCCGGCACCGAGCGCCTGATCCCTTTCGACACCATCCCGCGCATCATCCCCGCGCACGAGTGGACGGCATTGGAGGCCGGGCTGGCCCAGCGCGTCAAAGCGCTGAACATGTTCGTGCACGACATCTACCACGACCAGAACATCATCAAGGCCGGCATCATCCCGGCCCAGCAGATTGTCGAGAACGCCCAGTACCGCCCCGAGATGCAGGGCATCAGCGTGCCTTCCGATATCTACGCCCACATCGCCGGGGTCGACATCGTGCGCGCCGGCCAGGGCGAGTTCTATGTGCTGGAAGATAATCTGCGGGTGCCCTCGGGCGTCTCCTACATGCTGGAAGACCGCAAGATGATGATGCGGCTGTTCCCGGAACTGTTCGCGCACCACCGTATCGCCCCGGTCGAGCATTACCCCGACATGCTGCTGGAAAACTTGCGCTCGGTGGCACCCAACGGCGTCAACGACCCGACCGTGGTGGTCATGACCCCGGGCATGTACAACTCGGCCTATTTCGAACATGCCTTCCTGGCCCAGCAGATGGGCGTCGAGCTGGTCGAGGGCAAGGATCTGTTCGTCGACGCGGACCAGGTCTGGATGCGCACCATCCGCGGCCCGCGGCGCGTGGACGTGATCTACCGCCGCCTCGACGACGATTTCCTCGACCCGCAGGCCTTCCGCCCGGATTCGACGCTGGGCGTGCCGGGCCTGCTGGCGGCCTATCGCGCGGGGCGGGTCACGCTGGCGAATGCGATCGGCACCGGCGTCGCCGACGACAAGTCGATCTATCCCTTCGTGCCGGACATGATCAAGTTCTATCTATCGGAACAGCCGCTGCTGAACAACGTGCCGACCTGGCAATGCCGCAAGAAGGAAGACCTGTCGTACACGCTGGCCCACCTCGAGCAGCTGGTGGTCAAGGAAGTGCATGGCGCCGGCGGCTACGGCATGCTGATCGGCCCGGCCGCCAGCAAAGGGCAGATCGACGATTTCAGAAAACGCCTGCTGGCGAAACCGGAGGGCTACATCGCCCAGCCGACGCTGGCTTTATCGGCCTGCCCGACCTATGTGGAAAACGGCGTCGCCCCGCGCCACATCGATTTGCGGCCGTTCGTGTTGTCCGGCAAAACGATCTCGATGGTGCCGGGCGGGCTGACGCGGGTGGCGCTGCAGGAAGGTTCGCTGGTGGTGAACTCGTCGCAGGGCGGCGGCACCAAGGACACCTGGGTACTTGAGGAATAAGGGAACAATGAGGGAGCAATGAGATGCTGAGCCGCACCGCCGATCACCTGTACTGGATGGCGCGCTACACCGAGCGTGCCGAAAACACCGCGCGCATGCTCGACGTGGCGCTGCAGACCGCCATGCTGCCGCAATCGCAGTTCGACGCCGAGCAAGCCTGGCGCGCCATGCTCGGCATCTCCGAACTGCAGGAAGCCTTCGACGCTCAGTATGAGACGCTGGACGCCAGAAACGTGCTCGCCTTTATGGTCAGCGACACGGCCAACCCGTCGTCGATCGTGTCCTGCCTGAGCGCGGCGCGCGAAAATGCGCGCGCGGTGCGCGGCGTGCTCACCACCGAACTCTGGGAAACGCAAAACGCCACCTGGCTCGAACTGCGCGAACGCACGGCCCACGATGGCGACCCCGGCGCCTTCTTCGAATGGGTGAAACACCGCTGCCACCTGGCGCGCGGCGTCACGCTGGGCACCATGCTGGCCGACGAGGCGCTGGTGTTCATCGGCCTCGGCACCTTCCTGGAACGGGCCGACAGCACCGCGCGCATCCTCGACGTCAAATACCACGGTGCCCGCGGCAACGCGCCTGACGACATGCTGACCCAGCGCGAATTCTATTACTGGGCCGCGCTGCTGCGTTCGGTGGCCGGCTTCGAGATCTACCGCAAGGTCTACCGCGATTCGATCACGCCGGCACGCGTGGCCGAACTCCTGATGCTGCGCGCCGACATGCCGCGCTCGCTGCGCGCCTGCATGGAACAGGTCGTGCGCAACCTGAAAGCCGTGCGCAACGACGTCTCCGCGGACACCGAAAGACTGGCCGGAAAAATGCACGCTGAATTGCAATTCGCGCGCATCGGGGACATCCTTGAAGCCGGGCTCGACCAGACGCTCGGCCGCTTCATGGAAAACATTTATAAATTGGGCAACGGCATTAGCCGCGATTTCCTGGTCCCCTTGGGAGAATGACATTGGCGGATCGGCCTGTCCGCGCACAGCGCCGGTGCGACCTGGTACCGAAGTGGTGCGGGCGCGACAGGGGAGCAACACAGCATGCCCGCAGGCCGCCCCTGCGATTGTGCAGCCCGGCAGTGCCCTTGTAAAATAAAACTTTCAGTTAGGAAATCTCAGCCATGACTTATTGTGTAGGCATGCGCCTGAATGCCGGCCTGGTCTTCCTGGCCGATTCGCGTACCAACGCCGGCGTCGACCAGGTCAGCACTGCCCGCAAGCTGAGCGTCTTCGAAAACCCGGGCGACCGCATGATGGTCATGATGACGGCAGGGAACTTGGCGATCTCGCAGGCCGTGCGCCAGACCATTTCCAATTACATCAGCCTCGACGGCACCACGATCTGGACCGCACCCAATATGTATGAAGCGGCGCGCATCGTCGGCGAAGCCGTGCGTACCGTGTACCGGGAAGACGCCGCCAAACTGTCCCAGTTCGGGGTCGATTTCAATATCAGCCTGATCTTCGGCGGCCAGATCGGTGCCGAATCCTGCCGCCTGTTTTATATCTATTCGGCCGGCAATTTCATCGAAGCGCACGACGAAAATCCGTATTTCCAGATCGGCGAAGCCAAGTACGGCAAGCCGATCCTGGACCGCGTGATCACGCCCCAGACCTCGCTCGACGATGCCGCCAAATGCGCGCTGATCTCGATGGATTCCACACTGCGCTCGAACGCCACGGTCGGCCTGCCGCTGGACTTGCTGGTGTATGAAAACGGCAGCCTGGCGGTTACGCGCTTCGTCACCATCGACGAACAGAACCAGTATTTCCACTTGCTGCGCACCAGCTGGGGCCAGCAACTCAAAACTGTATTCGAAGGCATCGACGCGCCGGTGTGGGATGCGGCGCCCGACATCACGGACAACGTGCTGTCCTCGGTGAACATGCACAGCAGGCCGGTGCGGGTACAGTTGCCGCCCGGGCTGATCCCGATGCAGCAGCAGAAGCCGCTGCAATCGTTGGCCGAGCAAATGCCCTGGATGCCGCAACAGTAAAGAGCGCATGGCTTGATCGACGCACATTCTTTCGTGCGTGTATGGACAAGCGAAAAAATCGGAGTATGGTTCAGACAAAACCAGCCTGAGGAGGCCGTGATGTCGATCAAGCCCATGCTTCTTTCGCTTCAGTTTTCCTGGCGTTCCATCGTGCGCTTCGCCTCACTGTCCGTGACTGCCGCCGTGCTCGCTGCCTGCGGCGGCGGCGGCGGCGGCGGTGGCGGCGGTGGCAGCACGACGCCGCCCGTCAGCGGTCCCAATCCGCCGGCGCCGGTGACGATCGGCCTCACGCTCGCCCCCTATATCAGCGGCCTGAGCGCTCCCACTTTCCTCACCGCGCCGCCCGGCGACACGCGCCAGTTCGTCACCGAGCGCGCCGGCCGTATCCTCATCGTGCGCAGCGGCACTGCGCTGGCGCGGCCTTTCCTCGACATCCGCGCCGGCGTCAGCACCGCCGGCGAAGGCGGCCTGCTGTCGCTGGCCTTCGATCCGGCCTATGCCACCAACGGCCGCTTCTACGTCTACCGCACAGATCTCAGCGGCGACATCGTGGTCGAACGCTATACGGTCTCGAGCAATGCCGACCTGGCCGACCCGGCCTCCGTCCTGCCCATCATCCGCATCCCGCACCCCACGTACCAGAACCACGTGGGCGGGACGGTGACATTCGGTCCGGACGGCTACCTGTATCTCGGCACCGGCGACGGCGGCGGTGCGGGCGACCCGAACCGCAATGCCCAGAATACGGCCTCGCTGCTGGGCAAGCTGCTGCGCCTGGACGTCAGCGCCGCCAGCGCCACCCAGCCCTACCGCATTCCGCCCACCAACCCGTATGTGAACCAGGCCGGCAGCCGGCCCGAGATCTGGGCATCCGGCCTGCGCAATCCGTGGCGCTTTACTTTCGACCGCGGCGCGGTCGCCACCGGCCAACTCTATATAGCCGACGTCGGCCAGGATGCGCGCGAAGAGATCGACGTCGAAGCGGCCACCCAGGCCGGGCTGAATTACGGCTGGCCGCGCATGGAAGGCACGGCCTGCTACCAGGCGCAGACCTGCGACCAGAACGGCCTGGTCCTGCCGGTGCTCGACTACAGCCATACCACCGCCACCAACAGCCCGTGCTCGATCACCGGCGGCTTCGTCTACCGCGGCAATTCGATGCCGGAACTGGCGGGCCACTATTTTTATTCCGACTATTGCGCCGGCTTCGTGCGCAGCTTCCGCCTCAGCGGCACGACCGCGGCGGACCAGCGCGACTGGAACCTGGCCAACGTCGGCCGGATCGTCTCGTTCGGCCAGGATGGCCAGGGCGAGCTTTACGTGCTCAACGACAGCGGTGCCATTTGGGCCATCGTAAAAGCGCGCCAGTAAGAGCGCTCTTCTAAGTCGAGTCCTACAACGGCAGGGCACGCGCGCCGATTGGAACGCCGGGCCAGATCGCTACCATGATCTCTACTGATAGCATGCAAAGGAGATCATGATGGCTGGAAATCAACACAACGACTGGGGCCACAGCGACGTCGGCAACAACAAGGTGGCCGACAAAGGCGGCGTCGGCTTTACCGACAACGAACAAGCGGGCAACCAGCAAGCCGACCAGCAGCAGGGTGGCAATGCCGGCGGCACCCCGGCAGGCGAAACCAACCGCCAGAAAGACGATCCGGGCCAGGATGCCGGTGCTTCCAACGGCCAGGCCTGGCGTCCGGACGTGCCGGACCAGAGCGGCGTCGGCTTCACCCCGGAAGACGGCGGCAATGCCGGCAGCGGCGCCCAGAACCGCCAGAGCGGCGCCGGCGCCTCCTCGTCCGGTATCTACACCAACTTCCAGCACGCCAACCCGGAGAGCAACGTCAACCCGCCGGGCGCGCCGCAGAACAGCCACGGCAGCGCCACCGGACCGCTGCCGGGCGGCGTCGAAGGCCAGTACCGGGCCAGCCAGAATGCGCAGGCCGGCATGGGCGCGGCGGCCGCGGGCGGCAACCCGGGCACGCGCCAGGGCGCCGATGACGCCGCTTCCGGCGACGGCATCCATGGCGCCGGTCCCGATGGCGGCGCACCGGCCGGCAACGGCACGCGCTGAGCGCGCTTGTCCTGCGTCATCAGTCGATGAACGGATCCACTTCCTCGTGGGTCCAGTGCGTACTGCCGGGCGCCTTGGTCACCTTGACCAGGGTGTCGCCGGCATGCGCGAAAAACGTGTAATCGGTACCGTCCCCATCCGGCGACGGCGCGATCGCATCGACGTCGGCCAGGACCACGCCCGGTGCGCTCCAGGCGGCCGGATCGGCCACGGTCACCTGGGGGGCGCTGGTGCAGATCACCTGGCCCGCCCCGTTCAATCCCCACACTGTCACGCGGCCGCCGGTGGCCGCCGCAAACAGGCTGCGGATGCCGTCGAAAGCCGGCCCGGTGCCGAGCGCCAGCCCTTGCGCGCCTTCGTTCTGGTTGGTCGCGGAAAAGTAATACAGCGTGCCTTGCGCGGCGACGTACAAATCCGAGGTGTTGTCGGCGTTGCGGCAGGCGGCGATCGCTTCGGCGGCGCGGCGCTGCGGCAGTTCCAGCTGGCGCGCCCAGCGCGGCTGCAGCGGATTGAAGGGGTTGTACAGCGGCGCATACAGCAGCTGCGCTTCGGTGCCGGCCACGCCGGCCACGCCCGCCAAATACAGCCCATCCACATCCCAGCCGCCGCGGCTGCGCCCGAGGCAGGACGCCAGCACGCGGCCGCCGTCGATCGGCAGCCGGTGCTCGATCCAGCGCGGCCCCGCACTGCTGCTGGCGCCGCGGCCGAGATCGATCGCATAACGGGCCCGCCGTGCCGCACCATCCGCATCCAGCACCACATCGACCACCACGAAGGCGCGGTCGGCGGCGTCGCCGATCTGCACCCGGGTGATCGCCAGCCGTCCCGGCGCCGGTTCCGCATCGAAGGGACAGGCGGTCCAGGCCGGCGCCGCGCCCTGCACCACGCCGTGCGCCGCCATGGCCGGCAGTTGCGCCGCCGGATTCGACAGGCTCAGGTACAGATGATCGCCCTTGCCGTCGCTGGCCACCATCGCCAGGTGCAGCGCCTGCATGCGGCCCGGTACCACCACCGACAGCGCGCTGGCGAAGGCCGTGCAGCAGCCGCCCGGCAAGTCGCGCGCGATGCGGGCACCGCTCAGATCCTGGCGCTGCCAGCCGCGCAGCGGATGAAAGACTTCCCGCGCCATCCACAGGGTGCCGGCTTCGATATGGAACAGCAGGGCGCTGCCGCCATACGGCTGGCGCGCTTCGAAGCGGGCGGTGGGCGGGGGCTTGGCCAGGGGGTCGTTCTGCATCGGTTCACCTGTTGTCGGGTCAATCGGATTCGTGATGCAGGGATGCGGCATCCACGGACAAACGCGTTGCGGCGCTTGCCGTACTGCGCAGCGTCTGTTTTGCAAATCGCGTGCCACGTCAAAACCGGCGTAACCGCTGCAAAAGCGGCCGGCAACGGGCGAAACAGACCGTCAAAGGGCACAAATTGACATGTCAACGGCCACGCTTTACATTGTTTTTTACACGCAGAAATAATGGATTGATAACAGCACGATGTTCGACTCGGACCACACCTTCACCTCGCCGCTGACCGGCACCCCGTATGCCGGCCCGCCGGTGCTGGCGCTGACCGTGCTCTGGCATCCGGACCCGGCGCGCGTCGGCCAGCAATACCTGCAACCGGAGTCGCACGGGGCGATGGAGGTGAGCCGCTTTTTCCCGCTGTTTGCCCATCCCGGCAGCGATGGACTCGGACTCGGCCACGGCAGCGTCTCGCGCCAGCCGCTGCGCCTGGCGCGCGAGACCGGCGGCCGGCTGTCGGTGACGCCGCCCGACAGCCGCATGACGGTGGAAGTCAATGGCGTCGAGATCGCCGGTCCGGCCATGCTGGAGCCGGCGCAGCTCGACAGCGGCGTGGTGCTCGGGCTGGGCCGCGCCATCCTGCTGTGTCTCCACTGGACCGAGCGCCTGCCGCGCGACAACCCGGTGGCCGGCCTGCTCGGCGTCAGCGCGGCCGCGATCCAGGTGCGCGAGCTGATCCGCACCGTGGCGCCGACCGAACTGCCGGTGCTGCTGCTGGGGGAAACCGGCACCGGCAAGGAAGTGGCGGCGCGTGCGATCCACGCCCTCGGCGGGCGCGCCCATCATCCGCTGGTCGCGGTCAACATGGCGGTCATGAACGAGGGACTGGCGGCGGCCGAGCTGTTCGGCACCGCGCGCGGCGCCTATACCGGCGCCCAGTCGGCGCGCACCGGCCTGTTTGCCGAGGCCGACGGCGCCACCCTGTTCCTCGACGAGATCGGCAACACCCCCGCCGCGGTACAGCCGATGCTGCTGCGCGTGCTGGAAAGCGGGCAATACCGGGTGGTCGGCGGCGATACCGACCGCCGCAGCAGTGCGCGCGTGATCGCCGCCACCGACCAGGATCTGTCGCACCAGGATTTCAACCAGGCCCTGCTGCGCCGGCTGGAACGCTTCGTGATCACCCTGCCGCCGCTGCGCGCGCGGCGCGAGGATATCGGGGTGCTGCTGGTGCATGCTTTGGAGCAGGCCGGCGCCGGCGGCGCGCAGCTGCCGGTGTTGCCGTTCGCCTTTGTCAGCGCCTGCGCCAACTACGACTGGCCGGGCAATGTGCGCCAGCTGTCGCACGTGATGGCGCGCGCGCTGCTGCTGGCGCAGGCGGGGCAGCTTCCGCTGTTCGAGGCGCTGGTCGGCGGGCGCCATGCGGCGCGGCCGGCAGCGGGGCCGGCACCAGCCACGCCGGCGTCGACGGCGGCAGCGCCCGCCAGGCGGCGCGCCCTGGATGAATTCAGTGACGAGGAAGTGGTGGCGGCCCTGCACAACAACGGCTGGCAGGTGCAGGGGGCGGCGGCCGAACTCGGGATTTCACGGCCGTCGATGTACAAGCTGATCGAAGCGCATCCGGCGATCCGGCGGCCCGAGGCGATCGGGCTGGCGGAACTCACAAGCGGATGGGAACAAAGCGGCGCCGACCTCGAGCGCTGCGCCGCCTTGCTGCTCACGCCGGCGGAGGCCTTGCGGCGCCACCTGCGCGGGCTGGGTTTGCCGGGCCAGGCTTAGTTGGCTTTGGTCGACTCGGCGTTGCCATCCGGGGCAGGGCTACCGGACGGGGTGGCCGTGCCCGTCGTGTCTTCCGGTGTTGTAGCGCGGTCGGGCGCCGGCGGGTTGGTCGGATGGGCATCCGATGTACCGCCGCTGCCGACATGGGCTTCGGGATGAAAATAGAACCGCCCGTACCGGGAAGCTTGCGCATGGCTGCTGATATTCATCATTTTGCAGTACCTCCATTGCCGTCGCCAGCTTTCCGATGCCATGGCGAGTCAGGTGTACCGCCACTACCGACATGGGCCTCGGGATCGAAGGAAAATACGCGGTACTCGAGACCGTTTGCGCGCTCGATGGCGACGGTCATGATGAAGGACATCTGCCAACGTCCTTTATTACGGTAGATCAATTCCAGATCCGAATCCCAGACCATCTTCATCGGGCCGCCATGGGCTTCGCCATGGCCGAAGCTGGCAGTGGCGCCTTGGCCGTTGAGCGGCTGGGCCGGGTCGAAGAAGGGCGACGGGAAAGGGTATTCGCCGGCCATCTGCGGCGTCACGCGGCGCGAATACATGATCGGGCGGTTCATCAGGTGACAGTCGATGATGTGCACGCCGACCAGCTCTTCCTGGTAGCTGTTGGCGACCACGTTCAGCCGCATCGTCTCGCCGGCCTCGAATACGAACAGGCCGGTTTCCACGCCTTTGGCTTTTTCCAGTGGCTCGTGCTGCGCATCGAGAAAGGCCCAATCGAGCTTTTCGCTTTCCTGGTTGATGTCAAAACTGACCATCAGAAAATATTTGTTGTCCAACATTTCAGGATTCCCTTTGGTTTTTTAGTGGGGGTAACGCGGGTCGCGCCGCAACGCGACAAAATCCGGCTCGGTGTCGATGGCACTCGCCGGGTATCCGTAGTGCCTGGCTTTTTCCAGCGCTTGCAGCGCCAGTTCGCGATGCTGCAGCAATTCATAAGCAAGGGCTGCCCGGAAATGGACATCCGGACTGGCGGGTGCCACGGCCAAGGCCTTGGCCGTCATGGACATGGCGTCCTTCGCGTTCGCGCTGCGGGCCGCATACACTCCCATGCGCGACAGCAGCGTTGCATCGCCGGGTGCCCGCGCCAGCTTGACCGCAAGCAGCTTCAACGCCTTGCGATACGCGTCGCGTGCTTGCGCCTCGCGGCCGGGTATCCACACCAGGGCATCTCCCAGGTTAGCCCAGGAATAATATTTGTTCGGATTGCCGACCGGCGGTGTGACGGCACGCTGGAAGGCATCGGCCGCGCCCACGTAATCGCCACGCTGGAACAGCGCCAGGCCCAGGTTCGAGTACAGGGCAGCGTTGGGCCGCACCTGCAAACCCTGCTGGACGATCCGCAGGGCTTCATCCGTGCGGCCCTGGCCCAACAGCGCGGCGTTCAGGTTGGCATAGGCGAGCGTCGAATCCGGCTGTACCTGGATGCTGAGACGAAATGCTTTTTCGGCAGCCTTGTTGTCGCCGAGCCGGTAGTACAAAGTGCCTAGCTCGTCGGGAAACACGCGCTGCTTCGGGAACTTGCGCAACATGGCTTCGCCCCAGGCGCGCGCGGCCTCATCCCGGCGCAGCAAATTCAGGAAAAGCATCTTGCCATAGGAGGCAAAAAAATTGTCAGGGTCGAGCACCAGGGCACGCTCCACCACACCCAGTGCCTGTTCGCGCGCACCCTGGTTCCAGAGCACCCATGCGTGCGCCACCTGGCCGAGCGCCAGGGTGGGCTCCAGCCGCAGCGCCTGCTGGGCAGCCGCATCGGCGCGGCGCAGCCAGGTCTCGTCCTCGGTGTCGGCGCCATAGCGGAAACTCGCTACCAGCGACATGCCAGCCACCGCGGCGGCATTGTCCGGATCTCTGGTCAGCAAGGCTTCGAAATCGGCACGCGCCGCTTCCAGGCGCTCGGGCTGGTCGAAGGATTCGAGTGCATGCAGGGCGCGGGCGATGGTCGCCGAACGCGAGAACGGCACCGGTACCGGCCCATGCTGGACCGCATACCAGCCGCCCAGGCCGAGCGCCAAGGTCAGCGCGGCAGCGAGCCCGGCCTTGCGCCAGCGTGCGGCCAGCGGCGCGCGCGCGGCCGCGGCCAGCGGCGCCGAATCGGTCCCGGTCTCGGGTTCATGCCCGGCCACCGGCGCAGGCGCTGCCGCTTGTGCCGCTTGTTCCAGGAGCAGAGGCACGGGCGGCGCACCCGCCTGCAGCGCCGCCAGCCCGGCCACCACATCCTGCATGCCGGCCAGGCGCTGCGCCGGCTGGCGCGCCGTCATCGCCCGCACCAGTTCGATCACCGGTGCCGGTGTCGCCGCCGGAAACACCCAGGATGCCGAACTCGACTGCATTTGCGCCGCCGCCAGCGCCAACCCGGCCAGATTGCCGAACGGCCGCTCGCCGCAGATCAGCTCGTAGCACACCACGCCCAATGCATACACGTCGGACTGGCGGTTCGGCGCCTGCCCCAGCAGGCACTCGGGCGCCATGTAGGCGATCGTGCCCTGCTGCTCGAGCTGCATGACGGAGGTGGTTGCCTGCGGATCGTCGTGGAAAGCCAGGCCGAGGTCGAGGATGCGCAGGCGCCCGCTCTCGTCGACCATCAGGTTCGACGGTTTCAGGTCGCCGTGCACCAGCCCGCACGCATGCGCCGCCGCCATCGCCACGGCCGCCTGGCCGACCAGGTCGAACACGGTAGACAAGTCCAGCGGGCCGCGCGCGGCCAGCTCGCGCAGGGTGGTGCCGGCAATCAGCTCCATGACGATCGCATGGCCGCTGCCGTCCGCCTCGATCGAATGGATCTTGACGAAGGCCGGGTGCTCGAGCGAAGCGGCCAGGCGCGCTTCGCGCAGCAGGCTGTCCGGATGGCCGAGGGCGCCGGCCGTTTTGAGACGCTTGATCGCGACCTTGCGCCGCAGGTGCTCGTCCCAGGCTTCGCGGACTTCACCGAAACCGCCGGCGCCCAACTGCCGGCCCAGGCGGTAATGGCTGAACGGCTGTGCCAGCTCAGGCGTATCGAATTGGTTCTCGGCAGTGACGTCCATGTTGAATAAGCAGAACCAGATTTGCGTGGTCCATATTGGGGGATAACAAACAATATGAAGTCTGGCATAAGCTGTTGCGTAGAGCCACTAAAATCTTTCCCTACTGATACAAAACGACACGGCGGAATCTTGCCGCGCTGTCCAAAAAAAAGCCGCCCCGGATAGGGACGGCTTTTGCGGCATGGCAGCAGCGGCGAGGCTGCCGCCACCGTGAGGCTGGCATTACTGTTGTGCGACTACAGGCGTCGGCGTCGCGGCCGGCACTTGCGCCGGTGCCGGCGCCTGCGACGGATCGGCCACGTTCAGCGCGAACGCCTTCAGGCCCAGCACGCCGCTGCTGTACTGGCGGATCTGGTTGGCGAAGGCCGCGTCCGGGTTCAGCTTGCGGCCATACGACGGCACCATCTCACGCATCTTGGCTTGCCATGCCGGCGTCTTGAGCTGGTCCTTGAAGGCCGACTTCTCGAGCACCTTCATCATGATCGGCGCGGCGGTCGATGCGCCCGGCGAGGCGCCCAGCAGAGCGGTCACGGAACCGTCGCTGGAAGCCACGACTTCGGTACCGAACTGCAGGATGCCGCCCTTCTTCGGATCGTCCTTGATGATCTGCACGCGCTGGCCGGCATTTTGCAGGGTCCAGTCTTCCATCTTGGCATTCGGCAGGTACTCGCGCAGGGTGGCCAGACGCTCTTCCGGCGTGAGCTGCACCTGCTGGATCAGGTACTTGGTCAACGGCATGTTGTCCCAGCCGGCCTGCAGCATCGGACGCACGTTACCGGTGTTGACCGATGCCGGCATGTCGATCCAGGAACCGTTTTTCAGGTACTTGGTCGAGAAGGTCGCGAACGGGCCGAACAGCAGGGCCGGCTTGCCGTTGACCAGGCGGGTGTCCAGGTGCGGCACCGACATCGGCGGCGAACCGACCGAGGCCTTGCCGTAGACTTTGGCCCAGTGCTGCTTGATCACTTCCTGGTTGGTGGTGACCAGCCACTGGCCGCCGACCGGGAAGCCGCCGTAGCCCTTGGCTTCCGGAATCTGGGTCTTCTCGAGCAGCGGCAGCGCCGCGCCGCCGGCACCGATGAAGACGAACCTGGTGCGCACGGTCCTGGTGGTGTTGTCGGCCAGGTTCTTGATGGTGACGTTCCAGATGCCGTCTTCACCGCGCTTGATGTCTTCGACCTGGTGGCGCAGCTTGAGCGTCATGCCGGTGTCGGTCAGGTGCTTGACCATGCTGCGGGTCAGCACGCCGTAGTTGACGTCGGTGCCGATGTCCATGCGGGTCGCGGCGATGCGCTGGTTCTTGTCGCGGCCATTCATGACCAGCGG
>Ga0265797_10001109_pt1 | contig 48201 bp, 33 predicted proteins | sample P2T30metagenome_FD_192433 | JGI IMG/M metagenome (GOLD analysis project Ga0265797, IMG submission 192433) | Plant litter microbial communities from East Loma Ridge, Irvine, California - P2 T30 | ecosystem: Environmental > Terrestrial > Plant litter > Unclassified | place: USA: California...
GTCTCAGACGTGCTCGTGACCGCGAGCGTCGAGCAGTTCGAGAACGCCTGGGCGACCTTCGACGAGGCCACGTCAGCGGCACCGGCAACTGACGGATCGCGTGCGGCCGTGTTCAACGAGGTGTCGCGGTCTCTCCGGGCGACGAACATGCCCGATGTGATCCTGTCCGTTGGAGCAGTCGTCGGGCGAGGCGACCAAGCATCACCCCGCCACGAAGCCCTCCTCCGGCAGATCATGGACCGGACCTCACTGCACATGGCCGAGCACGTCTCTGCCCGCTACCCCAGCTGGAGTCGACTCGAAGTGGATCTGCTTATCGGCTCACTAATGAGCGGCGTCACAGTCGCCTCCAGCCACTGGCTCCTGAATCAAGGCGGAGACCTGAGCCAGGAGGCCCGTGTCGATTGGCTTCGGACGCTTGATAGCGCCATCGAGGGCGCACGGTCCGGATATGGCAACAACGGCAGGCCCACATGAGAACCCTCCGAACACATCGACCAAGCAACGCCGTGTCATTCAGCTCTGGTTGCCTCGATCTTCAACCTCACTACGCTGACTCCAGCCGATCAGGTCGCGCGGAGGCATCCCACGCAGGGCCCCTTGGAGGTCCCCGAGCTTGTCCGCACGGTCGCGAACAGGGACGTCTACGGCTTGCGGACCGGCTGCAGCTGAGTGGCCAGACCTCGAGGCCTGTGCCTGACGGCCACCTAGGTCGAAAGGGCTGCAAGGAACGTGCGAAGAACGTGCGCCGCCGCCGCCCAGTCGACCTCATCGTCGACGAGCCACTGCGACTCGATTCCCTCGATGCCTCCGAGGAGCACGGTCGCCACGGCGAGAGCATCGATGTCAGCGCGGATCTCACCCGCACTGATAGCGCGTCGGATCATCGACTCGTATTCGTTCCGAATGCGTCCGTGTCTTTCTCGAACCCAGTCGCGGGCCGGATGCAGGGGGTCCGCTGCTTCGGCAACGAGTCGGTGATAGAGCGCGATCACCTCCCTATCCGCATAGACCTTCGGCAGCAGGGCGGACAGATCCGAGACGTAGTCCGCCAACGTTCTGTATCTGTCCAAGTCCGCGAAGTGCAGAGCCTGATTGAGCTCCGCGTCGCGCTCTTCGAGGACCGCGAGAAGGAGCTTCTGCTTCGAGGAGTAGTAGTAAAGCAAATTCTGCCGGGACAGCCCCGCCGCTAAGGCGACGTCGTTCAGGGAGCCGGAGTTGTAGCCGTCGCGAGCGAACACGCTGACGGCCGCGCGCACGATCCGGGCCCGAGGTCGTTCTTGCACAACTTCCATCCTAGGCTCATACTTGCACCTGACTTACTGGTAAGAAAAATTGACCGACGGGATGAGTTCATGACGGCGAAATCGGCGGAGAGCCCGGGCCACTCGCTCGGTGACGTGACCATCAGCGAGTTGCGCGTCGATGCTCGTGACACGCCTCGAGGAATCGATTCGAAGGCCCCCGAGTTCTCTTGGCAACTGAACTCGTCCCGAACGGGCGTTCTCCAGACCGGTTGGCAGGTGCAGGTCCGTCGGGAGGGCTCGACCGACGTTCTGTGGGACTCGGGTGAGAACGACGGCGAACACCCATTCGGCCATTCCTACAGCGGGTCGCTCCTGCGCTCATCCACGACCTATTGCTGGCGCGTCCGCATCCGCGATGAGGGGGCTTCCTGGTCCGAGTGGTCGAGCGAGGGGATCTTCGAAACTGGAATCATGGACGCCTCCGAGTGGGCCGGAGAGTGGGTCACTGCGCAAGATGACACCGCCGGTGCCCTCTATCTGCGGGGATCGGCGTCGCTTCCGGAGAAGATCGATCGTGCGCGCCTCTATGTCAGCTCACTTGGCTGGCACCGCCTTTTCGTCAATGGCGTCGACCATACGGGTCCTGCGCTCGTTCCTCGCTTCACGCCCTTCGGGAAGGAGATCGAGTACCAGATGTACGACGTGACCGAATCCCTGCGTCCTGGTGAAAATATCGTGGCGATCGCCGTGGGAGACGGGCGGTATCGGGGTCGGCTGGGGTTCTTCGACCGGCGGAACACCTTCGGGCACACTCTCGCAGCGATGGCGCAGCTCGTCGTTCAGTCGGAAGACCGGGCGTTCACCTTCGTCTCCGACGCATCCTGGGCGGGTGGTTCCGGCCGCATCACTGAGACCGACCCGAAACACGGCGAGCGTGCAGACCTTCGCGTCGCGGAAGAGGACTGGTCATCGGCATCCAATACGCCGCACCGCCTTTCTCCTGTTCGAGTCCTCCCTGCACCTCCCGCGCAGTTGATCGCGGAACAAGTTGAGCGCGTGACCGACGTGGCGAGGTTCCGACCTCGGGTGTGGCGATCTCCTAAAGGTGCCCAGCTTGTCGATCTCGGCCAGAACATCGCCGGCATCGTCCGTCTCAGGGTCGCGGGTCCAGCCGGCAGGACCGTTCGCATGACGTTCAGCGAGGTGCTCGACCCTGACGGCGAGCTCGACGTTGAATGGATCCTGACCAATCCCAAGAAACCGTGGCAGCAGCGCGATGAAGTTGTACTCGACGGTTCTGAGCAGTGGTGGCAACCATGGTTCACCATTCACGGGTTCCGCTACGTCCAGATCGACGGCCTCGATGGTGATTTGTCGGCGGACGACGTAGAAGGGATAGCTCTGTCGACCGACGTCGAGACGGCTGGCTCGTTCGCAGCGTCCGATGAGCGCCTGGGGCAGCTCTGGCAGAACGTTCTCTGGTCGACACGGTCGAACTTCGTCGACACGGCCACGGACTGCCCCACTCGTGAGAGATCGGGATGGACGGGCGACATCCAGGTGTTCGCGCCGACCGCAACCGGCGTCGTGGACAGCCAGGCATTCCTTCGACGCTACCTTCGTAGCGTCTCTATAGAGCAGCGGCCCAACGGAAACATCCCGCCTTGGATACCGAGCGAGCGGACTGGCGACGCAAGTTTCATCACTCACCTCGTCTCGGAAGTCCTGGGCAACTCCGTAGGCTGGGGGGACGTCGCCGTCCTCACTCCCTGGGATCTCTACCGGTACTACGGAGACACCGCAACGCTGGAGCGGCAGTACCGATCGATGCAATTGTGGGTCCGCAGACTGGCGCGTGCAGCGCGCCGCCGTGGAGCGTCGCGCTGGCTAGCTCGCCGTTTCGGTAAGCACGAGCAGTACATCCTCGACAGTGGTTTCCATTGGGGCGAATGGCTGCGACCCGGTGAAGGATTCGCTCTGCTCGACGGCACGCTGCACGGTGCGGCCCTGGCGACCGCGTACTTCGAACGATCTTCTCGGACGCTCTCGGCCGTCGCGCGCATTCTTGGGCGTGACCACGACCGCATTCGATACCTCGAACTAGCCGATCGCGTGCGCGCTGCTTGGCGGGCGGCATTCGTGCACGACGGCGGCGGTCGCATTGGCGAGGACAAGCAGGACGACTACGTGCGGGCATTGGCGTTCGGACTCCTGACCGAGGACGAAAGGACGCGAGCCGCAGACCGATTGGAGGTGCTGATCCGTGACGCAGACACGCACCTCGCCACGGGGTTCCTTTCCACCCCTCTCCTGCTTTCCGCTCTTCGAGAAAATGGTCGTGCAGACCTAGCGATGCAACTTCTACTCCAGACGACGACGCCGTCCTGGTTGGGGCAGGTGGAGCGTGGCGCTACGACCATCTGGGAGACGTGGGACGGGGGATACGAGGAGGCTGGTCGCGCCAGGGCCAGCCACAATCACTATGCGTTCGGTACGGTCGCAGGTTGGCTTCGAGAAGAAGTGGCCGGCATCGCCCCCGCATCTCCTGGATACCGACACATACACATCGAGCCCCTCATTACGGAGCATCTTGACTGGGTGGAAGCTTCGGTCCGCACCCCCTATGGAGAGGTCCGATCCCGCTGGGAAGGGAGTCAGGATTCCGGTCGTATCGACGTGGTGATCCCGGCCGGAACAACTGCGGAGATCGTGACGCCCGACGGCTCCGTGATCCTTGCGGGATCAGGCCGTCTCGCCGTCACGTGGCCAGCGTCCAGCACGGGATGATCAGTACTGGGTTCCCGGAAATGACCCCGCCGGTCAGCCGGTGCACTTCGTCATCGGGCACTCGGCCGAGGCCGGCCCTGTTCGACGGTAGGAAGTACTCCTTGAGTCGTGGGACGCGATTACGAACGGACGACTAACAGCGCCGCAGGAGATCGCGACTTGCCCGTGGAGGTGCTCTCGTTCGCATCGCTCGTTCAGAGAACATGCCACCTTTCTCGCGAGGCTCGGAACTAGACGTCCTCCGCCTCACGGCTGTTAGCGGCTACACCGGCGAAGCGCTGTGCCAGGGAGCCCGCTCTCGCTGCCCGCGAACCGCGAGCAGCGCGCTGGGCCCACGGGCTAGCTACGGCTTGAGGTCGAGGGGCATACGGCCATAGATGGTCTGAAGCCAAAGGCTGGTCAGCACCCCTGCGACGTCCGACTCGGGAATGAACGGGTCCTCGCCCACGAATACCGAAGAGATAACCCGCTCGTTCATCAGATTCAGTGCGATTGCGAGATTCCGAGCATCGAGCCCCGGTGCGGCAACTCCACGCAGCCGCTCACAGGCGATCGCCTCGGTGGTGTAGCGGACCCAAGCGGTCATGGAAGAGGACCACAGCTCGTCGATCTGGGCATTGTGCAGACGTGCAGTCAGGGTTGCAACGGCTACTGCCCGATGGGAGGCGAAGACCTCGACATAAGCATCGATCACACGTCTCCAGGCCGCTTCAGGGTCTGGTTCGAATGCACGTGGAAGCATGGCAACTCGCTCTTCGGCCTCATTGAGGACCCTGTGGAGGAGCGCGAGCAGCACATCGTCTTTCAGCGAGAAGTAGAAGTAGAACGCCGACCGAGACAGGCCAGCGCTCGAAGCGAGATCCTCGACTGACAACAAGGCAAATGGTCGCTCCTGCATCAAGCGTTCTGCTCCGAGGAGGATCGCCTCTTCTCGCTCGTCGCCCGAGGGTCGCGTTTTCCTGCGCCCGCGTTGTGCCATGCCTGGACAATACCAACCGGTGCCTTTGGACACGGTGTCGACTTTTTCGACGCGACGTCTAAACTGGCCGTCATGATCGAGCACTACGACGTGTTGATTGTCGGTGGCGGCCTAAGTGGCGTCGGGGCTGCCAGTCACCTGCAGCGGGACAGACCGGGAACGAGCCTGTTGATCCTCGAGTCGCGAGGATCGATCGGCGGGACTTGGGACCTGTTCCGCTATCCAGGCGTCCGATCCGATTCGGACATGTTCACGCTCGGTTACTCATTTCGCCCCTGGACGGACGGTGCGGCCATCGCAGACGGTGAGTCCATACGCGCGTACATCCGCGACACGGTCCGGGACGAGGATCTCGGACCTCGGATTCGTACCAACCACCGAGTCATCGCGGCCGAATGGTCATCGAGCGAGGCTGTCTGGACCGTGAAGGTGCTGCTGACCGGAGAAGGTGACTACGTAGCGGAGTCGGCGGGCGCCGCCGAGAGCAACCGAACCGTGACCTTCACCTGCTCATTCCTATTCGTATGCTCCGGCTACTACCGGTACGACCAGGGCTATTCGCCTGTCATTGATGGCCTCGAAGATTTTGCGGGCACCGTGGTGCACCCTCAGCATTGGCCAACTGATCTTGATTACGTCGACAAACGAGTCGTCGTCATCGGCAGCGGAGCGACCGCTGTGACTCTCGTGCCGTCCATGGCTGCGGCCGCGAAGCACGTCACCATGCTCCAGCGCTCTCCGACCTACATGGCGCCGGTTCCGAGAGGCGATCGCCTTGCGGACGGACTCCGAGGGCGGCTTCCCGTCCGCGCGGCGTACAGCATCGTCCGGGTCAAGAACATCGCATACTCGATGGCGACGTACCACCTCAGCCGTCGGTGGCCGGAACTCATGAAGTCCATTCTGCGCAAGGCCGCCGTTGCCAACCTGCCCGCAGGCTTCGCCGTCGACACTCATCTAGCGCCGAATTACCAGCCGTGGGATCAGCGTCTTTGCGCTATCCCCGACGGTGACCTGTACGCAGCGATCACCAGCGGCGCCGCCGACATCGTGACGGATAGCATCGACCGAGTCACTGAGAACGGCCTCCAGCTTGCGTCCGGCGCCCATCTGGATGCCGATGTCATCGTCACCGCGACCGGGCTGAATCTACTTATCTTCGGAGGCGTCGAGCTCACAGTGGACGAGCGTCCCATCGATGTCAGTAAGACACTTGCCTACAAGGGCATGATGCTGGAGGGAGTGCCGAACTTCGCCTTCACGATCGGCTACACGAACGCGTCGTGGACTCTCAAAGCGGATTTGGTCGCTCGCTATGTCGGCCGAATCCTGCGGCGCATGGATCGCCGCAACGAGGTCACGGTCATTCCTCGGGCGCCGTCCGCTGTCCGCGAGGGGCTGGTCGGTCCGCTTCTCGACCTACAGGCCGGCTACATCCAGAGGAGCATCGACCTAGCGCCCAAGCAGGGAAGGCGCCCTCCGTGGCGGCTCCGACAAAACTATCTTCGGGACTTTCTTCTGCTTCGGGTGGGCAAGCTAGGCGACGACGTTCGCTTCGGCCGCCGGGACGGCACCGATGCGACGTCTCGCGTGCATGCCATTCGGGACGCCGACGCTCTTTCGGGCGTCTCCTACCTGTACGCGGGCGGACTTCGTCTACGACATCGGGTAAGTGGAGAGGGTCGCCCACTTCTACTTCTGCACGGGATCGGACAAAGTCTGGAGGATTGGAACGAGCAGCACGACCGGCTCTCGTCCAGTCATCGTGTCGTCAGCCTCGACCTTCCCGGCTTTGCGTACTCTGAGCGACCCGGGTCCCCTGTCACGTTGGAGGAGCTGGCGGGCGTTCTGCCGGCCTTCCTCGACGCCCTCGGCATCAGGGGCGCCGTGGACGTAGTCGGCAATTCGCTCGGAGGTGCCGTGGCGATGTTCTTCGCCGCGACGAACCCGAGCAGGGTATCGTCGCTGGTCCTCGTCGACAGCGCCGGATTCGGCAAAGAGGTGGCGATCGCCCTGCGCCTCCTGGCGGTCAGGCCCCTCGGCTCGCTTCTCGTCAGGCCTTCAGCCGGCAGCTCCGACCGTATGCTTCGATCCATTTTCCACGATCAGGCACTTGTGACGCCCGAGCGCATCTCGCGCGCCCTCTCCCTGGCGCAACGCCCCACGCACGCGGCTACCGTTCTGGACGTAGCTCAAGACCTGGGTACCATCTTCGGCGTGCGACGCGCGTGGCGTGAACCGCTTCTGCGCACGATCGCTCAGCTCGACTTCCCCCTACTCGTCTTGTGGGGCAACGAGGATCGAGTGCTTCCCTCGCGGCAGCTACGAGCAGCTATCGCTTCTCTCCCCCGTGCGAAGACACACGTCTTCGCCGAGACGGGACACATGCCGCAGATCGAGCGCCCGGACGAGTTCGCGTCACTCGTCAGAACCTTCTTGAGAGAGAACGCAGCTACCACCCGTCATGAAGGAGCGACCGCATGAGACGCTATGTATTTGCTGGAGGCAAGGCAATCCTCACGGGCGCAGCCAGTGGGATCGGCGAAGCACTTGCGCGACATCTTGGTTCTCGGGGGAGCAACCTCGTCCTGGTCGACCGGGATGCAGATGGACTGACGCGCGTTGCTCGCGATCTGAGGTCCAAGCATCCAGGAATCTCCGTGACCACGGTCATCGCTGATCTGTCGGATCGGGAAGGCACGGACCGGACCGGCGCAGAATTGGCGTCCCATCACCCGGACACGACTCTGTTGATCAATTGCGCAGGAGTGGCCCTCGGCGGCACATTCGATCAGGTGAGCCTTCCGGACTTCCGTTGGCTGTTCGACATCAACTTTCACTCCGCTGTGACCCTCACTCATCACATCTTGCCGGCGCTTCAACGGAATCGGGGCTCGCATTTGGTCAATGTGTCAAGCGTCTACGGGCTGGTCGCGCCTCCGGGTCAAGCTGCCTACGCTTCCAGTAAGTTCGCGCTGCGCGGCTTCACCGAATCGCTTCGGGCCGAAGCAGAAGCATGGGACATGGGAGTGTCCTGCATCCACCCTGGGGGGATCAAGACCGCGATCGCGTCGAACGCTCGGGTCGGTGGCCAACTGTCGGCGGCTGAAGCCAAGAAGAGCGTCGACAACATCAACCGCTCGCTCACGATCTCACCGTCGGACGCAGCGGAGGTCATTCTTCGCGGTATCGAACGGCGAAAGCCACGGGTGCTCATCGGCGTCAGCGCGCGCCTCCCCGACGTGATGGCCCGTATCGCGCCGGCGAGCTACATGAAGTTTCTCCGCCACTTCGTGAATTGACCGTTCAGGCATCGCGCGCCGACATGTCCACTACGTGGAGGATCTTTCCGCGAGGTGCAAGCGAATCCCGGTTCTTCTCGAGCTCACTCGTGATCGGAGGGGTTGCTCACCTCGCTCCGTCCGACTTGTTCGGTCGATCGCCTGCTCCCACCAGAGTCGCATCCTCGCTGTCCCAGCGCGGACGCCACCCTGACCGGGCCCAGCTGTCAGCCTGACTGGACAACAAGAAGCAGTAGTTCTTCATCCTGCACCCAGCAAGCGCGTGGAGGCGCGGGCCGACTCTTCACCGGAGTTCGAAACGGAACGGTGTCACGGGATTGCCCGCGCCGTTCACCAGGGGCACGTCGTAGTAGCCGGTCCAGGCAAAACTCACGACGGACCCTGGCGGGAACGATCCGGACACGGCGAGCCGGTCACCCTCGACGCGAACGCCGGTGAAGGAGATGCTCCGGCCCGACGGTGAGCGTACATCGAGGGGAACAGCTCCTCGCCCTAGCCGTAGCCCGTCCGCCTCGGCGAACCGCATCTCCATGCCGTCACGTGTACGCCGGCTAGACAGGAACCGCGGAGGGCTGCCGTGAACGCTCTGACCGTAGACATGGTCGCGGGCGAGGAGCGCGAGACGTTCACCGATCGACTCCTTCCGCTTCGGGTGGATGTCCCACCGCAGGCCGGCATCGGATGAGCTCGCCATCCATGTAGCTGGCACCGTGTCTGCCACGATCTGCTGCTGGCGTCGGAGCTCCGGGAAGGCCTCGCCCGTCGCGCCCAACCATTCGCCGAACGGTGCAAGTTGTGCGAAGAGGAAAGGGATCTCTTCTCGCCAGAGGTCTCGCCAGCACCGGATCATCGAGCCGAAGACATCCGCGTAGATCTCGGGGTGGGGCGCATCGGATTCGCCCTGGTACCAGATCACTCCGCGCGTTGTATACGGAGCGATGCGCCTCAGCATGACCTCGTACAGGCCTGCAGGGCGCCACGGGTGGAGGGGGCCGACGGTGAACTCTGTGAGTCGCCGGCCCGCGAGTGCGACTAGTGCTTTCTGAGCCAGGCGGGGCAGCCCTGGGGCAAGGAGCAGGGTCAACACCGACAAGCGCAGCGGGTCGGTCACGGCGTTAGCCGGATCGGCTCGGTACTCAGCTGAATCCTGGTCGACATCTAGGCCCTCGAGGACCGTGCGGTGCTCCTCGAGCCAGATATGTCCTTCGCCCGCGTCGAGGCATTGCTCACTCATCCACGCGCACGCGGGAGTGCCGCCCCAGTTGCATCCCACGACCCCGACCGGGACGCCGAGGGACGCCTGCACCTGTGCGGCGAAGTAGTAGCCCACTGCTGAGAAGTACGGGAGGTCCTCGGGAGTGCTGGTGCGCCAGAACCCGAAGCGCGAGTAGTCGTACTCCTCCAGCTGGCCCTCATACGAGGTCCTGGGGGAGTCGAAGTAGCGGATGTCGGAGTGGGCGGGCCGGTTCAGCACATCACGCCGATCGGCATCGAAGGCGAGGAAGTACTCCATGTTCGATTGCCCCCCTGCGATCCAGACCTCACCGATCGCCACATCGATGAACTCGATGCGCGTGAGCTCGTCGGCGAGGATGAGGCGGAGGTCACGGTCTGCCTCGTGTGGTGGCAGCGAGGTTGACCACGTCCCGTCCGAGGCGACAGTCGTCAGCACGGACTCGTCACCCGCCAATCGGATCTCCACCGTGCTGCCCGGTCGCCCGGTCCCCCAGATCGCGATCTCCTTCTGCCGTTGGAGCACCATGTGGTCTCCGAACGGCATGCCTGCCTCCAATGAGGCCTTCTGCAGGTTGTCTCCGTCCATTGGCTCTCCTTCGGCTCTGCGCCTCGAGCAAAACGCCGCGTTCGGCTCTCCGACATTCTGTTTCAACAATCGGGATGCTATACGAGAGAATGAAATCACTTGACGGGTTTGCCGAGACTCGTTCGGCGGGCGCGCGTCGCGGCTCGCTCGACACCGAAGGAGTTGCACATGGCCCGAATGATCGACTGCCCGTTCTCGCTGCTTTCCCGGCGGAGCCGACGCGGGACGCCGCGGCCAACGGGGGAGATGTGCTGAACTCCGATCGCGTCTTCGAGCTAATCGTCCCCCTCGTGCGTGGGACGGCACGGCGTCGGCGGCAGGCGCGCCGAGAATCCTTCTCGACAGAGACGATTCCTCCCTGCGCGAACGTGTTCCTGGGTGACAGCCTCACAGAGGTCGCGCCTCTCGATGAGCTCTTCCCTGGTCTTCCGATCGTGAACCGCGGGATCGGCTGGGATACAAGCGCAGATGTCCTCGAGCGCGTGGACGAGGCAGTGGACGATCCCGCGGTCGTCTCGGTGTTGATCGGCACCAACGACCTTCACACGAGTCGGAGCTTGAAAGACCCGCGCGGCATCGTCATCCGCGTCGAGGCCATCGTCGACCGCCTCCGTGACGTGGCACCCAGCACCCGTGTCCTGGTCAACGGTCTTCTTCCCCGCACCGCTCTTTACGCCACTCGCCTACTGGCGCTCAACGCGCAGTACTGCGACATTGCCGAGAGAACTGGGAGCACGTACGTCGACGCATGGCCCGCCCTGGCGAACTCGGACGGAGCGCTGCGCAAGGAGTTCACGACTGACAACCTCCACCTGACGCCCGCCGGGTACGCCGCGTGGGGTGGCGTCCTCAGGCCCCTACTGACAGCGGCCATGGAGTGAATGCGGACTGACCTCGGGCTGGATCCCATCCGCCCAGCGAGGTGACGCCTCGTGACTTAGGCGAAGTCCCGTTGTAGGGCGAGTGCGGACGGCCGCCTTCAGGCGGGCGGCAGTCGCTCGCTGCTGCCACTCCTCGTCGCCGGAGCTTTCGCTGGCACAATTCCACTCATGCGTATAGCATCCCGACTATTGGGATCGAGGGGCTTTGCCCCTCGGCTCGGGATGTATCGCACGGCACACCCCCAGACAAGGAGAACCGGAACCATGACGGAAATGACGAAGGCGTCGAGGATCGACCGCCCGTCCTTCATCAGCGCCGGCGAACCGTCGACATCCGATGCGCCGGCGGTGTACTTCCGGAAGGAGTTCGTGGTCGAGCCGGGACTTCTCGGTGCCACGCTCAAGATCACGGCCCTTGGCATCGTCGTACCTTCGATCAACGGGGTTCGGATAGGCGATGAGGTCCTGGCTCCCGGTTGGACGTCATACGCGAACCGGCTCCTGGTCAGCCGCCATGACATCACCGGATCCGTGCACGAGGGCCCCAACGCGTTGGGTGCGGTCGTCGGAGAGGGCTGGGCAGCTGGCCCACTCACGTGGGAGTTGAAGCGCGGGATCTGGTCTGACCGCCCGGCGCTCTGGGTGAGTCTCGAACTGGCCTACGCAGACCGCACCGTGGTGGTCGGCTCCGACAACTCGTTCCGCATCGGAAGCGGAGCGGTTCGCGCGAACGGTATCTACGCGGGTGAGGACCACGACGCCCGTCTCGAGCCAGACGGCTGGAACTCGCCCGGTTTCGACGACACTGAATGGAAGTTTGCGCAGTCGTTCGATTGGGACCTCGCAACGCTCGAAGAGGACGTGCCGCCACCCATCCGCCGCATCGAGGAGCTTGCGCCGGCAGCGATCACCACCAGTCCGACCGGTGCGACCATCGTCGACTTCGGACAGGTCCTCTCGGGATGGGTCCGTCTGACGGTGTCCGGCGAATCGGGAACGACGGTGACGCTCCGCCACGCTGAGCTGCTCACGCCTGAGGGTGAGCTGGAATTCGAGACGCTCCGACTCGCGGCGGCGACCGACAGATACACCCTGCGAGGTGGTGCAGAGGAATCCTGGCAGCCCGAGTTCACATTCCACGGCTTCCGATACGTCCAGGTCGACGGCTGGCCGGGGACGTTATCGGAGGATGCGCTGCGGGCAGTCGTCATCCACAGCGACATGGAGCGCACCGGTTGGTTCGAGACTTCGGATCCCCTCGTGACCAAGCTCCACGAGAACACCGTCTGGTCGATGCGTGGCAACTTCATCGGCGTCCCGACCGACTGCCCGCAGCGCGACGAACGGCTGGGATGGACAGGCGACATCAACGCGTTCGCTCCCACCGCCACATACCTCTACGACGTCCGCGGCGTCCTCGGTTCGTGGTTGAAGGACCTCGCAATCGAACAGGAGCATGCCGGAACCGTCCCCTGGATCGTTCCGACCGTCTTAGCCGCACCGTCCTCGGCGACGGCTCTGTGGAGCGACGTCGCCGTGAGCCTCCCTTGGGCCCTCTTCCAGGAGTACGGCGACCTGGACATCCTGCGAACGAGCTACCTGTCCATGACGGCGTTCATCGACGAGGTAGAAGGCGCACTCGATGACAAGGGGCTCTGGGGTTCCGGCTTCCAGTTCGGCGACTGGCTCGACCCCGACGCGCCGTCCAACAACCCCTCTGACGGTAAGACCGACCGCTACCTGGTCGCATCGGCGTACCTCGTCAAGACGACCCGGGAGATGGCGTCCACTGCGGGCTTGCTCGGTGAGCTGGAGGACGAGCAGCGGTTCCAGGCCCTGCAGGAGCGGGTCACGAGGGCGTTCCGCCGAGAGTTCGTCGCCGAGTCGGGCCGTCTCGTCAATGAGACCGCAACTGCTTATGCTCTGGCTATAACCTTCGGCATATTGGATCGCGAGCAAACGCGCCGAGCGGGAGATCGTCTCGCGGAGATCGTCGCGAAGTCCGGATTCCGGATCGCGACCGGATTCGCCGGCACCCCTCTCCTGACCGATGCTCTGACTCTCACTGACCATCTCGACGAGGCCTACCTGCTGCTCCGACAGACCGAGTCCCCCTCGTTCCTTTACCCCATCACGATGGGGGCCACCACGATCTGGGAGCGATGGGATGCCGTCCTACCGGATGGGTCGCTGAACTCGACAGGAATGACGTCGCTCAATCACTACGCCCTAGGCGCCGTCGCGGACTGGTTGCACCGCGTCGTCGGCGGCCTCCAACGGACCGAACCCGGTTGGCGGCACTTCAGAGTCGCCCCCCAGCCTGGTGGCGAGTTGACCTGGGCGAGGACGGCGCACGAGACCCCGCACGGGCGCGCGCAGATCGAGTGGAGGGTCGAGGGCGGCGAAGTCTCGGTCGACTTGACGGTTCCGGCCGGGACCCAGGCAACGGTCCAGCTCCCACTACACCCCGAAGGTCTGACCGAGGAGGTCGGCCCCGGGACACACACGTGGAGGTACTTGGACACGAGCGGCTACGGCGAACGCTTCGTGCTCTCCATGGACACCCCTCTAGGACGTATCAAGAAGGACAACCCGGACGTCTGGCAGGCGATCCTCGAGGTCATCACGAATCACTACCCAGGGATCCCGGTCGAGGCGGCGGGCCCGCAGATCGACGGCCTCTCGATCGCGCAGACCATGAAAGTCCTGCCTGGTGGCCTTCCCGGCGTAGAAGAGGCGCTCAAGGCCGTGCTCGACGCAGGCAATAGCGCAGCCCACGCAGGTTGACTCCCCGCGGCACTCGACTTTGCCCTCTGCCTGACAACGGAGGCACCACCTCACATCGCACGCTTGCCGGATCCCCGGTCGCTTCAAAGGAGAAGACATGAACCAAAAGACGCATCGGAGTGTGCCGGGCCCGTGGCGAGTCGGTGTGATCGCGGGGATGGCGTCTTATATCGATGCCGCGGCCATCGTGGGCTTCAGCACCGCAATGGTGATCTACCAGGACGCTCTCGGCCTCACTCCTGAGCAAGTCGGGCTCGCGTCCGGCGCCCTAACTCTCGGCATCGCTGTCGGCGCCGTCATCGGCGGGCGACTCGGTGATCGGTTCGGACGCCGTCCTGTGTTCACCGCCACCATGATCGCGATCGTCATCGGAGCGGTCGCCCTCGTCCTCGCCGACTCATTCTCATTGGTGGTCGTCGGGGCAATTCTCCTCGGTGTCGCAACTGGGGCTGACCTCCCCGTGTCTCTGTCGACGATCTCGGAAGCCGCCGACGATTCCAACCGTGGGAAGATTCTCAGCTTCTCCAACCTGCTATGGCTCGTCGGGTCCGTCGCCTCCGCTGCGATCGGCGTGGGGGTCGGAGGATTGGGTCGCCTTGGCGGTCAGGTGCTCTTCACCCACATCGCCGTGGTGGCCACTGTCGTGATGATCGCGCGGATCGGCGTGCCAGAGTCGGAGACCTGGAAGGCCGCTCGAGAAGAACGTCGAACCGGCAAGTCCACCGTCCGGGCGACGCGTTCCGGAGTGCGCGAGCTTCTCCGGCAGCCATACCTGGCGCCGTTCCTCGGCCTCGTCGTCTTCTACGGCTTCACGAACCTTGCCGCGAACACCGGCGGTCAGTTCGGCACCTACCTCCTCGTCAACTTCGCAGGTGCCGACATCCCGACCGCGACTCTGGTCGGTCTTCCCGTCCTGCCACTAGCCGTCATCGGCATCATCTGGTTCATGAAGATCGCAGACTCACCCAAGAGGTTCACGTACTTCACGGTCGGGGCGGTCCTCTGGATCGTCGGCCTGATGATCCCGGTCGTCTTCGGCTACTCTCTCCTCACCTCACTCATCGCTGGAATCGTTATCGTCGGCGGATCCGTTTTCGCGTTCGAGGCCATTATGAAGATCTGGACGCAAGAGCAGTTCCCGACACTGCTGCGCACGACTGCGCAGGGTGCGATCATCTCGGTCGCACGACTACTCGCCGCGATCCTCGCTGCGGTCACCCCCTCGATCGCCAACGCGGGGGGACCGTCGCTCCTCTACGGTCTGCTGGCTCTCTTCGCCGCGATCGGTGTGATCACGGCTTATGCGGTTTTCAAGACCCGCGACAGGCACAGCGAGTTCAACACCGAGGCCGCCCCGAAGGCTCTGCAACGGACATGATGCGCACGAAGGCTTGCTGGCTACGCCGCGGCACTCGTTGACTGTCAGCGCCGGCATCGCGTCACGACCCATATCGGTGGCAGTCCATAGACAGGTCTACGACGAAGGAGTGGAGCATGAGGAGCACGGAACAGGACGCGACTCGACAGGTCGCGGATCTACCGAGCGGGGTCACCGGGTGGGAGAGGACGTCGTGACCCCAAACCCCTTCCACGCACGTGCTGCCGTCGAGTACGACCTCACGCCGAATGGTGAGGACCTCAACCGATACGCCTGGCATCCGTTCGTCGATGGATGGACCGTCGCGAAGGCCGGAGTCGCGCCGATCGCCGTCGAGGTTCCCCACGATGCGATGATCTCGGAGACCCGCCAGCCGGACGCTCCCAGCGGCTACAACGGGGCGTACTTCCCGGGCGGGCTATATGTCTACCGCAAGCGGTGGACCATGAGCGGCGTCGAGCCCGATGAGCGCATAGTCCTGCGCTTTGAGGGCATTTCGCGGGTGTCCACCGTCACCGTCAACGGCATCCGACTCGGTGGCTCCTCGAACGCCTACCGCGAGCTCGAGATCGACATCACCGACGTTCTGCGACTCGGTGACGAGAACGAGATCGAGGTCGTAGCCGACACGAGGGAGCAGCCCAGCGGCCGCTGGTACCTCGGCTCCGGTCTGCACCGGCCGATCTCGCTTCAAGCGCGCAACCCCATCTCGCTCGGGACGCACGGAGTGCGGATACAGACCACCAGCATTGGCAGCCCGGCGACGGTCGAGGTTGACATCGCTTTCGCCAATGTCGAGCGCGAGGGAGTCCGCATCGACGTGGTGATCACCGACACCGAGGGCGAGGGCGAGGTTGCACACGCGCACACCACGACCGACGGCACCTCGTCCAGACTTACGCTCGCAGTGCCCCGACCGAGGCTGTGGTCGGCCGAACAACCCCATCTCTACCACTGCCGAGTCACGCTGCGCACGGGCGACCGCATCGTCGACGCGCAAGAACACCGGATCGGGCTCCGGATCATCAGCGTGGACGCTCACCACGGGCTTCGCGTCAACGACATCCCGGTCCTCCTGCGTGGGGCGAACATCCACCACGACAACGGGATCATCGGCTCTGTCACCCTTCCCGCCGCCGAGATCCGCCGCGCAACGCTCCTCAAGCAGAACGGCTTCAACGCTATCCGCAGCGCCCACAATCCGCTGTCGCGCGCGATGATCGACGCCTGCGACGAGGTTGGCCTCTACGTCATCGACGAGACGACCGACGTCTGGTGGAACCCGAAGACGGCCTTCGATGACTCGAGCCGGTTCATGGACGACTGGCACGCGGATCTCGAGGCGCTGGTCCTCCGCGACCGTAACCGGGCGAGCGTCATCATGATCTCCATCAGCAACGAGAACAGCGAGACGACCTCGCGCGCCGGGATAGAACTTGCCCGCACCATGCGGAACCTCGTCCACGCGTTGGACGGAACGCGGCCCGTCACAGCTGGTGTCAACTTGACCATCAACGCGCTCGGCAAGAGGGGCGCCGAACCACCCGTCAAGGGCGGGGATGTACCGAGCCCGATGAGTAGCACCGCGTTCAACGTCTTCATGCACTTCGCCGGACCTGTGATGAAAGCAGTCGCCGTGACTCCCGCCGCCGACCACGCCACGCGCGGGATCTTCGACGTCCTGGACGTCGCGGGATACAACTACGGCGCCAATCGGTGGCGGAGGGACGCGAAGGCGCACCCCGCCCGCATCGTCCTCGGAACGGAGGAGAAGCCGGGAGACATCGCGGCGGTGTGGGCCCTCGTCGAGACCCTGCCCAACGTCATAGGCGACTTCGTCTGGGCTGGATGGGACTACATGGGTGAGACGGGCATCGGCCACTGGACGTACGGGACCCGGTTCTCCTGGCTCATGAAGGCGTACCCGCATCTCACCAGCGGGTCCGGCTCGCTCGACATCACCGGTGTGCCCGGAGCAGTAGCGCTGCTCTCTCAAGCAGCGTGGGGCACCGAACAGAGGCCCCAGATTGCGGTTCGCCCTCTCGATATCTCCGGGAAGAGCGTCGCGAAGGCAGCCTGGCGCGCAAGCGACGCGATCACCAGCTGGTCCTGGCAGGGCCGCGACGGTGAACGGGCCCACGTCGAGGTCTACTCCTGCTCAGAGGAGGTCGACTTGTTGCTGAACGGTGAGAAGATCGGCACGCGCAAAGCGGGTGCTGAACACGGGTTCATGGCACGCTTCCAGATCCCCTACCGCCCCGGAGAGCTAGTTGCGATAGGGCGAACCCCCGGCGTTCGTCCCCTCGAAGGCCAACTGCGATCCGCGCAAGGCCCGCTCCGGCTCGTGCTTAGCGTTGATCGCACCGCATTCACCGCAGACGGCGGTGACCTCGCGTACGTGAACATCGAGATCGCGGACGCGGACGGCATCGTGGAATCGCTCGCCGACGATCTCGTCACCGTCTCGATCGACGGTCCCGCGACGCTCGCCGGATTCGGGAGCGGCGCGCCGGCGACAGAGGAGTCCTTCGCTGACGATCGCCATCGGACGTACTACGGCCGCGCTCTGGCCGTCCTCCGCGCGACGCGGGACCCCGGGTTCGTCACCCTGACGGCGACCTCTCGACGCCACGGCAGCGCATCGACCGAGATCCGCTTCTTCTGACGGGCGATCTCGATGGTGTCGTGCAGTACCTATCGCGGTATGGACCCGTCCCAGGAGTAGCTGCGCGCCCGTGAAGCCGCAACTAAACGTGAGTCATCGCCGGTATCGGCCGCGGAAGCGAGATCCGCCACCGGAGGGATCAACCTGACCCGTGCGAGCCCCGGATCAACGATCATGGGCCTAGGACCGCACATTCGGACCCTGCCGACACGGTCGTGCTGTGACCGCCCCGGGCCTGGAGGCGTTCGAGCTAGTGGAGGCGACTGTCCGCTCCGAGTAGCCGCCGAGGTAGCCGATCGATCCATTCCCGTACTTCGTCCCCGACGGCTCCATGCTGTGCCCGATCCACCACAACGGCCGAGCGGGGGGTGGAGGCGCAGCTCTTCGCTTGCGCTGTTACCGACCAGTGAGTCGTCTACCACACGCCTCCCTCGCGTTTCGAGACCACCCTCTTGGCAGCCGGGCGCAGCGCCCCGAAGGAGAGGCAGACAGCGGTCCATTCCAAGGGCTTGACGGTTGACGATGACATCGCCGTCGTCGGTTTCAACAGCATCGGCATGCGCTCCTTCAGCCTCAGCCTCGAGGTCGCCCTTGGGGAGGGGTGGACACCTGGAGCTGATCGACGAGGCGGAAGCCCTGAGAATCAGGTGCGCATCTGGTCCTACGTGCACACTCGACGTGAGCCAGCTCCGAGGGGCACATCGGACATCACGCGCGCGTCACGTCGTCCAGCACTTGGAGGACGTGACGGTAGGGCGCGCCGACTGCCCGTGTCATCCCGAGTTCGCAGGTCCGGTTGACGGATGCGTGTACACCGGCATCCGCGCGTCGGACCTCCTCGGCTTCAGGCCGCGTCGCCGATGCAGTGAGCTCCGGATGCAGCATGCCTCGGTCACCGGCGAACGCGCAGCAACCCCACTCCTCAGGTACCAGCACATCCTCCGCAGCTGCGGCCGCGACCCGCGCGAGAGCGTCGTCGATGCCGAGTCTCTTGGAGGAGCAGGTGGGATGCAGAGCGAGCGAGGGAACCTTGGTCGCCACCGGAAGACGAGGCAGGACGGTCTCATCGACGAAGGCGACCGCGTCGATGACGCGGATGCCGAGCTCTCCAGCCCCTTCGAGGAGTACCTGAAGTCCCTCCGTGCAGGACGACGCGTCGCAGACGACGGGCACGGCACCGCCGCGGGTCGCCCGTACCAGGGAGGTAAGGACCCTGTCCTTCATCTCGGCATAGCCCGCGGTGAGGCCCTTCGACTTCCAGGGAGTCCCGCAGCACAAGGACGGGAGATCGTCCGGAGTCGAGATGACGACTCCTGCGCGCTCAGTCAGGTTCCTGAAGGACTCGCCCACACCACCACCGTCGGAGCCGAACATCGTCGTTGTGCAGCTCGAGAAGTACACGGCGACGGGGTCACCGCCGGTGATGACCGGTCGACGCCGACCGCCGCCCGGTAGCTCAGCTGAGTACTGCGGAACGACGTCGTGACTGACGATGGCTCTGGCCGCGGTGGTGGCGAGGGTCGGAAGGCCGGAAGGCACCTTCTTCGCGACGGTCAGCGCAAGGCCTCCCGCACGGCTGACGGTGTCCCAGTTCTTGGCCAGCGCCTTCCAGCCGCCCTGACTGATCGCATCGGCGCTCTCGGCGCGGAGGCGGCGAACGAGATCTCCCGTGTTGATGAGCACGGGACAGGCCGTCTGGCACATCCCATCGACAGCACAGGTCTGAACAGCGTCGTACTCGTACTCCTCTTCCAAGATGCCCAGAAGCACCGCATCACCCGCGACTTTCGCCCGGGCCATCTCGCGGCGAAGCACGATGCGCTCACGCGGTGTGGTCGTGATGTCCTTGCTCGGACAGACCGGTTCGCAGTAGCCGCACTCGACGCATCTGTCGACCTCTCCCTCGACTGTCGGGGTGACCTTGAGGTCGCGGACATGCGAATCCGGATCATCGTTGAGCAGGACGCCGGGGTTCAGAGCGCCCCGAGGGTCGACGAGCGCCTTCAGCTCGACCATGACCTCATAGAGCTCATCCCCGTACTGGCGCCGGACGAAGGGCGCCATGATCCTCCCCGTCCCGTGCTCCGCCTTCAACGTCCCGCCCTGGGCGAGCACGAGGGACACCATCTCCTCCGTGAACGCCTCATAGCGCTGGAGGGACACCGGGTCGTCGAAGCGCTCGTTGAGCATGAAGTGGAGGTTGCCGTCCTTCGCGTGCCCGAAGATCACGCTGTCCTCATAGCCGAAGTCGTCGAACAACCGAGTCAGAGCTACACAGGTGCTGAACAGGTTGTGGAGCGGCACGGCGATGTCCTCCAGGAGGGCCGTGGTTCCCGACGGCCGGGCGCCGGCCACCAGCGTATAGAGGCCCTTCCTGATGTGCCAGAGCTGAGCTCGGCGGACAGGATCGGTGCTCAGGACACCGTCCGAGGTGATCGGCAGCGTCGCCAAGACTTCGGCTGCCTGCGCGAGCCGGACCGTGAGCGCGCTAGCTGAGTCCTCTTGGAACTCGACCAGGAGGGCAGCGTGCTCGACGACGTCCAGGGCGAGCAGGTCGGCGGTCGCCTCCGGATCGCGCTGGGCGACGCGCAGGCTCGTCGCGTCGAGGAGCTCGATGGTCGCGAACCCGCTCGCCACGAGCACGGGCAACGACGCGGTCGCGGCAGCGAGGTCCGGGAACACGAGCAGACCGGTTGCGACCGAAGAGTGCACCGGGACGGTCCGGAACACCGCCTCCGCGACGAAGGCCAGCGTGCCTTCGCTGCCGATGACCAAGTGCGTCAGCAGATCGACCGCCCGGTCGTGATCCAGAAAGGAGTTCAGGCCATAGCCCATCGTGTTCTTGATCGCGTAGAGAGCGCGGATCGACTCGATCGAGCGCGGATTCGAGCGCACCCGGTCGCGGAGCCGCAGGAGTCCGGCCGCGATGTCCGGCTCGTATCGGTGCAGCTGTTCATCGGAGTCCGAGACAGAACTGTCCACGATGGTTCCGCTCGGGAGGACGAGGACGGCGGACTGCAGTGTCTGATACGCGTTGTCCGTGATTCCGCAGGACATCCCGCTGGAGTTGTTGGCGATGACACCGCCGATGGTGCAGGCGATCTCGCTCGCGGGATCAGGCCCGAGCTTGCGCTTGAATCGGGCGAGTCTCGAGTTGACAGCGCGGACGGTCGCACCGGGGCCCGTCCTCACCTGTGCGCCACCGTCGAGGATCTCGATGGTGCGGAAGTGTTGGCGTGTGTCCAGCAGTACCCCTGAGGAGCCCGCCTGGCCGCTGAGACTCGTTCCGCCGGAACGGAAGGTCACGGGCACTCCGTGACGACCGGTGGCTGCGAGCACTGCGGCTACCTCCTGAGCGGAGCGGGGGGTGACGACCGCTTTCGGGACGAGCTGGTAGTGCGAAGCGTCGTGCGCGGCTGCCAGGCGGTCGGTCGCCCGGACGCCCACGGCGCCGGGAGCGGCCGTCTCGAGATCAGCCAGAAGGGCGCCTGAGACGGGAGCGAGCGTGGTCGACCGGTCAGTGTGACTCACGGGATACCTCCGACCCGCGCGAGCCTCGGAGGAAGTCGAGGTCGGCACCGGTATCGGCCTGCAGGACGTGGTCGACGTAGAGCCGCTCCCATCCGCTGCGCGGGTTCGCGTACGCCTGCACGGTCCTTTCGTCGGGAGTGCGTGAGGCAAGTTCTTCAGTCGGGACTTCGAGTTCGAGACGGCCTGCGCGGACGTCGAGGAGGATGCTGTCTCCCGTGCGCACGAGGGACAGGGGGCCACCGGCGGCGGCCTCTGGGGTGACGTGGAGGACGACGGTGCCGTATGCGGTCCCGCTCATCCGCCCATCGCAGATACGCACCATGTCGCGGACGCCCTGCTCGAGGAGCTTCTTGGGTAGCGGCATGTTCGACACTTCGGGCATCCCCGGGTAGCCCTTCGGGCCGCAGCCGCGCAGCACCATTATCGAGTTCTCGTCGATGTCGAGGTCGGGGTCGTCGATCCGGGCATGGAAATCCTCGATGCTGTGGAAGACCACGGCGGGTCCGCGGTGTTTGAGCAGGCGGGGAGACGCCGCGGCTGGCTTGATGATCGCGCCGCCCGGCGCCAGGCTGCCCCGCAGTACCGAGATGCCGGCACGGGGGATGAGCGGCGCGTCCCGTGGCACGATCACATCCGCGTCCCAAACGCGCGCCTCGTCGAGATACTCGACGAGCGGTCGCCCCGTGACCGTCAGAGCGTCGGGATCCAGCAGATCGCGCACCTCCCGCAGTACCGCGAGGAACCCTCCCGCGCGGTGGAGGTCGTCCATGAGGTAGCGTCCCGCCGGTTGCAGGTTGACCAACAACGGCACCTCGGCGCCGATGCGGTCAAAGTCGTCGATGGTGAGGTCGAGGCCCAGGCGCCCGGCGATGGCGAGCAGGTGTACTACAGCGTTGGTCGATCCTCCGATGGCAGCGAGGGCCACGATCGCATTGTGGAAGCTGCCCTTGGTCAAGAACGTGCTGGGGCGGCGGTCCTCTCGGACGAGCTCCACGGCGAGGCGCCCGGTCTCGTGGGCCGCCTCGAGCAGGCGGCTGTCCGGCGCGGGCGTCCCGGCGAGGCCCGGCATGATCGTTCCCAGGGCCTCGGCGACGAGCGCCATCGTGGACGCCGTGCCCATCGTGTTGCAGTGTCCGCGGCTCCGGATCATCGAAGACTCCGATCTCAGGAAGTCCTTCGCGCCGATCTCTCCGGCGCGCACCTCCTCGCTGAGTCGCCAGACGTCAGTGCCGCAGCCCAGATCCTGCCCGCGGAACGTCCCGGTGATCATCGGACCGCCAGGAACGACGACAGCCGGGAGGTCGACCGAAGCCGCTGCCATCAGGAGAGAGGGGATCGTCTTGTCGCAACCGCCGAGGAGGACGACGCCGTCGATGGGATTCGCCCGGAACATCTCCTCGGTGGCCATCGCGGCCATGTTCCTCCAGAGCATCGCCGTTGGCCGGACCTGCGTCTCTCCGAGTGAGACGACGGGCAGGTTCAGCGGGATGCCACCGGCTTCGTAGACGCCGTTCTTCACAGCTTGAGCGACCTCATCTAGATGCGAGTTGCACGGGGTGAGGTCGGACGCGGTGTTCGCGATGGCGATCTGCGGTCGACCCTCGAAGGCGCTGGCGGGCGTTCCGCGCCGCATCCACGCACGGTGGATGTAAGCGTTCCGGTCATCCCCGCTGTACCAGTCTGAGCTTCGGAGTCGAGACACCATTGTTTTACCAACTTTCGGAATGACTGTTTATCTGTTCGAAACAGTGGCTAGCATAGCTCTCGACAGGAGGGAGCATCGGGTGAGGACGACGTCGACGCTTGGTGGACGCTCGAGCAGTCTGCACGGGGAGGAGGCGTCGTGACACCCCGCATTCGCGCCCGGGCAGCGTCGTTGAACCGTCACCGGCTGGGAGAGGGGCCCGTGTGGGACGCGGCGCGCAACCGGCTCCTCTGGGTCGACATCGACGCGGGCGAAGTCCTCCTGGGAACACTTGGTATCGATGGTTCCATCAAGACGACGGATCGGCTCGCCTTCGCAGGCACTGTCGGCGCGGTCGCTGTGGCTGCGAATGGTGACCTGATCATCGCCGGCGCTGAAGAGCTGCTGACGCGCCGCCGCGACGGCACTACCGAGAACGGGCCTCGCATCCTGCCCCCCGACAGCGATCGGCGCCTCAACGATGCTGCGGCTGATCCCGTCGGCCGCCTGCTCGTCGGCTCCTTGAGCCTCCTGCCGGCTGGCTCGACAACCGAGACGCTATCCGTCGTCGATCACGACGGCTCAGTCCGTGTCCTCGATGCGGATCTCACTCTCTCGAACGGGCTCGGCTGGACCGCGGACGGTTCCCGCATGTACAGCGTCGACACCCTTCGCCGCCGGATCAGTGTGCGCGACTATGAACCGATGACGGGTTACGCCGGATTGCGTTCGAATTTCGTCGAGCTCCAGGACGGATATCCGGACGGATTGACCCTCGACGCCGAGGACCACGTCTGGGTGGCCGTATGGGGCAAGGGAGAGGTGCACCGCTACTCGCCGGCGGGCGAGCTCGTCGCAGTGGTCGACGTGCCCGCGCCTCACACGTCCAGCGTCGCGTTCGCCGGTCCGCTCCTGGACACCCTCTGCATCACCACGGCCACACAGGACCTCGACGAGTCAGCCCTCGCCCGGTTCCCCGATTCCGGACGGATCTTCACCGTCGTGCCGGGGCCGCTCGGAGTGCCTCAACCTCTCTGGGGCGGTTTCGACCGCCCCGATCCCACCATCGACTCTTAAGGACACTCCCATGAAATTGCTCCGCATCGGCCCTGCCGGTTCCGAGAAGCCCGCCGCTCTGGCCGACGAGGACTCATATATCGACGTCTCCGACGTTGTCCATGACTTCGATGAAAGCTTCTTCGGCTCAGGAGGTCTCGAGCGCTTGCGGCCGGTCGTCGATGAGCGTCGTGCGGCGGGCGCCGTACTGCCCCTGGAGGGGGTCCGTGTCGGCGCCCCCATCGCTCGGCCGCACCAGATCCTCTGTATCGGCTTGAACTACAGCGACCACGCCGCAGAGACCGGTCAGGCGGTTCCTACGGAGCCCATCCTCTTCACCAAGTCGCCCAACACCATCGTCGGGCCGGTCGACGACGTCCGCATACCCCGTGGTTCGACCAAGCCCGACTGGGAGGTGGAGTTGGGCATCGTAATCGGCACGCGCACCAGCTACCTCGATTCCGTGGAGGACGCGCGGGACGCGATCGCCGGGTTCGTCACAGTCAACGACGTCAGCGAGCGCGCCTTCCAGCTCGAGCGCGGCGGCCAGTGGAGCAAGGGCAAGTCGGCCGAGACCTTCAACCCCACGGGGCCCTGGCTCGTCACCCCCGATGAGATCGACGACGTACTGTCGCTCGACATGTGGCTGGACGTCAACGGTGTTCGCAGGCAGACCGGTTCGACCTCGACGATGATCTTCGATCCGTACTTCATCGTCCATTACCTCAGCCAGTTCCTGGTCCTCGAGCCAGGCGACCTGATCAACACAGGCACGCCTCCGGGCGTCGGCATGGGCTTTACGCCCGCCATCTGGTTGCAGCCCGGAGACGTGATGGAGCTCGGCATCCAGGGACTTGGCCGTCAGCGGCAGAACGTGCTCGCACCGCGATGAGGGCCTTCGTCATAACGGCTCCCGGCGAGGCCGGTATCCAGGACGTCATGCCTCCGATCGCGGCCCCTGGCGACGTCGTCGTCGATGTCCAACGAGCTGGCGTCTGTGGAACCGACATCGAGCTCTTCTCCGGGGAGATGCAGTACCTCGCCGATGGTGTGACCACCTTCCCGATCCGCATCGGGCACGAATGGATGGGCACCGTCGTGGCAGTGGGCGACGGCGTCGAACGACGCTGGATCGGCCGCCGTGTAACGGGTGACACCATGCTCGGTTGCGGGGTCTGCCACAGGTGCCGCCGCGGCCAGCAGTGGGTGTGCGAATTCCGCGGCGAGCTCGGTGTACGCGATGGACGACCCGGCGCACTCGCCGAGCAAGTCAGCGTACCGGTGAGCTCCCTGCGTGAGCTGCCGGACACCGTCGACGACGTCCTCGGCGCCCTGGTCGAGCCGGGAGGCAACGCGTTGCGGGCAGTTCAGGCGGCGGCGCTGCAGCGTGGAGACCGCGCACTCGTCCTCGGCCCCGGCACGATCGGTCTCCTCGTGGCGATGTTCGCCCGCGCGGCCGGAGCTGAGGTCCATCTCATGGGCCGTAGTGAACGCTCCTTAAGTTTCGCGCGCAGCCTTGGCTTCGACGGGGTGTGGGCGGAGGACGAGCTTCCGGAGATGGCGTGGGACGCCGTCATCGATTCTTCGAACGCGGCTCAGCTCCCGGCACGAGCCCTGGACCTCGTCGAGCCGGGCAAGCGTGTGGTCTACGTCGGACTCGCGGGAAGCCCTAGCCTGCTCGACACCCGCACGCTCGCCCTCAAGGACGTCACCGCTGTCGGGATACTCAGTGCTTCCCCCGGGCTGACGGGGACTATCGAGGCTTTTGCGAACGGAGCCGTCGATCCGAGTCCGCTCGTGGCGGCGACCGTGGACCTCGCCGAGCTCGCCCCGGTCCTTCGCGGGGAACGCCCGCCCGGGGCAGGCCCAGGCCCCAAGATCCAGGTCGGCCTCGATGCCGCGACGCTGAACAAGGAGAGCTGACCGATGAGAACCGCCGTTATCACAGGAGGAGCCCGAGGGCTCGGAGCTGCCACCGCTGATCGCCTCCGGCGGGACGGGGTCACCGTCGTGACCCTCGACCTCGCCGGCGACGTCGACCACCATGTCGACATCACCGACGAGGAGGCGCTCACCGACGTTGCCCAGCGCATTGGAGGCATCGACATCCTCATCAACTCCGCCGGAATCGTGGGGCCTGGCGTGCCGCTCGTGGCGACCGCGGCGGACGACTGGCGTCAGGTCCTCGAGGTCAATGTCCTAGGCACCGTCGCAACGATGCGCGCTTTCGTCCCCGGCATGGTCGAGCGCGGCTGGGGCCGCGTGGTCAACTTCGCGAGCATGGCCGGCAAGGACGGCAATCCGAATCTGTCCATCTACTCCGCGTCCAAGGGTGCGGTCATCGCCCTGACCAAATCAGCCGGCAAGGAGCTCGCCACTACCGGGGTGCTCGTGAACGCCGTCGCACCAGCCGTCATCGCGACTCCGATGAACGCCGAGACCGCTCCAGACGCGCTAGCGCACATCACGAGCTTGATCCCCATGAAGCGGACCGGCCGGCCGGAGGAGGTTGCCGAACTCGTCGCCTGGCTCGCCTCGGACAAGGTGTCGTTCTCGACCGGCGCCATCTACGACATCAGCGGTGGACGCGCAACCTATTGACCGGGCATCGCCTCAGCTGCGGGATCCGAGCCGTTCATCCATGATGGCTCGGATGCCGGCCTGCTGCGCGACGAGTTCCTCGAGCGGCATGCGGAAGGCCAGAGCGCTGATGCTGACGGCGCCGATCGCGCGCAGCCCGTCGGTAGGCCGCACAGGCAGCGCGATGCAGTTGATGCCGAGCTCGTTCTCCTGGTCGTCCACTGCGTAACCGCGCTCGCGCGTCATCCGCAACTCCTCCCACAATGCGGGGACTGAAGTGATCGTGCGGTCGGTTCGGCGCGGCAACTCATCAGTGCCGAATCGCTCAGCGAGCTCTGCCTCGGAGCCGACCTCGAGGCTGAGAAGCATCTTCCCGACCCCTGTGCGGTACGCCGGGTTGCGTCCCCCGATCTCGGATGTGAGGCGGACGGACCCCGCTGGCGCGTCCACCTTCGCCCGGTATACGACCTCGTTGCGGTCGAGCACCGCGTAGTGGACGGTTTCGCCGTACCGGTTCGCGAGCTCCTGCAGCACCGGTTCGATCCGAAGCCCCTCTGGGCGGCCGGCGTGATTGCGGAACGCGAGGCGCAGGTACTCGTCTCCCAAGACGTAGACGCCACGGGACATCAGCTCGGCGAAGCCAGCCCGTCGCAGGACGGCGAGAGCGCGGTGCACGGTCGACTTCGAGCTCTTCAGGCGCTGCGCCATCTCGTCCAACGTGATGCCGGAGGGGTGATCGGCAAGCTCGGACAGGACCGCCAGGACCCGTTCTGCTCCTACGATCCGATCGCTTGACTCGCCCATGTCCGCCGTCCCACTCCACGGAACGTACTTCCGTTCCCATCGATACCTTAACCGCCAACGCCGGGCAGCCGTGCCCGATGCCATCAGGGGGAGATGCTGCTGACGGAGAACCGGAACAGGCCGCGAGAGAGCACGGCCACTGCTCGTGAGCCGCCGCCCGCCGCCGGCTTCAGCCTCGAAGGAGACTGATCCTCGCGCCACCGACGCGCGTGACCGGCAAATTCTGTAGACGCTCGTCTCCATTGAGGATACGGCCAGAGGTGACAGTCCCTGCCCGCACGACAAGTTCCTCGACCTCGTCCACCTCGCAGCCATCAAGTGTCCAGAAGTCCAGTATCAGACCTTGACCGACCACGACCACGGTGTTGTCGGTCCGGCCCATGATGAGAGCGAATGGTCGCTTCTCGCCGGGCGTGGGAAGGAGCGTCCCCGGGGTGGTCTCATCCGGTACCGGCAGATCTCCCTCGGGCATCACGACCCCCGCGTCCAAGGCGAGGTGCCGGAAGAGTGGCAGGGCCGCCCGGGCGATGACACGCACGTCCCCTATCGTCACCTCCATCGCGTCCATTCCTGGATCGAGGACGACAGCGGCCAGGCGACCGCCGACTCGCGCCTCCAGGATCTCGGCCTCGAGGCCTGTCAGGTAGCCCAACGTCGAGGCGAGCTGACCGTGCGGGTTCGAGTCGTCGATCCCGAACACAGACCAACCGACGGCGCCGTATGTCCCCACAGCCCTGACGAGCTCCCCCGCGCTCGGCCGGCATTCGGGAACGAAGAAGGGGTGCCCGTCTCCCGCGTACGTCTGCATGACCGCATCTGCGTCGGGGATGTAGATGTCGGGAGCCAATAGGGCGAGCTCCGGCGCAGCCGCTCGCCAGACGTCGAGCACGCGCGCTGCCGGTCCGCCGGACGGGTACTGCCCTGGTTCCTCCATCCCGGGCTGCGGGCCAAGCCAAGCATTGGCGAACATCGGGATGTCAAGGAACTCGCGTCCGTGAGATGCAAGGCGGTCGACGTAGCTCCCGATGCTCCAGGCCATGAAGACCTCGTCGGCGGCCGAGCCAACTCCGATCACATCCGACCACGTCCCTTTCCGCGGGGACCCCTGCGCCTTCCACAGGCGACGCGCGAGCGTGTCAGATTGGGCGGATTGCAGATGTGCGAGGAGGGCCCCTGGCACCTCAGCCTTCCATGCGGCTTCGGCCTGTGGGGAGCGATCTCGGCCGTCTCCGAGTATGCCGGCTTCGTTCTCCACCTGGATCATGGCGACCACGCCGGAATGGTCTACCTGCGCGACATGCTGCACCAGCTTTGCAAACGCCCTCTTCTCCGCTGACAGCAGCCCTGGGCTGAACGCAGTCAGTACCGGTACGGGTGTCGCGCCTTCGTAGCTCATGGGCGGACGGCCCGCGGGATCGATCCGGGCACGCGGGAACCGCTCGACGTCCGCCCGCACCCATCGTGGAGCGTAGGTAGATGTCGCGTTCTTCCACGAGCCGAACCAGAGCAGCACGAGTGCAAGGCCCAGCTCGTCCGCTTTCGCGAGCATGGTGTCCAGGAGCGACGCGTCGAAGGTCCCCTCGGTGGACTCGAACTGCGCCCAGCTCACCGGAGCGATCACCATGTTCGCGTTGACCGCCCGTGCGTGCGCAAACGAAGCCGCAATTGCCTCGGGCGACGAAGATGATGAGTTGTGCACCTGACCGCCAAGCAACAATCGATGATTCCCTGCACGGCTCAGCTCCCAGACGTGTTCTCTGGTCAGATTCCAATGATTGGGGCGTGCGGTTCCGGGCATGGCTGCCTTCCTGATGGTCCGCGTCGACGTCATTGACGGGAGTCGTGGCGGCGTCGTCGTTGGCGTCGACCACGACCGCTTATTTCGCTTATTGAAACACTATGACGTATAACTGAACAGCGCGCCTCACAACATGCTGTAGGTGAGCTCCTACGGCAAGGGGGTGGGCTTGCGGCCAGCGGGACGGACGGCCCAGAGCAGTACGGCTGCGTAATGGCGGCTCACTGGATGCCGGCCGTTGCGCCAGATCGGGGTCCGCTCGAAGGCTCGCCTCAGTCCCGGATCGGAGACAGCGCATGACACGAATACTCATCGTCGGGGCTGGTGCGACGGGCGGCGCCTTCGGCACTCTGCTGCAAGAGGCTGGTCGGGATGTGACGTACCTGGTGCGCTCCCGCCGAGCAGAGGTGTTGCGGCAGGGCGGACTTCGATTCATCTCCCCGACGGGCGATCGCACTCACCGGGTGCGCGCGCTCGTAGCGGGGGCAACGGACGAGCAGTTCGATCTGGTCCTCGTGACGGTGAAAGCCGCGGCATTGCAACGTGCCATAGTCGAGGTGCAGCCCCATGTCGGGGCAGACGGGCGTGTGATCCCTGTCCTGAACGGCATGGCCCAGATCGATGTTCTCGAGAGCTACTTCCCAGGACGCGTGCTAGGGGGCTCCGTCAAGATCGTAGCCACGCTCGACGGGGAAGTTGTGCGGCAGCTGACGGGACTGGCGGCTCTGACGATCGGTCCCCTGAATGGTGCGTCGATGCCACGGTCGATCGTGGAAGTCCTGGACGTGCCGGGTTCGCAGTTGACCATCTCGGTCGACATCATCGGGGTGCTCTGGGAGAAGTGGGCGTTCATCGTCGCAGGAAACGTTGTCGCCTGCCTGTTCCGAAACGCGGTCGGACGGGTGCTTGAGGTGGGCGGTCTCCCGTGGATTCTTGAAGCCATCGGAGAGGCCGAAAAGGTGTCGGAAGCAGCCGGATACCCGATCTCTGCTCCAGCTCACGACCAATGCCTGGCGATCTTGACCGAACACGGTTCCTCGTTCACCACTTCCCTATATCGCGATCTCGTCGGTGGTCTCCCGACCGAGGCGGAGCACCTTCTCGGCGACTTCGCGCGGCGTGCGCGCGACCTCGGCGTCCCCGTGCCTCTCCTTGAGCTCACCCTTGTGCAGATTCGAGCGGGGGCGGCGAATTCTTGAATGCGCAACCGCCGGAACTGCGGTCTTTCACGGCCTACCTTTCGAAGCATCGGCCGTCGTCCGAAAGAGCCCCGATGCGGATCCGGTCCTCTCGAGAAGGCGGTCGACGGAATGGATCGCGAGTCCTGTCTGAGGTAGCGTAATTCTTACTGTTGCAACATGCTTTCGGTGAACGGAACAATGCTGCCGCCCGCGGTTCTTCACGACGACGATCGGTGCCTTGATGACGATTCACCTCGACTCGGGGCTGTCCGCTTCCCTGGTAGTCAACTCAATTCCCTCCTCCGAGCCGCAAGGCGCCGAGTAATGGAGGACGCGACCGTGGACGCGCCACCATGGGGTAAGCGTCGTTCCGTCATCCGCGTCGTCTGGGACGCCATCGGGGCGCGGATGCTCGCTTTGCCGAAGCCCACCAATCGCTACAGACTCAGGCAGAACACGCGTATCCCCATGCGCGACGGCGTTGTGCTGCTCGCAGATGTCCTTGTGCCTCTCGGTGATTCGAAGGGGACGGTCTTGTTCCGTTCGCCATACGGGTGGTCGCCCCTCATCGCTGGTCTCACCGCGAGCATGTATGCGCGGCATGGCTACACGGTCGTCCTCGCGCGTTGCCGGGGCACGTTCGGCTCAGGAGGCAGCTTTGAGCCGCTGGTGAACGAGGCGGCGGATGGTGCGGACACCGTTGCTTGGCTGCGGCGGCAACCTTGGTTCACCGGGACGTTCGCCACCGCCGGAGGCTCATATCTGGGATGCGCGCAGTTCGCCATCCTGATGGACCCGCCGCCGGAGCTCGTTACCAGCATCATCCAATGCACCGCTTTCGACCTCGGGCGCCAGATTCATCGCGGGGGTGCCCTCGCCTTAGATACCTGGTTCGGGTGGACGCTGGCCGTGCTGCGTCAGGAATCGGGTTTCGCACGCGCGTCCATCAAGGCTCGACGGGCGAGAGAGCAAGACAAACGCCATGAACGTGCCCTTCCGCTGTTGGAAGGGGCTGGGACTGCCTTTGGCCAGCGGGCGCCGTGGTATCAGGAATGGATACGGCGGCGAGAGATGGACGATCCTTACTGGAGGGCGTATGACTTCAGTGCGGCGCTGCACCGCATCGAGATCCCCGTCCTCGTTCAGGTCGGATGGCAGGACGTGTTCCTCGATCAGGGTGTCCAGACGGTCGAACGCCTCCAGGAGCGGGGCGCCGACGTCGCGATGACTGCAGGCCCGTGGACCCACAAGAGCGCCCCCCTCGAAGGTGGCTACACGGTGAAGGAGACTTTGCAGTGGCTAGACCAGCACTTCACGTCGACAAGTCGCCGACGCTCGTCACCCGTCCGAGCGTTCGTGGGCGGGGCTGAGAAATGGATCAGTCTCCCTTCCTGGCCGCCAGCGTCGAAGGAAGTCGTCCTCTACCCGCATGCGACGGGCGCTCTTCTCCCTGACCTACCCGTCGAGGGAGCGACAGTTGAGTTCACGTATCGACCCGATGACCCGACTCCGTCTCTGGGCGGACCTCTGAACGGGCCGAATGCCGGCCGTATCGACGATTCAGCGCTGGCCGACCGTGATGACGTCCTGACCTTCACCGGCGCGCCGCTGGAAGCGCCCCTCAGCATCATCGGATCGCCGCGAGTCGAGCTCACTCAGGGACTCTCAAACCCGTACGCAGACGTCTTCGCTCGTCTTTCCGTGGTGGACCGGGCAGGACGCTCCCGCAACCTGACGGAAGGCTTCGTCCGACTCGACCCGGACAGGATTTCTGGAGCCGTCGGCTTGAAGCTCGATCCGACGGCGCATGAGTTCCAGAAGGGTGAGCGTATCCGCCTCGTTCTCGCCGGTGGCAGCTTTCCGCGCTGGGAACGCAACATCGGCACGGAGGAGAACCCGGCTACGTCGGCTGATCTCGCCCCGTCCAGGCGGATCATCGACCTGCGGCGATCCCGCCTCATCCTTCCCACGACGCCCACCCGGTGACCCCTGAAGGGGAAGCCGTAAGTTGCCTCGTCGACGAGCCCTCTATGCCGCCGATGCAGGATTCCTAGTAGACAGACACCGTCGAGGTCTGTGCCCTCAGCCGCGGGGGCGAGGCAGGAGACGCTCCAGTTGCGTTACGTGGGCAGGGGTCAGCTCTTCCAGCGAGTGAGCGCCGAGAAGTTTCATGGTCCGGACGATCTGGTCCGAAAGAATTTTGATGGTGCGGTCAACACCTTCTCGGCCGCCGGCCATGAGGCCGTACAGGTAGGCCCGTCCGATCAGCGTGGACTTAGCTCCAAGAGCAATCGAAGACACGATGTCGGCGCCGTTCATAATGCCGGTGTCGACCAGGATTTCGGTGTCGTTTCCTACCTCGCGCACGACCTCGGGGAGAAGGTGGAATGGGATGGGGGCGCGATCGAGCTGCCGTCCACCGTGGTTGGACAGCACAATCCCGTCGACACCGAGGGCGGTGAACTTCTTCGCGTCCTCAACGCTCTGCACGCCCTTGACGGCGAGCTTTCCCGGCCAGAGGCCTCGGATCACTTCGAGGTCCTCGAAGCTGATGGTCGGGTCCATTGCCAGGTCCAGGAGGTCACCGACTGTGCCCCCTGTGGAGCTCAGGGAGGCGAACTCGAGCTTGGAGGTGGTGAGGAAGTCATACCACCACCACGGACGGGGAAGCGCGTCCAAGACCGTGCCGATGGTCAGCTGTGGCGGGATGGAGAAGCCGTTGCGCTTGTCCCGCAGGCGGGCCCCTGCGACGGGAGTGTCGACGGTGAAGAACAGCGTCTCGTAGCCGGCACTTGCCGCTCGTTCGACGAGACCGTACGAGATCTCCCGCTGACGCATGACGTACAGCTGGAACCAGTTCCGCCCGTTCGGGTTGACCTCCTTCACCGTCTCGATCGAGGTCGTTCCCAGAGTGGAAAGGGTAAAGGGGATGCCCGCAGCACCAGCTGCTCCAGCACCGGCGATCTCCCCTTCGGTCTGCATGAGCCGGGTGAAGCCAGTGGGGGCGATCGCAAAGGGCATGGCCGACTTCTCACCGAAGATGGTCGCGGTCGTGTCCACCGCGGCCACGTCCCTGAGAACCTGTGGGTGGAACTCGACGTCCTCGAAAGCCTGCCGGGCACGGGCGATCGAGATCTCACCCTCCGCCGAGCCATCGGTGTAGTCGAACGCAGCCTTGGGGGTGCGTTTCTTCGCGATGGCGCGAAGATCTTCGATGGTGAGGGCCGCATCGAGACGCCGCTTACGACCATCGAGTTCGGGCTTCTTGAAGCTCATGTACTCGAGGAGCTCGACGGGCTTAGGGAACTGACGCTGCACCATGTGCTGCCAGCCTTTCGTGGTCAGAGGGAAGGGCAGTAGATCAGGAAGAAGACGACTCAGGCAGGTACCGCGTAGGCGGGAACGCCTGCGCGACGAGAGCACGGAGTGATTCGAGAGAACCATCGACGATCCTCTGCGTGCGAGCTTGGATGAGGATGTTGCCGATGGCTGTGGCTTCGGTGGGTCCGGCGAGGACTGTCAGACCGGTTCGGTTAGCGGTCAGCTGACAGAGGAGTGCGTTCTCTGATCCGCCGCCGACGATGTGCACCGCCTTGACATGCTGGCCCGAGAGCGTGGTCGCCTGGCGAAGAGTCGTGGCGTAGGCCTCGGCCAGGGACTCGAGGATCGACCTGACGAACTGGGCACGGGTGGCAGGCTGCGTGACCGTGTGCTCAGCGCACCACTCGGCGATGCGAAAGGGAATGTCCCCGGGGTCGATGAAGCGTTCGTCAGAGGCATCGAACGTCGTCACGGGCCCCTGTACCGCGGCCGCTTCCGCGATCAACGTCTGCAGCGAGATGCGGTCTCCGCTTTGGGCTTCCCACGTGCGGATGGACTCGGACAGCAGCCACAGCCCGGACACGTTCTTCAAGAACCTGGTCCTGCCGTCGACTCCGCCTTCGTTGGTGAAGTTGGCTGCCCGTGCCTCAGGCGTAAGGACGGGGCTGCCGAGCTCGACCCCGACGAGGGACCAGGTGCCGCTGGAGATGTAGGCGACCTCGTCAGATGTCGAGGGGATGGCCACAACAGCGGATGCGGTGTCGTGGGAGCCCACGGCCACTACCTCGATCGAGGTCGGTGCCCGCAGCTCGGCCGCGACCTCCGGCAGGAGCGAACCGAGACGCGTACCCGGCTCGATCAGCGGAGCGAGGATGCCTCCGGGGAAGTCCAGACGACTCAAGAGATCGGTGTCCCAGGTCCTCGTGCGGGGATCCAGCAACCCCGTGGTCGACGCGTTCGTCACCTCGGTGGCCGCGATCCCGGTGAGCCAGTAGCCCACGAGATCAGGCACGAGGAGCGCCTGGTCGGCCAACGCCAAGACGTCTCGTTCGGCCGCCAACTGGAACAGAGTGTTGAACGCGAGGTGCTGGAGGCCGTTTCGCTCGTACAGGTCCTCTGCGCTGATGCGGGAGTGGACGTCGGTGACACCTTGGCCGGTGCGGTTGTCTCGGTAGTGGTACGGAGCGCCCAGTGTTCGCCCGCCTCGGAGGAGCGCGTAGTCCACGGCCCAGGAATCGACAGCGACGGATACGACTTCGGGCTCGTCACGGAACGCGTTGGTCAGTCCCGCTGTCACGGACCGGTACAGCTCGAGGATGTTCCAGTGCAGTGCCGAGGTGAAGCCTTCGTGGGTTCGGACCGGTTGGTTGGGGAACCGGGCGATGTGGCGAAGCTGTAGCTCGCCGTGCCCCACGTGACCGAGAATCACCCGGCCGCTCGTGGCTCCGAGGTCGACGGCTGCGACCGCCTTCATCGAAGGAAGGCCGCTGCGACACCGGCGTCCACGGGGACGTGCAGGCCAGTGGTGTGTGAGAAGTCCGCGGTGCACAGAGCGAAGACGGCGGCTGCGACGTTCTCGGGAACGACTTCGCGCTTGAGGATGGTCCGCTGGGCGTAGAACTTGCCGAGGTCCTGCTCGTCGATGCCATACGTCGCGGCCCGGTTGGCGCCCCAGCCGGAGGCGAAGATCCCGGAGCCGCGGACGACCCCGTCGGGGTTGATCCCGTTGACCTTGATGCCGTGTTCCCCCAGTTCGGCAGCGAGCAAGCGAACCTGGTGTGCCTGGTCGGCTTTGGTGGCGGAGTACGCGATGTTGTTGGGGCCGGCGAAGACCGAGTTCTTCGAGGAGATGTAGATGATGTCGCCGCCGAGTTTCTGGTCGACGAGCACTCGAGCTGCAGCCTTGGAGACGAGGAAGGAGCCCTTGGCCATGACGTTGTGCTGCAGGTCCCAGTCAGCTGCTGTCGTGTCGAAGAGAGACTTGGACAGGGACAGTCCGGCGTTGTTGACCACCAGGTCGAGGCCCCCGAAGGCAAGGACCGTCGCGTCGATGGCCGCCTGCACGGCGTCCTCATCCGCGACGTTCGCGGCCAGTCCGACTGCGACGTCAGTGGTTCCGAGTTCAGCGGCAGCCGCCTGGGCCTTGGCGAGGTCGAGGTCGGCGATCACGACGCAGGCGCCCTCGGCGACGAGTCGGGTGGCGATGGCCTTGCCGATGCCCGACGCGGCACCCGTGACGAGGGCGATTCGGGAGGCGAGCGGCTTGGGCTTGGGCATCCGCTGCAGCTTCGCCTCCTCGAGCGCCCAGTACTCGATGCGGAACTTCTCGGCTTCGTCGATCGGGGCGTAGGACGAGATCGCTTCGGCGCCACGCATGACGTTGATGGCGTTGACGTAGAACTCGCCTGCGACGCGGGCGGTCTGCTTGTTCGCCCCGTATGAGAACATGCCGACGCCGGGGACCAGGATGATCAGGGGGTCGGCTCCGCGGATGGCGGGGCTTTCGGGGGTCGCGTGGGCGTCGTAGTAGGCCTGGTAGTCGGTGCGGTAGGCCTCGTGCAGTGCAGGGAGACGGTCGAGGATCTCCTCGACGGAGGCCGTCGCCGGGAGGTCGACGACGAGAGGCTTGACCTTGGTCCGGAGGAAGTGGTCGGGGCAAGAGGTCCCGAGAGCCGCCAGTCGAGGGTGCTCGGTGCTGGCGAGGAAGTCGAGGACTTCGACGGAGTCGGTGAAGTGCCCGACCTGAGGACGATCGTGCGACGCGATGGCGCGAAGATGCGGGGCCAGTGCTCCCGCCTTCGAGCGGCGTTCCTGTTCGGGCAGGGCCTCGTAGCCGGCCAGGACCGGTCCGAACGGTTCCACCCGACCGTTCTCTGCAATGTAGGTGGTGGCCATCTCGATGATGGCTCTCGAGTTCGCTTCCGCTTCTTCGCTGGTGTCGCCCCAGGCGGTGATGCCGTGGCCGCCAAGGATCACACCCATCGCTTCCGGGTTGGCGTCCTTGATGGCGGCGATGTCGAGGCCAAGCTGGAATCCGGGCCGGCGCCACGGAACCCACGCGACAGTTCCGTCGAAAGCGACGGCGGTGAGTCGCTCACCGTCGGCGGCCGTGGCGAACGCGATGCCGGCATCAGGGTGCAGGTGGTCGACGTGGTTCGCGTCGACGAGACCGTGCATCGCCGTGTCGATCGAGGGAGCCGCGCCTCCCTTGCCGTAGAGGGTGTGGTCGAAGGCTGCGACCATCTCGTCTTCTCGGTCAAGGCCCGGGTAGGTGTTCTTCAGGGCTCGGAGGCGGTCCAGCTGCAGGACAGCCAGGCCGGACTCCGTCAGGGTTCCAAGATCCCCCCCGGATCCTTTCACCCACAGCAGCTCGACGGGCTCGCCCGTGACGGGGTCGGTGTCCACGCCCTTGGCTGATGTGTTCCCGCCGGCGTAGTTGGTGATCTTGGGGTCAGAGCCGAGGCGGTTGGAGCGAGCGATCAGTTCGGCGGCAGTGGGGTTCGTCATGAAGCAAGTCCTTTGGAGGGCAGAACGGCGGATCGTGGAGAAGGTGCAGGAGGGGTGGCAGGCAGGGAATGCCTGGCGTCAGGCGCCCCAGGAGCTCTGGGTGCCCCCCACGCGGTGGGCACTGATGGTCGCTGCGTGCCCCGACGAGGCGTACGCGGCCATCGGATCGGCGGGCAGGCCACGCTCCTCTCGCCATGCGGCGAGGGCCGGGCGGACATCGGAGTAGAACGCGTCCATGAAGACGGCGTTCGCGCCGAGGACGTCGCCGGCGAGCTGTGCGGCGTCGAGGGCGGCTGCGTCCACGAGCAGAGCCCGGGCCGTCATCTCCTGGACGTTCAAGACGCTGCGGATCTGCCCGGGGATCTTGTCCTCGACGTTGTGGCACTGATCGAGCATGAAAGCGACGGGGGAGTCGGTGCCGTAGCCGCCGCCTCGAACCACTTCGTAGAGGATGCGGAACAGCTGGAACGGGTCGGCCGCCCCGACGATCAGGTCGTCGTCCGCGTAGAAACGCGAGTTGAAGTCGAAGGAGCCGAGCTTGCCGAGGCGCAGCAGCTGCATGACGATGAACTCGATATTGGTGCCGGGGGCGTGGTGGCCGGTGTCCAGGCAGACCAGGGCTTGGTCGCCGAGGGCGGCCACTTGCGCGTAGGAGGTGCCCCAGTCGGGAACGTCCATGTGGTAGAACGCCGGCTCGAAGAACTTGTACTCGAGCACCATCCGCTGGTCGTCACCGAGCCGCTGGTAGATCGTCGCGAGCGAGTCTGCGAGGCGGTCCTGTCGCCCCCGGAGGTCCTGCTGGCCCGGGTAGTTCGAACCGTCCGCGAGCCAGATCTTGAGGTCACGTGAACCCGTGGCGTCCATGACGTCGATGCAGGCGAGGTGATGGTCGATCGCCTTCTGCCGGATGGCAGGGTCTGAGTGGGTCAGCGACCCGAACTTGTAGTCGTCGTCCTGGAAGGTGTTGGAGTTGATGGTGCCGAGCGCGACCCCTTCCGAGGCGGCGTGGCGGCTGAGCGCTTCGTAGTCGTCGGTCTTGTCCCACGGGATGTGGAGCGCGACTGAGGGAGCGAGGCCGGTGAGCTTATTCACGACGGCCGCATCGGAGATCTTCTCTTCAATGGTGCGGGGAGTACCGGGGGTGGAGAACACCTTGAAGCGGGTTCCCGAGTTACCGAAGGCCCACGAGGGCAACTCGATCGCCTGCTGCCTTAGCAGGGTGAGGTGGTGGGTGTCGAGGTCAGTCACGAGTGAGTCCTGTCGTCATTGCCATGCACTGGGATTGAATCGTTTCAATTCGTGTGTGCAAAAGTACCTTTACCCGCGAGGCTTGTCAAAGGCCGAAATGTGAGTCTTCCTAGGTGAAACACGGGACAAGGCTCTCGTGGGTATCAGGGTCGAAAACCATCACGACAGCGGGGAGTATCCGTGCCGGTAAGCATCAGAGACGTCGCACTGCGGGCTGGTGTGTCCGTGGGCACTGTCTCCAACGTGCTGAATCGACCGGACAAAGTTAGCGAGACGGCCACTCTCCGGGTGCTGACTGCCATCAACGAACTTGGATTCGTCCGGAACGACGCAGCACGACAACTCCGCGCGGGTAGAAGCCGCAGCATCGGACTCATCGTTCTCGACTCGGGTAACCCGTTCTTCGCCGATCTCGCACGCGGGGCACAGGCTCGAGCTACCGAAGCTGGGCTGGTGATCATGGTCGCCAGTACCGATGGTGACGCTGACAGGGAGCACGCTTATCTCGACCTTTTTGAGGAACAGCGCGCCTTCGGCGTCCTCATCTCACCGCACGACGTCGATCCTGGTCGCCTAGAACAGTTGCGAAGCCACGGTGTGCCGTACGTCCTCGTCGACAAGGGAGCCAACGAGCCTGCCGTTTCATCTGTGACCGTCGACGACGTCGCGGGCGGCCGGCTCGCAGTCCAGCACCTCCTGAGACTGGGCCATCGACGCATCGCAGTCGTAGGCGGAGCCGAATCGATCAGTCAAGTGGCGGATCGTCTCCTTGGAGCGCGCCAGTCCATCGCTCAGGTGCCGGGAGCGAGCCTCGAGGAGATTGCTACGGCTGAGTTGTCCGTTCTGGCAGGACGCGAAGTCGGTCGCGATGTCGCTGCCCGTCTTAGGGCAGATCGTCCTCACGCCGTGTTCTGCGTCAACGACCTGCTTGCCGTTGGCATGCTGCAGGCGTTCTCGTTGCTCGGTGACGTCCGTGTCCCGGAAGACATTGCCTTGATCGGCTATGACGACATCGCGTTCGCGGCCTCCACTGTTGTTCCCCTTTCGAGCATCCGCCAACCCAGCGCTCTGATCGGCGCCACAGCTGTGGATTTGCTCCTGGCAGAGGGACCTAAGCACGTTCTGTTCCAGCCCGAATTGGTCGTTCGGGCATCCACGGTGCGTGGCGCTCCCTAGCGCTCCGAGCATGTGCCGGGTCCGCGTCGGGCTGGATGCGTCGGTTGAGCCACAGGCATCTAGAGGCCATAGGAGTTCTGCGGGCACATCACCGTGCTCCTCGACAAACTTAACGACGACGTCGCCCGCGTGTGGCACACCGAGTGCGTCGTCGCAGACGGCTTGTCCAGGAAGGATCTCATGGACCAGACGATGGACAAACCTCTCTTACGCGTCATGGCGCCACGGTCGAACTTCGCTGCCCGGCTCGCCCCGGCGGACTCACCTCCTGGGTGGTTAGCCAAAGACCCGTAAGTGTTTAATCTCCTGACATGACACCTCCACCCTGGGTCTCAACGAATCGGGCGTTGCGAGGATTAGCTTCTTGCGCTTGTCCCTTCTGGGGCGTATGCGCGCATGGCTGCAGTGACGTCGACCTCCTGCTGCAGAGACAGGTCTAGGTAGTGATTGCGCATCGTTTGCGGACTCTTGTGCCTCGCAAACTTCGTTGCCGCGAGTTCTCCGTCGGTGAGGGCGACCTGGGTGATGGCCGTAGCTCGAAGAACGTGAGGGGTGACCCAGTCAAGGCCTGCCCTGTTCCTGACGTTGCGCCAGGATGAACGGACATTCCTTGGACGAAGCAACGTGCCGTTGCGAGAGACGAACAGTAATCCGTCTGGGTTCTGGCGTGCGCGCTCCAGCAGGCGGAGGGTCGGCTCTTCAGCCCACAGGGGGAGTGACTGCGGAGCGGCATCTGAAAGCCCGTCCTTGGTGAACTCCTGACGGCGGGGAGCACCATGCTCGTCCTCGACCAGGGTAGACCGCAGGGATACTCGAAGTCGCCCGTCGGGCCCGATGTAGAAATCCGTGAGCTTGAGGCTCAGGGTCTCGCTGATACGCGACCCTAGTGCGAGTTGCAGCTCGAAGATGTAAGCAAGGTCGCTCTGCTGCCTCATCGCCCCGAGGACCGCTCGCATGCGGTTGACCTCCTCCACTTTCATGGCGCGGGCCCGCTTACGAGGCTCGCCCTTCTTGCGCTGCAGAGGCCGACTGGAGGGCATGAAGTTGAGAGGGAGCCGCTTCAGCTCGACGCCGTGGTCCAAGGCCTGGTTCAGGATGGTTCGCGCCAGCTTGGCTTGCGTTCGACGCGTCTGCGCTTCAGAGCCCAGAAAGTTCTTGAGGTCGACCGGGTTCATGGTCAACACGTCCTGGTCGCCGAGTTCGGGAAGGATGAGCCTGTCGATGATGTCGCGGTAGCTGCGCTGGGAGCTGGGAGCGAGTTCCCCCTCGAGAAGCTTCGTCCTCCACCACGAGCTCAGAAGCTCACTGAGGGGGAACGTGTCTTCTTCTGGTTGCGACCGGTCCTCGGGTGCAGGCGTGCGGGCGAGTTCCAGTGCCTCGTCGATGGCCTCATCTACAACTGTCTGAGCAGCGGACTTGGTCTTGGCCGACCGCTCCATCATGGAAAGCGTTCCGTCGGGAAATCGAAAGCGCTTCCTGGCTCGGTAGCCGCCAGTGGGAAGGGGCGAGTAGCTTACGTTGCCTCGGGCCCCGGCCTTAATTGGTGGGCGCCCCATCAGCGTGCGCGCTTCACGGTCGGGTAGGTGGAGACCTCTTGTGCCTGAGCCCAGGCTTCGAGCTTCGTGCGCTCGTACAGAACGCGAGTCCCGATCTTGAGGAAGGGCGGCCCCTGCAGGGCCGTGCGCCAGTTAGCAAGCGTCTTCGGCCTGAGGCCCAGGCTGAGCGCCACGTCGGTTGGTGTGAGGAGTTCAAGCGTTGAGTTCATCGTCATGCAAGCCCCATGCGCGGCACCCTTGCTCAACGCGTCGACCGCCAAATGCACACTGTGTCCGCGATGATCGTATGTGTCGCGAACGCGGGCTCAGGCGCCGTTCGTGCGACCGTTCTCCTGGCCTATGGAGGCACGTCGTGGGGATTGCAAGCCCAGGGTTGCGCGCCGACTTGTCGACGCGACAGACGCAAAACGCGCTGACAAAATCTAGCTTCTGCGCGCTCGGACGCGTTCCTCTGCCTCGGCTAAAGCGGCAGTCGTCTGTCTCCACTGGCGCGGCCGAACTGATCGCCATGATCGAGATGTTGGCAAAGGGGTGGTGGAGATGCGCGCGACATCTAGGGCAAATTGCCATGTCCGCGCCGGCGTCTTGAGGAAGGGGGCGTGCGACAAATCGCAGACGAGGGGGCGTCCCCGGTTGCTCGTTGACGCTCCCACGCACTCGGCACAGTGGGTGCGGCCCCGTTGACCATTGAGAATCGCCCACACCGTTTTGTTTTGCCGCCGCCGCGCCACCTGCACTTTCAACTGCTTCGCACTTGACCCTCGTTCCGGCGCCCTCTTCCGGTCCACTCCGCTCCCGTCAGACTTCCCGCTGCGCGAGAAGCGTCTCCGCCCCGCCGAACGCTGGCGCGCCCGTCACGGCTGCGATTTCCTCAGCTCACTCGTTCGCTGCTGGAACCCACCTGCCGGTGGGCGGGGACTTCGCTGCCGTGTGCAGCTCAGGGGCTGGTTGACGCTGTGAGCGTCGAGCCGGTGCTGCTCCTGGCGCCGACGTCCGCGCTCGGCCTCACCCCGGCGCACCTCGAGCAGGTCCGGGCGTTCCTCGCCGGACTGCCGCGCATGGAAGGAGCATGACGACGATGACGCTGCGCCCGATCTCCTCGCCCGTGCGGAACAGGGGCCTCATGGTGGCACTCCGCGAGCTCTTCGCCCGACGGAAGCGCACGCCGACGGCCGACAGCCGAGAGGTCGTCATCGCCGGCCACCTGACGGAGTTCTCCACGCTCGTCAGCTCCGGCCAGCGCAATGCCGCCCTGGCGAAGTGGACGCAGCTCCGCGACGAGCCGATGATCCGCATCGCCATCATCGCCCGCCTCCGCGCGGATGGCGTCGACATCGAGGCCTTCATGAAGCCCGCCCGGGCCCAGACCTTGGGCGAAGCGCGCAGGGAACGAGCTGTCGCCGAGCTCGTCGCTGACCAGGTCAGCTAGGGACCTGTCAGCCCACAACTGGTGACAGAGCCTCGACTCGCCGACCGCTACGTTTGATGCGTGCCACCCGGGGTGGGGGCTGCCAAGGGGGAGACACACGTGCGCAAGATGCTCGGCGCGACCATGATCATCGGAGCGTTGCTCCTCACCGGATGCACGAGCGCCGGAGACACCGTGGAAGAGACTGCCGAGCCGGTTGCCGCGGCGACCACCGCGGCGGTCGACTACCCGGAAGGCTTCGACGTCGTCGACTGGTCCTCCCAGGCTGACCTCGACTGGTCAGTTCCGTCGACGACGGTCGACGGCTGGACGACTGCCGACGTAGAGGCCCTCGGTGGAGTGCTGGCGAAGTGGACTGATACCGCAGGCGTCTCGGACGACATGTGGGGCGCCGACGGCGACCGCGCGGCCATGGTGAACCTCGCCGCAAGCTCGCTCCCCGCCGACATCGGATCCTCCTACCGCGACTGGCAGGCGCAAGACACCCCCGAGAACCCCGCCGGCCGCAGCGGACTGGCCTTCGCCCCCGGCGTCACCGTCCTCGACTCCTCCCGCTACCGCCTCGACTGGAAGTTCGAACCGGCGACCATCGAGGCGCCAGCTCTCCGCGGAGTCCTGGTGCTCCGGGCCGCTCTCCACCTCGAGGAAGCCGGCGAGGACTCCTGGGCCCTCGTTCAACGCGAGCACGAGCTGACGTCGACCGAGCCGAGTGGCATCTCGGAGTCCGCCGGCTCGTGGCAGTACAACGTGCGGTCCCTCTCGCGGAACACCTGCGGGCTGCCGGATGGCGCCGTCCGCTCTTCAGAGACGGACCCGTGGTCCCAGACGGGCCCAGCGGAGCTCGCCACCGTCCTCACGCGCGACGAGCCGTTCCCGGACTACGACGCGATCGAGGAGGCCTCGTCAGCAGTCGACATGGGTGACTTCGTCAGCGCGCCCTGCTGAGCTGCACCATCGGCGGGAAGTGCAGGCACCGGGCAGATTGACCCTATGTGTGGACGGGCGGATAAGAGATCTCAGCGGTCTGAGCTAGGTGCGGCTTCTCGCACGAGCAGAGTCAGTCGTCCCGTCTCGGGTACGCGGAACGGCTACTAGCCGCAGGTCGTGGCGGGGCGTCGCAATGACTCGCCAGCGCTGACGGGCCTGACCGTGCCAGTGACCTCAACTAGGGTCGCGACATGCAAGCGAGCAACAGCCAAGCCCGTGTCGCCAAAAATGCCGAAGCCGCAACCCAGTTCGAGCACCAGGACGGCTGGCCCTCGCCTGCTTCGGGGGAGAACAGCCGTGGCGGCAATGCCCGGCACGAAGGCGACTTAGTAATCACCGGAGGGCCGACAAAGCGCCTCAAGTGCGTGGCTCAGAACTACTTCAGACCGTGGCGAGAACGCCAGCAAGGCATGCCCGAAGGTCAGCTGCGAGTGGTCCCCGAGAAGGGCAACCCCAACGACAGCACGGCCGTCGGTGTCTGGCTCGACTCCAAGCAGGTGGGCTACATCTACCCCGACGAAGCCGAGACCTACACCGAAGTGCTCAGCAGCATCGGGCTCAACCTCAGAGTCGAAGGCGAGCGAAACGACCTCAACCACGACCTTTGGGTTCTGGTTCCGACCCCCGCCTCCATTAAGAGAGTGTCGCAAGCAGCAATACCAACCGGACCACATGACGAACCCGGCGATCCGCGGCAGATAGCCGAAGCGCGCGCCCTCGAAGTGCTCCCTCTCCCTGCGCCAGCTGGCCGATGGTCACTCCCCGAGGCGCCACTCTGGCCAGTCGGGTACCGGCCTGAATCGCTCGCAGCTGCTGCTCGAGCAGACTTCACGGCGTGCCCGCTCTGTGAGATGCCCTTCGACCCGAAGACAGCACGTTTCTCCAACGAGACCGTCAACAAGGTCGCCGCCAAGATGGTCTGCCCCGAGTGCTTCGACGAGATTGGTCCCGGCGGCCGCCCGTACGGCGTCGACATGCCCGCCGAGGTCGTCATCTCGACCCTTCAGCAATACTACGAGATCACCGGGCACCTACCGCGGCCCGGAGGCGCGGACATGGCGTTCATCGACGACTACCCCCGCAGCGCTCCTCGCGAGGAGATGCTGAACTTCCTGCGGCTTGTGTGGAGCTGGCCGAACATCGCGATCATTCGCAGCGAGTTCGGGGACTGGCAGCACGCGCTCTCGGCCGCTGGTCTGCTCGGCAGGCAAGCCGAGCAGACAACGCGTGGCGTCAGATCCGTTGCAGCAGACGGCCACGTGTGCTTCTCCTACGGTGAGCGAATCCTTGATGACTGGCTGCACAAGCAAGGCATAGATCATCAGAGTGAACCTCCCTACCCCGGGACCAACTACCGGGGTGACTTCCTAATTGAGGACGTCATCGTGGAGTTCCTCGGCCTCCAAGGTGACCCGGCATACGACGCGAAGACAGTGTCGAAACGGGAGGTAGCAGCGCGCCTAGGACTTTGGATGATCGAGGTCACGCCTCTGAACCTCGGTGACTGGAAGGGCCTGTCCAAGCGGCTCGGAGTCGCAATGAAGAGGTGGCGTCCTGCGGCGACTGCCGTCCCCGCGCTGAGCAGCAGCATCATCAGCAGCCCGTCTCCGCAGCTCGTGGCGTCAGGGCCTGCGGGGTGGTTCGCTGACCCGTTCGCCGTATCTCACAAGCGGTACTTCGACGGCGCCGGTTGGACCCATCACACCCTCACGGCCGAGGGTGCATGGATGGCTCACACCCCGTGGGGCGATCGATCAAGGGAGGAAGCCCGAGCCTGGGTGGCCCGCCGAGGCCGCATTAGAGAGGCCCCACTTCCCGCCAACGGCAAGTTCGGAAACGGCCCCGAGGGTCTCAGCTTCTGGCTCGCAGCGATCGACGAGTACGAGAACAGCAGCCCGCAGGGGCAGGTCGATTCGGCGTTCGAGTCCGCGTACCGAGGATTCATCCTCTACACCGAGTCGAGCGGCCCAGCGATGATGGCCGTCCTGGACCGTTGCGCACGATTCGATCGGGCGCGGGCCCGGACGATGACGAACCGCGTCCTGTCGATCTTCGCCGGGGACGGCTGCAGGCCAGACTTCGCAGCCGTGGGGCTATCTTTGCAGGAGCCGGCCACAGCCAGCTGAGCGCCGATCTCGGCGCGCACCCAGACCGAAAGCAGAGAGTGTGACTCCGGCAGCCGACGAAAGCCCTCTCGACATCACCTCCGGCGGCTTGCGGAACACCATTCGCATTGCGGTTCTCGAGAACGCTCACAGGTTTGCGCCTGTCGTGCAGGGTGCCGTCATCGGTGGCATCGCTCGGTTCGGGAAAGCCGGAACGGGTGCTGCCATTAACGGGCTACACGGCGTAGCGAAGTCCCGCGCAGTCCTCGCCGCTGCCGGCGGCGGCCCCCTCAGAAACGGTGGCGGGGGCATGGCAGCTGGCGGAGCGCGAATCGCCCGGCTTGCGTACGTCCCGAATGTTATTGCCGGGGGGATCGTCTTCGCTGACATCGTCGTCCAGGCTCGCCAAGAAGCGAAGGCAGAAGCCCGTTGCGCCTACGAAGACGGCACTACCGAGTCCTGAGTCACCACCACGCGCCCGTGACGGTCGGCAGGAACGCGTAGTACCTGTCGCCCTTGCCTTTGACGGCGCGGAGGTACCCGGCCGCATCGAGTCGCCAAAGCCACCGGCCGACGTCTTTGTACTCAGACTTCGACCCGATGGACGGAGCGAACATCTTTGCCGCCTGGTGAGCGTCGGGGACGGTGAAGGGTTTTCCCTCGCGCCCAGCGATGAGGATGAAGTAGATGACGCATTGCCACTGGTTTAGGTGTGAATCGGGGCGGATGGCCGGGTTCGGGGTGACCGTGTCGATGCGGTCGCGGAGGTACTGCCCGAAGTACTCGGCGATGGCCTGGTGGGCGCTGCTCAATTTTGTGATGCCGTATCCGCCGAGCTCGAACCACGGTTGGCGAGCGGCGAGGAGCTGTCGTATCGCGTCCTGCTGCGGGCCGCGTCGGGCTTCCCACGCGCGTTGCTTCCCGTCGCGCGCTAATTCCCTGGCGATCTTCGCCGCGGCGACAACTTCTTTCGCAGCCCCGTTAGCTTCCGGGACGTGCAGCGTCGCCTGCCGGTACCGAGCGAGACGGTCAGAGGTAATGCCATATTTTGGCTCGACCCGGTACGTGTCGAGCGAATCTACAACGAGACGCGCTTTCTCGATGCTGGTCAAAACTGGCACCGAATAGTTCTCGTACCGCTCGGTGTCGGGGTTCAGAATTTGCGCCGTGGAGCAAGCAAGACCAACGACTTCGGTGGTCGGGTTGATGAACAGCAGCGGCATGCCCATTTCGACGACGGTGTAATGGACGGAGAGGGGCATGAGTTGGCCGTCTTCCGCTCGCCGGAGGTGGTTGGACGAGTGGCCAAACAGCCACACGTCGGCGATGTCTTGCCGCCGGTATGACTCATGCCTGGTGATCCACGCGTCTGGGGTGATGGGCGAGTATTGAACCTCGAACGCCACCCTGGCACCCCTTGGTGAGGTGATCATTACGTCTGCACGCCGCTCGCCGGCGTCATTCGAATACTCTTCCCGCTTCACGAGGTAACCGGGGTACTTCGACCTGAGCCACGACTCCACGACTGCGCACCCTTGCGCATGGAAGAGCGACTCCAGCCCGTGGCCGCCCCCGGCCGCAAGGTGCCGAAGATGGTCTCGCCTCGTCGTTGAATGAACGGTGGTGAGGTTCGCCGCGCAACCTGGGACCGGGCAGACCACGTTGGCTTTCACGTGCGCGCGATGATCCCGCGCCTCGTCGTTCTCGAGCTTCCACAGCGAGTCATCCCGTTTGTCCCGACCCCAGAGGAACCCGGCCTCGCCAGCCTGCGCTGATAGCAGTTCACCAGCGTGGTCGTTCGCTGCAAGTACCAAGGGTGTTCTCCAAGTCCTGATGGTGGCGGCGTCCACCGACTCCAGATGCAAAGCGATCCTCCTACGTGACGAGCTCCGCCGTTGGCGTCAACGTCTCATCCGCCGATGAGCAGGTTCCGTTTTGCCGTCGGAGATCGCGACCTCCAGGTATCGGTAACGGTTATCTGGACACGCCAGTTCATTCACGGGTCGTCGTCGTCACGGACGGTCCCCGGTTCCTAGGCGGACCTTCTTGAACCCATCGAGGGGACGGTGACCGAGATGCTCGCTACTGTGTGCCGGCCACTGGTGCGGTCAATCGGGTTCCAATCCGTGGACACGTTTTGGACACAAGACCGACTGATGTGGGCTGATTTCTGGCTTTAAATTTGACTCGTCGGGCTGGCCTGATGCCCGGGATTCCTCGAAAACACGTGGCTGGAAGACCATCCGGAGATGCGTCCGGTTCTTTCACACGGAAGAGGTCATCGGTTCGAGCCCGGTATCGCCCACGGAAAGAGCCCCGGTCCTCCGGGGCTCTTCTCGTTCCCGGAGGTGACCAGACGGCTCGACGCCGTCGGCGTGCTCCTGCCCGCC
>Ga0265797_10001110_pt1 | contig 48183 bp, 46 predicted proteins | sample P2T30metagenome_FD_192433 | JGI IMG/M metagenome (GOLD analysis project Ga0265797, IMG submission 192433) | Plant litter microbial communities from East Loma Ridge, Irvine, California - P2 T30 | ecosystem: Environmental > Terrestrial > Plant litter > Unclassified | place: USA: California...
ACCAGTAATCGATGAACACGTTTGAGACGGCAATCAGCACCTTCGTGTGCAGCGGCAGCTCGCGGCCCATATTGCCGATGAAGTTCGTCAGCTGCGGCACGAGGTAGATCATCAGGAAGAACGTCACGGCCGTGACGACGACGAGCACCACGGCCGGATAGGTGACGATCTTCTTTGTCTGCGCCGCCAGTTCGTCCTGCCAGCGCAGGCCGCTGGCCAGGTCGCGGAACACTTCGTTGACCTTGCCGCTTTCCTCGCCCGCCTTGACGAGGCTCGTGAACGTGAGGTCGAACACGTCCGGATAGCCGGCCAGCGCGTCCGAGAGCTGCAGGCCGCCCTCGATCTTCTCGATCAGGTCCGTGATGATCTCGCGAAAGCGCAGGTGGTCCATGCTGTCGCGCAGGTCGTTCAGCGCATCCAGGATCGGCACGCCGGCACTGGACATCTGCTCCATGTGGAAGCAGAAGTTGATCAGCTCGCGCCGGCTGATGGCGCGCCGGCCGATGGCGCCGAGCGGCACCCCGCGCTCGCGCGTCTGGCGGAACTCGATCAGGTCCAGGTCCATGCGCGACAGGCGCAGCTCCAGGTCGGGCACGTTGAGCGCATCCATGTCGCCGGGGACGATTTCGCCCGTCGGGGTCATCGCGCGGTAGAGGAACTTCGGCATGTCAGGCCAGCCTGTCGGTCAGGTCGACGACACGCGACACTTCGTCCAGCGTGGTCGCGCCTTCCAGCACGCGGCGCATGCCGTCGTCCACCAGCGAACGGAAGCCGCTGGCCGCGGCGGCCGCGCGCAACTCGCGCACGGAAGCGCGGCGCGCCACCAGTTCGTCCAGCTCCGCGTTCATCTTCAGCAGCTCCATGATGGCCAGGCGGCCCTTGTAGCCCTGGTGCGCGCAGCGCTCGCAGCCGACGGCGCGATAGATCGTCGGCGCCGGGCCGTCGCCTTCCACCCCCAGCAGCCGGCGTTCCAGCGCATCGGCCTCGAACGGCGCGCGGCAATGCATGCACAGGCGCCGCACCAGGCGCTGGGCGATGATGCCGATGATGTTCCCGGCCAGGACGTCCGCCACGACGCCGATGTCCAGCAGCCGCGAGACGGAACCCACGGCGGAGTTGGTGTGCAAGGTCGAATACACCTGGTGGCCCGTCATCGCGGCGGCCAGCGCCATGTCCGCCGTTTCCTTGTCGCGGATCTCGCCGACGAGGATCACGTCCGGGTCCTGGCGCAGGATCGATCGGATGCCGTCGGCAAAGCCCAGCTTCGACGATTCGTTGACGGACGTCTGGCGGATCATGCTCATCGGGTATTCGACGGGGTCCTCCAACGTCATGATGTTGACCGCTTCGGTATTGATGTGGTTCAGGATCGAATACAGCGTCGTCGTCTTGCCCGAGCCGGTGGGCCCCGTGACCAGGATCAGGCCATCCGGACGGGCGATCATCAGCTTCAGGAGGTCCAGCTCGCGCTCGGCCAGGCCCAGGCCGTCCAGTGGCACGAGGCCCTTCTGGCGGTCCAGCACGCGCAGCACGAAGTTCTCGCCGTGCGTTGTGGGCTGCGCGCTGGCGCGGAAATCGATCTGGCGGCCGGAGAATTTAATCGAGATGCGCCCGTCCTGCGGCGCGCGCGTCTCCGCGATGTTCATGTTGCTGATCACCTTCAGCCGCACGGCCATCGCCGGCCAGTAGGATTTGTGCAGGCTGCGGATCTGGCGCAGGATGCCGTCGATGCGGTAGCGGATGCGCAGAAAACTGTGCTCGGGCTCGAAGTGGATGTCCGACGCCCCGTTCTGCACGGCGTCCGCCAGCAGCGCGTCGATCAGCCGCACCATCGGGTGGCTGTATTCGTCCGACGTGCCCTGGTACGACACCTCGCCCGTCTCGATCTCGTGCAGGATGCCGTCGATCGACAGCTCGAAGCCGTAATACTGGTCGATGGCGCGCACGATGTCCGACTCGTTGACGAGCAGCGGCGTGATCGTGATGCCCTTGACCAGCATTGCGTGGATCTGGTCCAGCGCGACGATATTGCTGGTGTTGGACATCGCCAGCACGAGGTTGTCCGTGTCGCGCTCGTAGACGATGGGGAAGACGCTGTAGCGCTTCGCCACGTCCTTCGGAATGAGCTGCAACGCGATGGCGTCGACGACCAGGCTGTTCAGGTCGGCCGACTGCGTATTCAGGTTTTCCGACAGCGCTTCGCGCACCGTGGCTTCGGTCACGAAGCCCAGCGTGATCAAGAGGCGGCCCAGTGGTTCGTTGCCGCGCTTCTGTTCGATCAGCGCGATGCGCAGCTGGTCTTCGCTGATGACGCCTTTTTCGATCAGCAGTTTGCCGAGCGGGAGTTTTGCGGGTTCTGCCATGTAGTCGCGTTCAGTTTCCTGCTGCCGGTGTGCCTGCGGCGGGCGCGGATGGTGCCGGCGCCGGCGCCGGGGCGGCTGCTTCGCGCAGCTCGCGCAGGCGGCGCTGCACCGCGGCGCGATCGAATCCGGCCGGTCCCGCGGCCGCCAGCGCCTGCTGGTAATAGGTCGCGGCCAGCTTGCCCTGGTTGAGGCGATCCAGCCCGACGGCAAGATTGAACGCGTAGTCGCCGTTGCCGGGCGCGGCCGTATAGGCGCGGAAGTAGGCCTGCTGCGCCTCGGACCAGCGGTTCTGGCGTGCGTACAGGTTGCCCAGCGCGAACAGCACGGGCGCCGCGTCGGGACGGCTCTTCAGCACATTGCGCAACTGCGTTTCGCTGCGCCCCAGGTCGCCAGGCCGCAGCGCCACCAGTGCGGCGAGCGCATCCGGGTCGGCCGGATCGAGCTCCAGCAGGCGGGCATACGCGGCGGCGGCCTGGACGCCGCGGTTTTCCCGCTGGGCGACGGCGGCGCTGCCCAGCAGCGCGTCGCGATTGTTCGGATCCTGGCGCAGCGCGTTGTCGTATTCCTGGCGCGCCGTGGCGTAATCGCCCCGGACGAACGCGGCATAGGCGGCGCCGACGGCAGGGGCGATGGCAGGGCTGCTGCCGCGGGCAATGTGCACCTGGCCTGCGGCCGGGGCCTGGGCGGGCGCCGACACCGATGCCGGCGCTGGCGGTGGTGCGTATTCCGGGTTGGCGCTGGGCGTGCCGGGCTCGACGCCGGCGGCCGCGCGCGCGCGTTCCTCGCGCAGCATGCGCTCGCCTTCGTCCGGCGCGCCACCGCGCTGCAGGCCAGGGTCGTCGGCCGTGCGGCGCTGCTGCGGGGCGGCGGCGGGGTAGGCCGGCGGCGCGGCGACCGCCGGCACATTCGCCGCCGCGACGGGTGCCACCGCCGGCGCGGCGCTGGCGGTCACGTCGCCGCCGGCCGGCACACCGGCGACAGGGGTGTCGCCGGCGGCAGGCACGACGGCCGACGTGGGCCCGAACGGCGGCCCGGCAGGCGGCACGGCGATCCCCGTCGCGCCCGTGGCGCTGGGCGGCGGCATCGGCACCATCGGCAGCGCGGCGCCGGGGCCGGGCGCGGTGGTGGCACGCCAGTAGACATAACCGAACGTGGCAAGAATGACGAGGGCGATGCCGGACAGGCCGGCCACGCGCATCCGGGCCATGTCCAGCCCCGGCTTCTCGGCGCGCGCCGCGGCGCGCGCGCGCGCGGCCGCGCCGGCACGGGCCGCTGCGGCGCCGGTCGCAGCCGCGGCGGGCGCACCCGCTTTCGTCCGGGTGTCCGGCTGGGCCGCGCGGGCGCCGCCGGACGGCGCACGATTGCGCGCCGGCTCGTGGCGTGCCTGCGGCGGCACGGGATCGTGCAACGCCTCCGTGGCCGGCTCCAGCGGAATGGGGGGATCGATATGCGCACGCGCGGACCTTGTGGACGCCGGCGCTGGCGCGGCGGCGGGCTCCAGTGCCGGCTCCAGCCTGAGCTGCGCGCCTTCGGACGCTACGGGGTCTCTGCGCGGCGCGGCGGGAGGCGCCGCCGCGTTCGATGGCTCCGGCGGCTCCAGCGGTTCCAGGCTCAGCTCCGCCAGTCCCGGCGCAGGGTCCGGCCGAGGCGGCGCCGTCGACGCGGAGGCCGGCAGCGCGGTCTCGGGCAGGTCGGGCGCCGGCCCGTCGGTCCGGGGTTCCAGGCCCCAGTCGTCCGTGCCGGCGTGTTCTTCCGGCAGGCCGTTCTGGCGCGCCCGTTCCGCTTTCTTCAGTGCCTGCATCAGTAGGCTCATGGCTGTCCCTTTGCTTCCGGCTTGCCGCCCGACATGCCGGCCGGCGTGCTGTACGGCTGCTGGTTCAGCGGTTCCTTGCCCGGCAGCAGATAGCGCAGGTCGCGGTAATCGCCTTCCATGCTGGCATCCTTGACGACGACGGCGCGCAGGAAGATCACCAGTTCCGTTTTGCTCGCGCCTTCGTTACGGTAGGCGAACAGGTCGCCCAGCACGGGGATGCGCGACATCAGCGGAATGCCGTCCTTCTTGTTGTCGACGGAGTCCTGCATCAGGCCCCCCATGACGGCCGTCTGGCCGCTGTACACCTTCATCACCGATTCGACCTCGCGCGCCTGGATCACCGGCACCTGGCTGATGACGTTCTGCCGCGCCAGCTCCGGATTCGGGTCCTGCACGTAGCTGACGATGCGCGTGATGGTGGGGCGCACGTTGATCGTGACCTCGTCATCCTCGGAGATCTGCGGCGTGACGCTCATGACGAAGCCCACGGGTACCGTCTCCACGCGCGACTCGTACGTGGCCTGGGCGGCGATGCCGCCGGACGAGTTCTGCACGGCCGGTGTCACCTTCAACGTGAAGAAGACGTTGTTGTCGACGACCTTCAGCAGCGCGGTCTGGTTGTTCAGCACGCTGATTTTCGGACTCGACAGGACCTGCACCTTGCCGAAAGACTCGAGCAGCTGGACGGCGGCCCGCACATTGCCCAGGCCGCTGAGAGGGTTGGCATAATTGAACGTGAACACGCCCGGCGTCGACGTGATCGGGGTACCCGAAGGCATGTTCGGTGTGTCGACGCGGCCTTGCCCCAACGTCGACATGCCGTTGCTGGAAATGCGCGACCAGTTGATGCCCTGCTGGTACTGGTCCGACAGTTTGACTTCCAGGATCGTGGCTTCGATCATCACCTGGCGTTTCGCCGCGGACTGGATGATGTCGAGGAACTCGCGCACCTTCTCGTGCTGCCGGCCCGTGGCGCGCACGGCCACCAGGCCGCTCTCGGCATTGACGATGACGGACGGCGCATTGCGCTGGGCCGCGCGGGCCGACTGCGCCGCGCTGGCCTGGGCACCGGGGAAGCCGCTTTCCGGGGTCTGGCCAGTGGCGCCGGCGGGCGGCGTGAACGCGCTCTGGTAACCGCCCTGGCCACCCTGGGCCGGCTGGCCGGGCTGGCCGGGCTGCGCCGGCATGCCCTGGGCCGCCTGCGTGACGGCATTGGCTTGCTCGCGCAGCTGTGCCAGCGGGTCCGCCAGCGGATCGTTCAGGTTGGTCGGACGCAGCATGTCCCGGATGTTTTTCTCCAGGCTGTACCAGAAGTTGTTGTCGGCCCGGTTCGACACGGCCGTCGTCGAATTGTTGTTCGCGCCCGAGGACAGCGAGCTGCCCGCGCTGGGCAGCGAACCTTGGCCCGTGTTCGAACCGGTCGTGCTGGAACTGCTGCCGGCATTCGACCCGCCGGTCGTCGAGATCTGCGTCGCGATGTTGACGCTGCTGTTCGTCGTGCGGGCGATGTTGACGTAGTCGATGCGGTAGTTGCGCCAGTGCGGCTGGTCGGGCAGCACCAGCAGTGTGCCGCCCTGGAGTTCGTAGCGCATGTCCACCTGGCGCGAGATGCGGTCCAGCAGCTGCGGCAATGTCTGGTCCAGCGCATTCAGGGTAACGGTGCCTTCGATCGACGGGTGGATGTCCACGTTCAGCCCGGCATCGCGCGCCAGCGCGAACAGCACGGATTCGACGGGCACCTTGTGCACGGTCACGCTGTAGGTTTCCACCCGTGCGCCGGCACGTGGCGGCGGCAACGCCGGGCTGGCCTGGACGGGATCGGGGATGGCCCCGGGCGGCCGCGGCGCTTCGGTAACGTGCGCCGGCGAGATCGGCAGCTTCGGTGCGCTGCACGCGCCCAACAGGGAGCAGAGCAGGGTTGCCGCGACTTTATTCATGGGATGCCGACAGGAGTTGTTTTGCTGGGTTAGCAAGGATCATCGTATAAATCCGGTCAAACTTCAATTGTGTTCGAGGCGAGGACAGCGTTGGCGTCACCGCCTTCGGTCGTGCCTGTGGCTGTGCCAGCATGGCCGGCAGTTGCGTGGCGGCCCAGACCGACAGCGCCAGCAGGCCCGCGGCACCGGCGGCCACGGCCAGCCAGGCGTGCCTGCGCGGCAGCGGCCGGAACGGCGTCTCGGCGATGGCCTGGCGCGCGTGGCGTGCGGCGACCGCGACGGCGTCCTCGGCATAGGCGGCCATCAGCGCCTTGTCGGCCAGGATGTTAATGCGGCGCACGATGCCGCCGGACGCGCGCGCGATCAGCCGCACCGAGGCCGGGCTGAACAGCGGCCCGCCCGTATAGCCGGCCGCGCGCAGGCGGAACTGCAGAAATGCGGGAATCAGCTTCGGCGGCAGCGGCGGCACGAAGAAGCTGTGCGTGATGCGCTCGGTGAGCTGGCGCATGCGCGGCAGGGCCAGGTGCTCGTCCAGCTCGGGCTGGCCGAACAGCACGATCTGCAGCAGCTTGTACTGCGCCGTTTCCAGGTTCGTCAGCAGGCGCACGGCTTCCAGCGTTTCGAGCGGCATCGCCTGCGCTTCCTCGACCAGCAGCACGACCTGGCGGCCGCCCGCATGGCGCGCGATCAGTTCGCCGTTCAGCCGGCGCAGCACTTCATCGGGCCGCCAGTCGCGGGCGTCCAGGCCCAGTTCGGCGGCGATGGCATATAGCACGTCGTCCGGGCCCAGGCTGGGGTTGACGAGGTAGATGGCGTCCACATGGGCGGGGAGCTGGCTTTCCAGCATGCGGCACAGCATCGTCTTGCCGCTGCCCACTTCACCCGTCACCTTGACGATGCCTTCGCCATGCGTAACGGCATACAGCAGCGCGGCCAGCATGTCGCCGCGCTCGTGGCCGCCATAGAAGAACGCGGGGTTTGGCGTGATCGAGAACGGCGCCTGGCGCAGGCCGAAGTGCTGCAGGTACAGGTCGCTCATGCCGGCAGCCCCGTGGTGGCGCCGATCGCGCCAAGGAAGGCCGCTTCCAGCGCGTCCGTGGCGTAGCGGGCGCGGCATGCGGCCGGGGTGCCGTCGAAACGGATGGCGCCGTCGTGCAGGATGGCGATGCGGTCGCAGGTTTCGTCGATGTCGGCCAGCGCGTGCGACGTCATCAGCACCGCCGCGCCCGCCTCACGACGGCGGCGCAGCGCCGCCTTGAACAGCGCGCGGGCATGCGGGTCGAGGCCGCTGGCGGGTTCGTCCAGGATGTACAGCCGTTTGTCCAGCAGCAGGCAGGCAGCCAGGCCCAGCTTCTGCGTCATGCCTTTTGAAAACTGCCGCACGCTGCGCTTCAGCGCCGCCGTTTCCAGCTGCAGGGTCTCGAACATGCCTGCGCACAATTCGTCGTCGCGCGGCTGGCCGTGCAGCGCCAGTGTATAACGGAGGAATTCGCCGCCCGTCATGTAGGCGGGCGGCTGGAAACGCTCTGGCAGGTAGGCCAGCGGACTGCGCGCGGCCGGCTGGCGGTGGTCAATGCCGTCGATGGCGATGCTGCCGCCGTCCAGCGGCACGAAGTCGAGCAGGCACTTGAGCAGCGTTGTCTTGCCGGCACCATTGACGCCGGCCAGCCCGACGCATTCGCCCGCTGCCACGGCCAGCGATACGCCGTCCAGCACGGGCCGGCCGCGAGGGGCGGGGGCGTGCTTGACGACGGCGGTGAAGCGCAAAGCGGGCTCAGGCATGTCCACGTTCGAAATATTGGCAGTCCGCCACTGTAGCAAAGATCAGACGGAGTGCGCTAGGGCAGGGTGCGGATCGGGCACAATGAGCATACAATGCGGCGGAACTTGACTTGAGGGAATATTTGTTATGGCAAGGCCAGAGAAAGTAAGGCTGGGCGAGATCCTCGTGCAGCAGAAGCTGTTGTCGGAAGACCAGCTCGGCCTGGCGTTGGCCGAACAGAAGCGCAGCGGCCGCAAGCTGGGCCGCGTCTTCATCGACAGCGGCTATGTCACGGAAGAGCAGATTGCGGGCGCCCTGGCGCGCCAGCTGAACATCCCGTACATCAACCTCAAGTTCTACAACATCAATGCGGACCTGGTCCGGCTGCTGCCGGAAACGCAGGCCCGCCGCTTCCGCGCGCTGGTGCTGGAAGACCGCCACGGCACCTTGCTGGTGGGCATGTCCGACCCGACCGACCTGTTCGCGTACGACGAGATCGCCCGGCTGGTGAAGCAGAACATCGAGCTGGCCGTGGTCAACGAGACGGAGGTGCTGGCCGCCATCGACCGGATTTACCGCCGCACGGAGGACATCACCGACCTGGCCCGCGAGCTGGAACAGGAGATGGGCGACACGTCCGTCGACTTCGGTGCGCTGGCCGTCAATCCGGGGCTGGAAGAGGCGCCGGTGGTGAAACTGCTGCAGTCCGTGTTCGACGACGCGGCGCAGGTGCGCGCCTCCGACATCCATATCGAGCCGCAGGAAAACCGCCTGCACATCCGCTTCCGCATCGACGGCGTGCTGCACCTGCAGACACAGGCGGACATCAAGATCGCGCCGGCGCTGGCACTGCGGCTGAAACTGATGTCCGACCTGGACATTTCCGAAAAGCGCCTGCCGCAGGATGGCCGCTTTGCCGTGCGCGTCAAGAACACGCGGATCGACGTGCGTATCTCGTCGATGCCCACGCAGTTCGGCGAATCGATCGTCATGCGACTGCTCAGTCAGGGCAGCGCCAACCTGCGGCTGGACGCGATCGGCATGCCGAAAGCCATGGTGGAGAAGTTCCGCGCCATCGTGCAGCGCCCCAACGGCCTCGTGCTGGTGACGGGGCCGACGGGTTCCGGCAAGACCACCACCCTGTACAGCGCGCTGGCCGAGCTGAACTCCGTGGAAAAGAAGCTGATCACCGTGGAAGACCCTGTCGAGTACCGGCTGCCCGGCATCAACCAGGTGCAGGTCAACGAAAAGATCGAGCTGGACTTCGCCCGCGTGCTGCGCTCCGCGCTGCGCCAGGACCCGGACATCGTTTTGGTCGGCGAGATGCGCGACCAGGAAACGGCGCAGATCGGCCTGCGCGCCGCCATGACGGGTCACCTGGTGCTGTCGACGCTGCACACGAACGACGCCGCCAGCACGCCGCTGCGGCTGATGGACATGGGCGTGCCGCGCTACATGGTGGGCAGTTCGCTGCAGGCCGTGCTGGCGCAGCGCCTCGTGCGCGTCATCTGCGAAAGCTGCACGACGCCGTACACGCCGACGCCGACGGAAATCGAATGGCTGCGGCTGGAACTGAACGACAAGGTGGGCATGGCGCATTATTTCCACGGCAAGGGCTGCTCGCACTGCAACGGCATGGGCTACCGGGGCCGGACCGGCGTCTACGAGCTGCTGGAAATGACGGGCACGGTCGTGGATGCCGTCAACGATCCCGATCCGTCCCACTTCCTCAAGGCGGCATACGAGCAGATGGCGGGCGAGACGTTGCGGCGCCACGCGGTGCAGCTGGTGGTTCAAGGGCGCACGACGGTGGCCGAGGCGATGCGCATCAGTAATCAACAGGACGAATAACAGGTCAAACACAGGTCAAACACAGGTCAAACACAGGTCAAACACAGGTCAAACACAGGTCAAACACAGGTCAAACAACAACGATGCCATTCTTCGCATACAAGGCCAGGAACGGACGCGGCGAGCTGCTGCAGGGCGTGCTCGAGGGCGCCGACCCGGGCGCCGTGGCGGACCAGCTGATGGGTACCGGTGTCACGCCCGTCGAGATCACGGCCACGCGCCAGCAGACGGGGCAGGGCGGCGAGGGCTGGTGGGCGCGCGTCACGGAAAAGAAGGTGACGCCGCTGGACGTACAGCTGTTCTCGCGCCAGATGTACACGCTGATGAAGGCCGGCGTGCCCATCATGCGCGGGCTGGCGGGGCTGCAGGAGTCGGCGATCTCGAAATCGTTCGCCAAGGTCATCCGCGACCTGCGCGAATCGCTGGATGCGGGCCGCGAGCTGTCGGCCGCCATGCGCCGCCACCCCACCGTATTCAATAATTTCTACCTGTCGATGGTGCGCGTGGGCGAGATGACGGGCCGGCTGGACGACGTCATGCTGCGCCTGTTCGATCACCTCGAATTCGACCGCGAGATGCGCTCGCGGGTGAAAAGCGCCGTGCGCTATCCGATCTTTGTCGTCATCGCGATGGTGGCGGCGATGCTCATCGTGAACATGTTCGTCATCCCCCAGTTCGTCAAGGTGTTCGAGAGCTTCCATGCCGAACTGCCCCTGATGACGCGCATCCTGATCGGCTTTTCCAGTTTCACCGTGAATTACTGGTACCTGATGCTGGCAGGCGTGGTCGGGGCCGTGATGGCATTGGTCAGCTGGATCGGCACGCCTGGTGGGCGCCTGAAGTGGGACCGCTGGAAGCTGCGCATGCCCGTGGCCGGGAAAATCGTCCACAAGGCCACCATGGCCCGCTTCGCGCGCAGCTTCGCGCTCTCGTCGAAAAGCGGCGTGCCCATCGTGCAGGCGCTGACGGTGGTGTCGCAAACGGTAGACAACGCCCACCTGTCGCAGCGCGTGGAAGCCATGCGCGACAGCGTGGAGCGGGGCGAAAGCATCCTGCGCACGGCCGTGGCCGCCGGCATCTTCACGCCCATCGTGCTGCAGATGATCGCCGTGGGCGAGGAGTCGGGCTCGCTGGACGACCTGATGGACGAGATCGCCCTGATGTACGAGCGGGAAGTGGACTACGAACTGAAAACGCTGGCGTCGCAGATCGAACCCATCCTGATCGCCTTCCTCGGCGCGATGGTGCTGGTGCTGGCGCTGGGCATCTTCCTGCCGATCTGGGACCTGGGCCGCGCGGCCCTGAAGTAAGGATGAACCGCCCTGTTGCAGGAGCACAACGGGGCGCATCGCTGTTCGAATTCGCCGTCTGCACGATCGTCTTTGCCGTGCTGACGGGGCTGCTGCTGGAGCGCGTGCTGCGCTACCGTGCCGAGGCGGAGCGCGAGGGTGTCGTGCGGCAGGTGGAAAACCTGCGCAGCGCGCTGCTCAGCCGGGTCCTGGAGGCGGAGATTTCCGGCAACAAGACACAATTGCGCGCCCTCGTCGGCAGTAATCCGGTAGCGTTGTTACAGCGGGCCCCGATTTCGTACCTTGGAGAATTTGACAATCCTTCTGCCGAGAAAATCCCACCCGGCAGCTGGTATTTCGACAGAAAACAACGGAAACTTGTCTATGTGTTCACGCGAAATAAAAGTTTTCGTGTGGGAACACCGGAACGGTGGGAATACAGGATAGAATTCATTCGCTTGCCCACGAACAACGCCAAGCCGTCAGGAACACCGCCAAGCGCCGGTGTCGCCCTGCAAAAGGTAGACGGTTGACCAGAATGCAAATCCTTCTCGTGTAGCTGCCGTCACAAACTTCTTAATTTCGTTTTGTTACGCCGGAGATTTAAAATGCAATTCAAACAAGTGGGTTCGATGGGTTCCGCCAAGCAATCTGGTTTCACGCTGATCGAGCTGATCGTCGTGATCGTTATTCTGGGCATCCTGGCTGCGACCGCGCTGCCGCGCTTTGCCGACCTGGGTGCCGATGCGCGCTTTGCCAAGATGCGTGGTGCACGTGGCGCCGTCCAGAGCGCAGCGGGCATTGCACACGGCCAGTGGCTCGTCGACGGGACGAAGTCGAACTCCGTGATGCTGGAAGGCAAGTCGATCACCATGAGCCCCGCCGGTTTCCCGGATGCCGCTGGCATCGTCGACGCGGCAGGCCTGTCGGCGAACGATTACGCAATCTCCGGCACTTCTCCGGTGGTCATCGCAACCGACAGTGCTCACTCCACCTGCACGTTCAGTTACGACCCGGCGACCGGCACCGTCACGACGGGCCCGGCCACCAAAGCTGCCTGCTGATCCCTCAGCGGAACGTGAGAATGGCGATCCATCACGATTCGCCAGCCACCCGACTGCCTGGCCGCCGCGCCGGGCAGTTTGGGTTTACGCTGGTCGAACTGATCATGGTCATCGTCATCGTCGGCATCATCGGCGCCGTCATCGCGCCGCGCTTCTTCAGCCGCACCACGTTTGACGCGTCCGGCTACAACAATCAGCTGGCCGCACTGCTGCGCTACGGCCAGAAGCTGGCGATCGCGCAGAATCGCGCCGTGTTCGTCCGGCTGAACGGCAACAGCGTCGCACTGTGCTACACCGCCACCTGCGCCGCCGGCAGCCGTGTCATCGCACCCGGGGGCAGCAACACGGCCAGTGCGGCGACCCGCGCGCGCTGCATCGATCCCGCCACCAATCTGTACGACGACCGCTGGGCCTGCGAAGGCGTGCCAGACGGCGTGGCCATGACGAACGCGGGCACGTTTTACTTCGACGCGGCCGGCACGCCATTCGCGCAGGGTGACGTGCAGCCTACGCTGGTCTCGACATTCCCGGCCCGCCTCACCGTCAGCGTGACGGGGGCCGGCGCGGCACTGCAAACCACCATTGAAGGCGCGACCGGCTATGTCTATTGACGCGCGCCGCCAGCACGGCCTGACGATGATCGAACTGATCATCTTCATCCTCGTCGTCACGATTGCCGTCATTGGCGTGCTGGGCGTGATCACGCTGAACACATCGCGCAGCGCCGACCCGATCCGTCAGAAGCAGGCGCTGGCCATTGCCGAGGGCATGCTGAACGAGATCCGCTCCGCCGGGACGGACCCGTGCTCCATCACGGACCCGAATTACGGCATCGTCGGCGCGGTCTGCACGGAGCCGGACAATGTCGGCCCTGAAGGCGGGGCGGCGCGGCCGTACGACAACGTCAACGACTATGTCGCCAACTGGAATACGCCAAGCGCTTACAACGAGGATCTGTTGGGTGCAAGGCTCCCGGCTGGCTATGCGGCGACGGTCACGATCACGCAGCCGGCGACGTTTGCCGGCATCCCGGCCAGCGACACGTTCCTGATCACGGTGTCCGTCAACTACGGCGGCAACACCAATGTCGTGCTGTCCACTTACCGGCTGCGCTACCAGTGATGAACCGCCTGCCACTCATTCGCCGCGCCGCCGGCTTCACGCTGGTCGAGGCCATCGTTGTCATCGTCATCACCGGTATCGTCGCGTCGTTCGTGGCCGTGTTCATCCGGCTGCCCGTGCAAAGCTATGTGGACACCAGCGCGCGCATCGCGCTGGCCGACGCGGCCGACACGGCGCTGAACCGCATGAATCGCGAGCTGCGCCTGGCGCTGCCGAACACCGTCAACACCGACAACCCGGCCGCGATCCAGTTCGTGCTGACCAAGGCGGGCGGGCGCTATATCGACGTCAGCGACCTGCCGCCGGCCGGTGTGCAACCGCTGCAGTTCAATACCGCCAATCCCAGTTTCGACATGGTGGGTCCCGCGCCGACCGGCCGCGCCGCCATCCTGCCGGGCGATCTCATCGTCATCAACAACACGAACCTGGCACCGGCCAAGGTGTACGACGTCGCCCGCAACAACGTGGCGACAGTAACGAATGTCGCGACCAATGCGGGCGTGACGCGCATTTCGCTGAATGGCACACTGGGCACGACGTCGCCCTCGTTCCGTTTCCGCGTGGTCGCAGGTACCGTCACGTATATTTGCCAGGGCAACCAGTTGCTGCGCTATTTCACGCCGACGATTCCCACGACCGGGCTGGCACCGGCCGGACTGGGCACCGTCGCCGTGATGGCGAACCGGGCGCAATGTGCCTTCAACAACGCGGTGCTGCCCCGTCAGGCCGGCACGTCGCTGGTGACGTTGTCGCTGCGGCTGGCGTCGCCGGCTGGCGAATCCGTCGCGCTCGTGCGCCAGACCCAGGTGGAGAATCTGCAGTGATCGATCCCGTCATCGTCCGTCGCGTGCGCCGCAGCCGCGGCGTCAGCATCGTTACCGCCATCTTCCTGCTGGTCGTGCTGGCCGGCATCGGTGCGGCCGTCGTCACGCTGTCGACGGCGCAGCACGCCAGTGCGTCATACGATCTGCTGGGCGTGCGCGCCTATGAGGCGGCCCGCACGGGCATCGACTACGGTCTGTACGACCTGCGCCCCGGCGGACGCTGCACGGCGACGAACCTGGCGCTGCCAGGCGCACTGGCGCCGTTCACCGTCACCGTGCAGTGCGTCCAGGGGGCGATGGCGATGACCGGTGGCGGCAGCGTGGCGTGGGCCCGCATCACCGCGACCGCGTGCAACCAGCCCGCCGCCGGCGCATGCCCGAACCCGGCGCCGGGTCCCGATTATGTCCAGCGCGTCGTGCAGGTGACGATGTGAGGACGTTGCTTCGCAGCTTGATTGCCGCGCTGCTGTTGTGGGCCGCATGGTTCCCGGCGGCCCGCGCCGACACGCCCATCACGCTGTTCAAGAGTTTCGCCGGCTACGTCAACTTCACCGGCACGCAGGAGACGCTGCGCTCCCGGGGCAACGACAAGAATGCCTGCGCGGTGGTCAGTTCCGTGTCGATGACGCTGTCGGGGATACCGACCGGCGCCACGGTGCTGGCAGCGTACCTGTACTGGGCCGGCTCGGGCACGCCGGACTACACGGTGACGTTCGACGGCGTGCCGTTTACGGCGCCGACCAGCCGCCAGTACAGCTCCCCGACGGTGGGTTACAACTACTTTGCCGGCGCCGCCGACGTGACGACGCGGGTCCGTGCGCGCGGCAACAACACCTACACGGCCAGCGGCCTGGATGTGAACAGCGGCGTGCCGTTCTGCGCCGTGCAGGGTGTGCTGGGCGGCTTTCAGCTGCTGGTCATCTACACCACCAACAACAGCAAGGACACGTTCCGCGTGCTGAACGTGTACGAAGGGTTCCAGTACATCCGCAACTCGCGCGTGGAGCTGACCCTGGCGAACTTCCTGACGCCGTCACCCGTCGGCACCGGCAAGGTCGGTCACATCACGTGGGAAGGCGATGCCACCCTGGGCCAGGACGGCGAGAACCTGTCCTTCAACACCGTCGCCATGGCCGATACCCTGAACCCCGTCGGCAACCAGTTCAACTCGATCAGCAATATCAACGACGATCAAACGTCCTACGGCATCGACTTCGACGCCTACACGATCGGCTACCCGACCATCGCCAGCGGCCAGAAGTCGGCCAAGACGATCTACGAATCCGGCAGCGACCTGGTGCTGATGAATGCGGAAATCATCGCCGCGCCCAATGTGCTGGCCACCGACCGCGCCATTGCAATGGTGGTGGACGGGCCGCTGATCGAGTCCACCACGACCAGCTACCGCATTGTCGTGTCGAACAATGGCCCACTGCCGGAATCCGGGCCGATCGTCGTCAACGACCTGCTGCCGTCGTCGCTGATCGTCGGTACGCCAGGCGGCGACGGCTGGACTTGCGCCAGGGACGGCCAGAAGGTGTCCTGCACGTACGACCGCACGAAGACGCTGGCGGTCGGCGCCAGCCTGCCGCCGATCGTCATCCCCGTCACACCGGTGCGCGGCGCGTCCGGCCTGATCTCGAACAGCGCCACCGTCGGCGGGCCGCTGTTCGACTACTACGATGCCAACAACACGGCCACCGTCAGCGTGCGCACCGGCGCCGCCGACTTCACGCCCGTGTTCATGTTCACCGACGCCATCTGTGCGCACAACAAGCCGTTCGGCGACCCGGAGCAGCCCTGCAATCCCGTGAACTTCGATCCGTCGCTGGCAAACACGGACCTGCGCATGTACATCACCTATGTCGTCAAGAACGTGCCGACCGCCATGTCGAACGTGGACCTGACCTTGCCGATGAAATTCGCGCTGTCGTGCCATAACCCGACCACCAACGCGGGCGTCAGGGCCACCTACAATATCCGCAGCGCGATGCTGACATTGCCGCTGTGCGAGCCCAATGGCGCGATTCCCGCGCAGGCATCGGCCAACTGGACGGGCCTGAACGACATCGTCTTCGGCGCCAACACGCCTAGCACGAAGGTGGAGTTCCAGCTGCGCTACCAGGACGTGGGCCGGGTCGAGCTGTTTGTCAGCGACAAGGATGCCCGCCTGGGTTCGACGGGCTCGTTCGTGTCGCGGCCGGAAAAGCTGGTGCTGCTGCCGTCGTCGCTGAATGGCGCAAAGACCCCCGCCAGCGCCGCGGATGCCGCGTTCGTCGCGGCCGGCGCAACGTTCCAGATGTCGGTCGAGGCCCGCATGGTGGGGCTGACAACGGCGGCGCCGAATTTCGGCCGCGAGCTGGAAGAACAGCGCGCCGTGGTGCAGGTGGTGGCGACGCCGGCCAAGATCGCCGGCGGTGGACCGATGCCGGCCATGGTGGCGGACCGTGCGGAAAAGAACTACTTCGACCCGGTCGACTTCCGCGGCTCGTTCGGCGCTTTCACGAAAGGTGTCGCGACGGGTACCGACTTCGCCTACGACGACGTGGGCGTGCTGCAGCTGGACGCGTCGCTCAAACCCCGCGGCGACGACGAGGAGGGCAACTACCTGGGCAGCGGCAACGTGTTCGCCGCGTCCGTCAACGTGGGCCGGTTCTTCCCGCAATACTTCAACGTCGTCGCCACGGGACCGATGGCCTGCGTCGACGGTGCCGGCTGCCCGGACAGCAAGACGGCCGTGCCGTCGTTGACGATCACGACAATGGCCTACGCCGGCCAGCCGTTCAAGGCGCAGGTCAGCGCGATGGGCGCGGCCAACAACGTGCTGCGCAACTACCGGCTGGAACTGGCGCGCGACGTCACGCTGACGCCGTACACGGCGCCGAACGGCAGCATCGTGCAGGATGCGCCGACCTATGCCAGTGTGCCGGTCACGAAGTCGGCGCTGGGCGGGACGAAAACGCTGCCAGCCAGCACGTTCGCAGCAGGTGTCGGCACCACCACCGTGTCGTATAACTTCCCGGCCGCGCTGGCCTATTCGGCGGACCGGCCGGCGGCCAACAACTGGGCGCTGCCGGTGTCGGTCTACCTGCGTGCGGACGAGCCGAAATACACCGACGAGGTGACGTCGAAACGCGCCGCCGCGGTCGAAGGAGGCGTGCGCGTCGTCAGCGGCCGCGCCAACGTGGCCAGCATGCAGAGCGCGGCGGATCAGATGCTGTCGGTGCCCGTCAAGGCGCAGTTCTACGGCACGTTCAACACGTTCAACGGCTGGTACGACAGCACGGCCGATTCGTCGAGCAGCTTCGCGCCGGCAACGCAGGTCGCGTTCTCGACGGCCTGCACGAGGCTGGCCGGCGCGCCGTCGTGCAACCTGACGCTGAAGGTCGATGCGTCGACGTCGGGTGCCTATACCGCGGGCGTCGCCACCATCAAGCTGGCTGCTCCCGGCGTCGGCAGCAACGGCATACGGGAAATGTGGACGTTGGGCCCAGCCTGGCTGCCCAGCACCAAGGGCGTGCTCACTTATGGCAACGTCCGTTCGCGCAGTGTTTATACATATATACGTGAAATGTACTGACAGGAAGGCGTTGACCCGCCATTGCTGCGGCGCACAAGCGAAAATGTCGCGCACGCGGCACGGAGTACCCGGCCATTTCCGACTTCTTGAATATAATCAAGTCATTGCGGCGTAATCTGCAAGCGACTTTTTAACCGCGGTGCGGTTTACCAATACGATCGACGGAGTGGCATGGCGTTCTGGCACAAGGCGAAAACGAAGGACGGCTGGCTGGCGATGGTGCCCGCGGGTGAGGGCGTGCATGCCGCCGTCGTGCGCCGTGTGGCCGCGCCCGCCAAGCCCGTCGTGCTGGCCTGCGCCTGGCATCCGGGCAGCATCGAGCAGCTGGCAACGCTGTTGACACGCATCGGCCGCGAGCTGCAAGCGGGCCAGCACCACTGTTCCAGCGTGCTGCCGTTCGGCGCTTACCAGCTGCTGTCGCTGGAGGCGCCCAATGTGCCGGCGGCGGAGATGAAGACGGCGGTCGGCTGGCGCCTGAAGGACATGATCGACTTTCCCGTCGCCGAGGCGACCGTGGACGTGGCCGATATTCCCGTCAACGCCAACGGCCCCGCGCACAACCACCATGTGTTTGCCGTGGCGGCCCGCAACCCCGTCATCGAGGCGCACCAGAACCTGTATGCGGAGGCCAAGGTGCCGCTGGCCGCCATCGATATCGGTGAAATGGCCCAGCGCAATATCTCGGCGCTGCTGGAGCCGGAAGGCCGCGGCCTGGCGATGCTGTCGTTCGACGCGGGCGGCGGCTTGTTGACGGTCACGTTCAAGGGCGAGCTGTATCTGGCGCGGCGCATGGACGTCACATTGGGCCAGGTGGAAGGCGATCCCGAGGGGCGCCAGCAGTATTTCGACCGCATCGCGCTGGAAGTGCAGCGCTCGCTGGACAATTTCGAACGCCAGTTCCAGTATGTGGCCGTGTCGAAGCTGGTGCTGGCGCCGACCGGTTCGGACAGCCTGCACAACTACCTGTCCAGCAACCTCTATCTTCCCGTCGACATGCTCGACCTGAATACCGTGCTCGATCTGGACAAGGTGCCGGACCTGCGCGACGCCAAAGCGCAGAACGGCTTCTTCCTGGCGCTGGGCGCGGCCCTGCGCAGCGGCGACGGCAGCGCGAACGCCCCGGGGTCGGGCAAATGAGCCAGCAGATCAACCTGTACAACCCGCGCTTCGAAAAGCAGAAGCGCTACCTGACGGCGCCGGCGCTGGTCGTCGTGCTGGGCGCCGCATTGTTCGGCTCGCTCGCGTTTGCCGTGGCGGCGCGTGCCCGCGTCACGACGGTGGAGGCGGAAGCGGCCCAGGTGAGCCAGCAGTTGCAGGCCGCCGAAGCGCGCAAGCAGTCGCTGCTGGGAACCCTGGTGCCGCGCGCCAAGGACCCGACGGTGGCGCAGGGGCTGGCGCAGGCCGAGACGGAAAACCGCGCGCTGCATGGCGTGGCCAATATCCTGGAACAGAACCGCGTCGGCAATCCGCACGGCTATTCCGCCTATTTCCAGGCGCTGGCACGGGGGCGCGTGAATGGCCTGTGGCTGACGGGCGTGCAGATCGACGGCCCGCAGGCCGATATCGGCCTGCGCGGGCGCGCCCTGCAGGCCGAGTTGCTGCCCGGTTACCTGAACGGATTGGCTCGCCAGCCCGTGTTGCAGGGCAAGGCATTCGGCCACGTCGAGATCTCCCGGCCGGCCGCACCGGGTGCGCCGGCGCAGTCCACGCTGGCCGTGCCCGCACCGGCTGCGAGTCCAGGGCCGGCCGAAGCCGCCGTCGCGCCGTACGTCGAGTTTTCGCTGCAGGCGTCCGGCCAGCGCCCGGGAGGCGGGGCATGAAGGCGCTCTGGCTGAAGTACGCGGCGCGCATCGACGCGCTGTCCGTACGCGAACGGGTCATGATCGCGCTGGGCGGCGCCGCCGCCATTGTTTTCCTCATGTATTTCGGGTTGATCGACCCGGCCAACGCCCGTGAACGGACGCTGCAGGCAACGATCGCCCAGCAGCGCACCCAGCTGGCCGCCATCGACGTGGAAGTGGCGCAGAAGCAGGCCGCGGCACTGGCGGACCCGGATGCCGACGCGCGCAAGCGGCTCGTGACGCTGACGGCGGACAACGAGGCGCTGCGCGGTTCGCTGCGTGCCACCCAGAAGGCGCTGGTGCCGCCCGCGCGGATGAGCGCGCTGCTGGGGCAGATGGTGCAGCAGAACAGCCGGCTGAAACTGGTGTCGCTGAAGACGCTGGCGCCGGCCGGCACCACGGACGGGAATTTCGCCGAGACGCCGCCGGAGGGCGCCGCGCCCGTGCGGCCCGTCACGGCCCTGACGACGCGGCCGCCCGGCAGCGCCGCGCCCGCTCCGGAAGCGCCGGCGCAGGCGCTGCTGTACCGTCACGGCGTGCAGGTGGTGCTGCAGGGCGCGTATGCGGACATGGTGGCGTACATGGAAGCGCTGGAGCGCATGCCGGCGCAGGTGTTCTGGGGCCGCGCCGTGCTGGATGCGACGGAACACGACAAGGCCACCCTGACCTTGACGTTGTACACCCTGAGCCTGGACGAGAAATGGATTGCGTTATGAACCTCCTTCGCGGCGTAAGATGGAACCTGGCGCTTGCGTTGTCCCTATGCTTGGGCGGACCTGCGTTGGCCCAGGCGCAGGCAGTGGGCGATCCGACGTTGCCGCCGCCTTCGCTGCTGGCGCCCGGAGGGGCCGCGCTCCCGGTCGCCACGCCCGCGCTGCCCGAGCTGCAGTCGATCCTCGTCTCGCGCGAGGCGGGCGGGCGCCGCGTGGCCGTGATCAGCGGCGAGACGGTGCGCCAGGGCGGCCGCTACCGTGGCGCTGTCGTGGAAAGCGTGGGCGAAACCTCGGTCGTGCTGCGCCGCGGGCGCACGCGTGAAACGCTGCGGCTGTTCCAGGGCCGGCCGCAGGTCGCTCCGGCGGCGGCAGTCGCGATGCCACAGCCGGCCGCCCCGGCGCCACGGGCCGATACGAAAAAAGAGACGCAATGAACGACACCATGCAAAAACTGACACAAGCGGCCGCCCTGGCGGGCCTGCTGGCACTGGCGGGCTGCGATACGGCCGCCCGGCGCGACACCTTCGACGAGATCAACCGCGAGATGCACACGGCGGCCAGCCGCAGCGCGGCGCGGCCGGCCACGCCCGATGCGGTCGAGGCGGCGCTGCTGCCGCCCGTGCCGGCGCTGGCGGCGCAACTGCCGAAGGCCCGCGCCGTGCTGGAGGAACGCTTCAACGTCGCCCTGAACAACGTGCCGGCCCAGCAGTTCTTCAACTCCATCGTCGCGGGCACCCGCTATAACATGCTGATCCACCCTGAGGTGTCCGGCGCGATCACGGCCAACCTGAAGGACGTGACGATCACCGAGGCGCTGGACGCGATCCGCGAGCTGTACGGCTACGACTACCGCATCGAAGGCAACCGCATCACGATCCGGCCGCTGACGATGCAGTCGCGCATGTTCCAGGTGAATTACCTGACGGCCAATCGCAAGGGCAGTTCCAACGTACGGGTATCGTCCACGTCGATCAATACGGTGGCGACGAACCAGAACGCCAACGGCACGGGCGGCACGGCCACGCCGACCAATAGCAGCAACAACGGCCAGACGCAGAACGGCATGCCGGGCGGCGCCCAGGCCGTGCAGGAGGACGCCAGCAATGTCAGCACGTCGTCCGACACGAACTTCTGGGGCGAGCTGCGCGCCGCGCTGGAAGCGCTGGTGGGCGGCACGGAAGAGGGCCGCAGCGTCATCATCAGTCCGCAGTCGGGCGTCATCGTCGTGCGGGCGCTGCCCGAGCAGCTGCGGGCCGTGGAGCATTACCTGCGCGCCACGCGTCTTGCCGTCGAGCGTCAGGTCATCCTGGAAGCGAAGATCCTGGAAGTGCAGCTGAACAGCGGCTTCCAGTCGGGCGTCAACTGGGCCGCATTCCGCCAGGGCGGCAACAGCCGCGGCTCGGCCGGCATCATCCAGCCGGGCACGACGCTGTCCGGCCTGAACAATGGCAACCCGGTGAGCCAGAGCAGCGGCGTCACGGGGATCGGCGCGTTGCCCGGCCGGACCTTGAACAGCGCCATCGACGCGGCCGGCACGATGTTCGGCCTGGCACTGCAGACGAGCAATTTCTCGGCGATGATCTCCTTCCTGGAATCGCAGGGCACCGTGCACGTGCTGTCCAGCCCGCGCATCGCCACCCTGAACAACCAGAAGGCCGTGCTGAAGATCGGCACGGACGAGTTCTACGTGACGGGCATCAGCACGACGACCAACGCCAACGTGGGCGGCAACACGACCACGCCGAACGTGACGCTGCAGCCGTTCTTCTCCGGCGTGCTGCTGGACGTGACGCCGCAGATCGACGAGGACGGCCACATCATGCTGCACGTGCACCCATCGGTCAGCGAAGTGAGCACCATCAACAAGACGATCAACCTGGGCAGCGCCGGTTCGCTGAACCTGCCGCTGGCGGCATCGAGCACGTCGGAAATGGACAGCATGGTGCGCGGCAAGGACGGCCAGATCGTCGCCATCGGCGGCCTGATGCGCCAGGCGACGAGCAGCGACCAGTCGCAGCTGCCTGGCGTGGGCAGCGTGCCCGTGCTGGGCGCGCTGTTCCGCAACAAGGACAGCGTCACGCAGAAGCGCGAGCTGGTCGTGCTGATCCGGCCGACCATCGTCGACGGCGCCGGCAGCATGACGCAGGACATGCAGGACGCGGCGCGCCGCATCCAGTCGCTCGACCCGGCGCTGCGGAGCAACTGATGTACGAATCCCACTTCGGCCTGCGCGAGGTGCCGTTTTCCATCACGCCGGACACGAGCTTCTTTTTTGGCAGCCCGCATTCGCAGGAAGGGCTGAACACGCTGCTGGTCGCGGCCCGCAGCGGCGAAGGCTTCATCAAGATCACGGGTGAAGTGGGCACCGGCAAAACCCTCTTGTGCCGCAAGTTCATGGCGATGCTGGGCGACGATTTCGTCACGGCCTATGTGCCGAATCCGTACCTGGAGCCGCGCGCGCTGATGCTGGCGCTGGCGGACGAACTGGACATCGCGCTGCCGCGCGACGTGGGCCAGCACGAGCTGGTGAAAGCGCTGACGACGCGCCTGCTGGAACTGGCCGCGCGCGGCAAGCACGTGGTGCTGTGCCTGGACGAAGCGCAGGCACTGCCCATCGAAAGCCTGGAGGCGCTGCGCCTGCTGACGAACCTGGAAACGGAAAAGCGCAAGCTGCTGCAGATCGTGCTGTTCGGTCAGCCGGAACTGAATGCGCACCTGGCCGACCCCAAAATTCGCCAGCTGGCGCAGCGCATCACGTTCCACTATCACCTGGGCGCGCTGCGGCGCGACGACCTGGACTTCTACCTGGCGCACCGGCTGCGCGTGGCCGGTTTCGCGGGCGCGCGGCTGTTCGACAAGCGCGCCGTCAACGCGCTGTTCCGCGCCGCCGGCGGCATTCCCCGGCTCGTCAACATCATCGCCCACAAGGCGCTGATGCTGGCGTATGGCGAAGGGCGCCAGCAGGTGGCGAAACGGCACGTGGCCCTGGCCGCGCGCGACACCGTCGGTACGACCCGCCGCGCCTGGCCGTGGATTGCCGGCCTGGCGCTGGCGGCGTCGCTGGCCGGCGGCATAACGATGGCGCTGACACGATGAGCCTGATAAACAAGATGCTGCAGGACCTCGACGCGCGCGGCGGCAAGGGCATGCGCGGCCCCGATCCGTCGCTGCGCCCGGTGGAAGCCGCGCCCCGTCACAGCCGCGCCGCCATCGCTGCCGGCGCCGCTGCCGGCGTGCTGGTTGCCGCGCTGGCCGGCGTCGCCTGGTATTTCCTGCATACGGTGCCGCCCGTCGCGCCCGTGCCGTTGAAGCCGCCCGCTCGCGCAGCGACACCGGTCACGGTCGCGGCGCCGCCTGCGGACGTGGCGCCGCCAATGGTTGCCGAAACGCCTGCGTCGCCGCCGACGCCTGCGCCCGCGGCCGACGCTGCGCCCGTGGCCGAAGCCGGCACCGCGACCGCGCCGGCCGAGGCCGCCGTTGCCGCGGCGCCGGTGCGCACGCGGCGCACCGTAAAGGAGCGGCAAGAGAGCTCGTCCACACGCGTCGCCGACGCTACGTTGGCAGCACCGGTCCCGTCACTGACGGAGGGCGGGCAGGGCACCCAGGGCCAGGCGGAAAACGCCTACCGCCGCGCGCTGTCCGCGTTGCAGGACGGCCGCGTGGCGGACGGCATCGCCGGCCTGGAGCGGGCCCTCTACCTGAATCCGCGTCACGAGGCGGTGCGCCAGACGCTGGTCGGCCTGCTGTTGGAAGGCGGCCGCGGCGACGAGGCGCAACAGACCATGCAACTGGGCTTGTCGATGAATCCGAACCAGCCGCAGGTGGCGATGTTGCTGGCACGACTGCAGCTTGAGCGCAACGGCAATGCCGCCATCGACACGCTGCGCCGCACGCTGCCGTTCGCCACGGGCAGCGCCGACTACCTGGCATTCCTCGCTGGCGCGCTGCAACGCCAGCAACGCCACCACGAAGCCGTCGAGCAGTACGAAGCCGCCCTGCGGCTGGCGCCGCAGGCAGGCGTCTGGTGGATGGGCCTGGGCATCTCGCTGCAGGCCGAGCGCCGCAACACCGAAGCGCGCACCGCCTTCACGCGCGCGCGCCAGGCCGGGTTGACGCCGGAGTTGCAGGGGTTTGTCGAGCGCAGGCTGGGGCAGCTGGAGTGACCGCGGCACGAGCCTGAACGCGGCGCTCGTCGCCAACGATAACGATCCGAAACGTGTGACCGCGCAGCCGGTGTCCCGGTAAACTGGCTTGCCGGGTTGGCCATGGCGGCAGCTTGTCGCCGCTGGCCGACCGTCCACCAACGCATCGGAGGTCCGCATGGCTCATCAAACATTCCAGGACTGTATCGACGCATGCGACGCCTGCGCGGCCGCGTGCGACCACTGCGCCAGCGCCTGCCTGGGCGAGGAAGACGTCAAGATGATGGCGCGCTGCATCGCGCTGGACGTCGACTGCGCCCAGATCTGCCGGCTGGCTTCGGCCTTCATGGCGCGCGGCGGCAGTTTCGCCGCTGCGCTGTGCCGCCAGTGCGCGGAGATCTGCACGGCGTGCGGCGACGAGTGTGCATCGCACAAGATGGACCACTGCCAGCAGTGCGCGGCGGCGTGCCGCCGTTGTGCGCAGGCATGCCTGGCGATGGCGGCCGCGGCCTGACACGGCTCCGCGCTTTATTGGCTGTACAGGTAGGCGGCGATATCGCGCGCTTCGTCGCGGGTAACGTCCAGATCGGGCATCGCCGTGCGCGGGTTGACGTCGCGCGGGTCCATGATCCACCGGGCCAGGTTGTCCGCGCTGTTCGGCAGCACGCCGCCCACGTAGCCCGCCTGCCGGATGCTGGTCAGCGACGGGCCCACGTCGCTGTCGGCATGCGCGATCCCCTTGATCCGGTGGCACGCGGCGCAGCCGTAGCGTTCGATCAGTTGCTGTCCCATGCGAGGCGAGCCGCCCGTCAGCGGTTCGACGTCTGGCAGGGGCTTGTCGCACGCACTCAGGCAGGCGGCCATCGCCAATACGACCAGCAGCTTCATCGTTCCGCTCCCGTCAGCATGCCGGGTGCCGGCTCGCCGCGCCGCAGCCAGCCTGCCGCCAGCACCAGGCCTGCGACCAGATAAACCAGCCCTGCCGGAATCCACATGATCAGGCCGCCCAGCTGCTGGTCTTCCAGCGGCGTCAGGCCAAAGTGGGCGGCACTGTGCCCGTACGCGGGATACCAGATCGTTTCGGACACCGTGAACAGTGCCCCCAGCGCACCCGTGTACATCATCGTTGTAAACAGGTACACAATGCCGGCGCCCGGCGTCGCACCGGCGCGCTGGCGGCCCAGCACAGCCCACCAGAACAGCAGCGCCGTGAACAGGAAGCTGGCGTGCTGCAGCGCGTGCACGCCGTTGTTTTGCAGGCCTGCCTGGAACAGGGCCGGCACGTGCCACAGCCACAGCGCGGCAAAGTGCAGCAGCCATGCCGAAACCGGCGCCGTCAGCGCGCGCCACGGCAGCGCGACCGCTCGGGCGCGGGTTAGCCGGCCAACGCCTTGGCGCCAGGACGGCGGCAGCGCCCAGGTCCACGGGCCGAACGGGCGCCCCAGCACCAGCAGCGGCGCGGCCACGATCATCAGCACTTCATGCTGCACCATGTGCGCCGCGAACGCCAGGCTGCCCGCGCCGTCGATCGGCGAGGCCAGCGCGAGTGCCAGCGCAAGCCATCCCGTTCCGAAGCAGGCAGACTGGCGGAGCAAGGTCGCACGCGACTGGCGGGCGCGCGACCGCAGGCGGGCCGCGCCAAGCACGTACAGCCCCAGCGACAGCGCCAGGCACGCCAGCACATACCATTCGGCGCCCCAGCGCAGCACGTCCTGCGCGACCGGCTCGTGCTCGACGTCGTGGGCCCGCGCGCTCGCCATCGCCAGCCAGGGCAGGAGCGGGATCAGGAGCGTGATCAATTTAGGCATGGCGACAGTATCCAGCTGGGAAACCATTGGGCCAGCACCGCCAGGGACGACAGGGCGCCCACCATCAGCGCGACGAGGGCGACAAACGCCGGGCGCTGCGCCAGCCGGTCGCCGTCAGCCGGGGCCCCGTTGCGGCTGGCGCGCCAGTTGCGCCAGGCCTGCCAGCTGAACAGGGCGCACAGCAGCAGGATCGCGCCCGAGACCACGTGCAGCGGGGCGCCGTTCTGGCGCTCGCAGGAGGGCGGCACCAGCGCGTAGGTGATCGACAGGTTGGCCAGTGCCAGCGCCGGCGCCAGCAGCAGTGCGGGCCAGTTGCCCAGGATGAGCCGGCGCACGCTAGATGCGCGCGCCCCAGTAGATGACGGCATAGATCGGTATCCAGCTGAAGATGACGAAATACCAGTAGGCGGCGTTCTCGCTGACGTCCACATAGCGCTTGCCCTCGAGGGGGCCGGTAAACATCAGCACCGTCAGCACCAGCGTATCGTAGGCATCCGTCAGCAGGTGCACGGTATGCAGCCCGAGCAGCATCCACACGACGGAGCCGTAGGCATTGATGTCCCAGCGGGTGTTCAACGTGGCGAATTCAAGGATGCGGATGCCGAGGAAGGCGAGGCCGAACAGCAGGCACAGCACCAGGCCGATACGCACCGCCTGCAGGTCCAGCCGTTCGGCGGCGCGCTTGGCGTACCAGTTTGGCAGCGCGCTGGCCAGCATGATGGCCGTGTTGACGGTGCCCCACAGCAGGTCCGGCGCAAACTGGCTCATCGGCCAGACGTCGACGTGGCTGCGCAGGTAGAAGTAACTCATGACGACCAGCGCGAACACCGTCGTCTCGATGGCGATCAGCCCCATCGTGCCCCACCACATGGGGCTGCGGTGGCCGAACGCGAACGTCGGCAGGTGGCCGACGTCGAGCATGGCGGGCTGTTTGTCCGGCGGCAGGGAAGCCTTCATGGCGGCACCTCGCTGGCGCTGCGCACGGCCGTCATATGGCGCTTGGGCCAGAACCAGACGGTCGCCGTAGCCGCGACGGGGACTGCCGCCCAGACCATGGCCCACGGGGTAAAAATGCTGCCGATGAACAGGATCGTCACCGCCACGGCGCACAGGAAGGGCCACGGCGACGACGACGGCAGCCACAGGCGGTGATCCGGCGCCGCGTCGACGACGGAGGTGATCAGCACCTCGCGGTGTTCGCTGGTCAGACCCGTCACCCGGTCCGGGGTGCCGGGGGGCAGCCACAGCGGATAGCGACCGTGCACGACCGGTACCTGCTCGAAGTTGCTGGCGGGCGGCGGCGACGCGACGCTCCACTCGAGCGTGCCGGCCTGCCACGGATCGGCGCCGGCCGGCGCGCCGTGGCGCCGGCTGCGCAGCACGTTGACGATAAACAGCAGCACGCTGACGCCGATTGTCAGCGCCCCCACTGTGGCCGTCAGGTTCAGCGCGCCCCAGTCCAGCGCCTTCGGATAGGTGTAGATGCGGCGCGGCATGCCTTCCAGTCCCAGCAGGTGCATGGGGAAGAAGGCGACATTGAAGCCGATGAAGAACAGCCAGAAGTTCCAGCGTCCCAGCCGCTCGTCCAGCATGCGGCCGGTAAACTTCGGGAACCAGTAATAAAACGCGCCAAACAGCGGGAACACGGCGCCGCCCAGCAGGACGTAGTGCAGGTGGGCCACCACGAAAAACGTGTCGTGCAGCTGCGTGTCGAGCGAGACGGAGGCCAGCATCAGCCCCGTCAGCCCACCCAGCAGCAGGATGACGAAGAACGCCAGCACGAACAGCAGCGGCGTGCGCCACGCGATATGGCCGCTCCACAGCGTGGCGATCCAGCAGAAGATCTGCACCGCCGTCGGGATGGCGATGACCAGGCTGGCCGCCGTGAAGAACGTCTTGCCCAGTTCGGGCAGGTTGGCCGCGAACATATGGTGCACCCACAGGCCGAACGCGAAGAACGCGGTGGCGATCAGCGCCAGCACCATCGCCGGGTACGCGACGACGGGGCGGCGGGCAAACGTGGCGATGATGCTGGAGATGAAGCCCAGCGGCGGGATGAAGATCAGGTAGACCTCGGGGTGGCCGAAGAACCAGAACAGGTGCTGCCACAGCACGACGTCGCCCCCTTCGGCGGGATTGTAGAAGTGGGTGCCGACGAGGCGGTCCGTGATCAGCGCGGTACTGGCCAGCATCACGGCCGGCATGGCGAACAGGACCATGAACGACGTCACCAGCATCGTCCAGACAAACAGCGGCATCCGGTTCAGGCTCATGCCGGGGGCGCGCATCTTGAGGATCGTCGTGATCAGGATAACCGCTTCCATCAGCGCCGCCAGCTCCGTAAACGTGATCATCTGGGCCCAGAAATCGACCCGCTTGCCGGGCGAGAACTGCGGTCCCGACAGCGGTGCATAGGCAAACCAGCCGACGTCGGGCCCGATGTCGAGGAAGAACGCGGCATACAGCATCAGCCCGCCGAACGTGAAGATCCAGTAGGCAAACGCGTTCATCCGGGGAAAGGCGACGCTGCGCGCGCCGATCATCAGCGGTACTAGGTACATCGCCACCGCCTGCATCACGGGCACGGCAAACAGGAACATCATCGTGCTGCCGTGCATCGTGAACAGCTGGTTGTACAGGTCCGGGCTCACGAGCCGGTTGTCGGGCCGCGCCAGTTGCAGCCGCATCAGCAGCGCCAGCACGCCGCCGGCCAAGAAGAAGACAAACGTCGTGATCATGAAGCGCAGGCTGATCGTCTTGTGGTTGATGGCCGAGAACCAGCCGACCAGACCGGGCGGATCGCTCCAGGTGCGCTGCAGCGTTGCGGCATCCTGCGCCGGCGCATACGTGGGCTGGTCGCTGCTCATTTCAGGGTCTCCAGGTAGCTGACCAGTGCATGCAGGTCGTCCGGCGGCAGCTGGTTGGCGGGCATGTTGACGCCCTCCTTGAGTGCATGGGGATCGGCGATCCAGCCGCTCAGGTAGCCGCGGTTGTTCGGCAGCGTGCCGGCGGCCAGTGTGCGGCGGCCGGCCAGGTGCGTCAGGTCGGGACCCAGCCGGCCCTGGGCGGAGGTGCCCTGGATCGTGTGGCACATCATGCATGTGCCGCCCAGGAACACCTGCTGGCCGCGCCGGGCGGTGTCGCTGTCGGGCGGCGGGGCCGGCTGCCGCTGGTGCGCGGCCCAGGCTTCATAGGCCGCGTCCGGCTCGGCGGTGACCTCCAGCGCCATCAGCGCGTGCTGCAGGCCGCAGAACTCGGCGCACTGGCCCCGGTAGACGCCGGCCCGGTCGGCCCGCAGGCGCAGCAGCGTCGTCCGGCCCGGAATCAGGTCGCGCTTGCCCTGCAGGTTGGGAATCCACAGCGAATGGATGACATCGTTGCTAGCCAGCGTGATGACAACGGGCCGGCCGACGGGGATGTGCAGCTCGTTGGCCGTCGTGAAGTTGCGCGACGTGTCGGCGTGGCGGTAGCGCGCTTCCCACCACCACTGGTGGCCGATCAGCTCGATGTTGACGGCATTGCGCAGCGGCAGGTCGGCCAGCGCCCGGCTCGTGACGACGTCCGCGCCCAGCAGCAGCAACAGCAGCACGACACACGTGCCGGTGGCCCAGGCGACCGCGCGGTGGATGCCCCGTTCCGGACGGGTCAGCGACGCCAGGTCGGGCGGCCTGCCGGCGCCGTCCTTGGGGGCGCGCCACAGCGCCAGCAGGAACGCCCCGACCACCGCCGCGAACACCAGCGCGCACAGGCCCAGGGTCAGGTTCCACAGCCAGCCGATGTGCTCGGCCTGGATGCCGGCGGCCCGCAGCGCATTCTGGCCTGGCGCGCCAGCCAGCACAGTGCCGGCACAGCAGGCGCCGGCGATGCCGGCCAGGTAGCGCAGGGGCGTGGCAGCCATCGTCAGCGCTCCTGCGGCGGCGCTTCGGCCTTGATCGGCTGCGGCTTGCGGCGCGACTCGGGCTTGCCGGGCGTCAGTGTGTCGCCGCGCGCCGGCGCGACGTCCGGCCGCAGCTGGCCGCTCATCGAGCGCACATAGGCGACCAGCTGCCAGATCTGGTCCTCGGGGATGCGTTCGCCGAACGCCGGCATGCCGTTCGGCCGGCCTTGCCGGATCGTGGTGAAGATGCTGGCCGGGTCGGCACCGTAGCGCCAGCGCCCGTCCATCAGCGGCGGGCCGCTGTCGCCGCCGCCCGCCGCGTGGCAGCCGTTGCAATTGTAGGCTCGATAGTAGGTCTTGCCCTGGGAGACCGCATACGCGTTTTCTTCATAGCGGTTGACGGCGGGGCGGTCCGCGCTGGCGGCAAATGAGGGCTGGGACACGCCGGCGGCGGCCGGCGGCGCCTTGACGGGACGCTGCTCGCGGTAGCAGCCCGCCAGCGCGGCGACGCCCGCCAGCAGCGCCGCGCACGCTGCGCACATGGCCCGTTTCATGGCGCCGCCTCGTCCGGCGATGGGGCGGCGCGGGGTACGTCGTACTCGGCCAGGATCGCATCGATGTCCGGCTTGCGCCGCTGCAGGATCTCGTCGAGCCGGTCGCGCAGCGCCACGGCGTGTCGCGGCACGCCCATCGCGATGGCGTAGGTGAACGGATCCGGCAACCCGGCCGGCGGCTCGATGGGCTGCACGGTCAGCGGCACCTTGCCGCGGCGGGCGAAGTAGCCGGCCTGCGGACCCCACACGAGGGCGACGTCGATCGCGCCCGTGGCAACGGCCTCGACCATGCGCTGGCCTGCCGGCCCGTCGCCGTAGACGAGGAAGCCCGTGACGTTGTCGACGGCGCCGGCCAGCACTAGCGCATGGCCGGGCGGGCTGGCGGCCAGGTCGTTGCCGATCAGCTGGACACCGAGCCGGCGCTGCCGTACCTGCGCCGTGTCGAAGCCGGCAAACGGCGGATCGGCGGCGCGCCGCACCGCGACGTAGGTGGAACGATAGTAGGGCCGGGTGCGCAGCACGCGCTCGAACCCCGCCGGCACGCCGATGAAGACGTCGCACAGCCCCGCGCCCATCGTCTTGCGCACGAAGCCGAGGCGCTGTTCCTGCCAGAAGTAGCGCAGCGTGGCGCCCATGTCGCCGGCGACCAGCTGCGCGATACGGTTCTCGAAGCCGCTCTCGTCGCGCCGGGAATAAGGCAGGTTGTCGGGCTCGGCGCAGACGCGCAGTTCGATATCGGTGGCGCCGACCGGCGCAGCGGCCGCCAGCAGCGCCGCCGCGGCCAGCCGCCAGGCCCGCTTACGGGAGCGTGAAGACATACAGCGTGCCTCCTTTTCCCGTGTAGCGCGGCAAGTCCTTCATCGCGTTGACGAAGCCTTTGGCGGCCGTGCCGTCGCGCGGATCGAGGTCGTTCGAGACGATGGCGCCGGCCCAGCCGCCCACGCCGGACAGCACGGCCACGTACTGCTTGCCGTCGGGCCCGCGGTAAGCGACGGGCTGGCCGATGATGCCCGAGCCGACCTTGAAGCGCCACAGCGGCTTGCCGTCGCGCGCGTCGAGGGCCTTGAACCAGCCGTCCATCGTGCCGTAGAAGACGACGTCGCCGGCCGTGGCCAGCGCGCCGGACCAGACCGGCAAATGTTCCGGCACCGACCATTTGACGCGGCCGCTTGCCACGTCCCATGCGGTGAGCGCGCCGCGCGATTTGCCGGGCGCGGCGTACATCTTGTTGTCGACGCCGACAAAGGGTGTGCCGGCGATGTACGAGACGTCGTACGTCACCGAATCCTGGCACAGGTTCTGGTGGGGAATGTACAGCAGGCGCGTGCGCGGCGACCAGGCCGACGGCTGCCAGTCCTTGGCGCCGGGCGAGACGGGGCAGATCTGGCGCACCACCTGGCCCACGCGGGGCTGCTTGCGTGGATTGTATTTCAGCGCGCCCGTTGTCAGGTCGACGCCGTCGCTGGTCGTCACCGTGGCAAAGGGATCGGCCGCCAGCACCTGTCCCGTCAGCCGGTCCAGCACGTACACATAGCCGTTGCGGTCCGGGTGGACGAGGATCTTGCGCTGGGTGCCGCGGTACGGCATGTCGAGCAGGATGTTCTCGTTGACGCCATCGTAGTCGTGCAGGTCATGGGGACTCCACTGGTAGAACCAGCGGGCCTGGCCCGTGTCGGGATGGCGCGCGAAGATTCCGGCCGTCCATTTGTTGTCGCCCGGGCGCTGTTCCGGGTTCCATGGGCCGGGATTGGCCGTGCCGTAGTAGATCAGGTCGGCCTGCGGGTCGTAGGAAATCCAGCCCCAGACGTTGCCGCCGCCGATCTTCCAGGCGCCGGGCGGCCACGTCGTGACGCCCAGATCCTTGCCGCGGTCGCTCGCATAGAACGGCTGGAAGCCGGGGCCGATCAGCACGTCGCTGTCCGGCCCCGTGCTCCAGGCACGCCAGGTCTCCTTGCCGGTGGCGGTGTCGAGTGCGACGAGCCAGCCGCGCACGCCGTATTCGCCGCCGCTGTTGCCCACCAGGACCTTGTTCTTGACGACCAGCGGCGCCATCGTGATCGTCTCGCCCTTGCCGATGTCGCCCAGCTTGACGCGCCACAGTTCCTTGCCGCTGGCCGCGTCCACGGCGATCGACTGGCCGTCCAGCGTGTTCATGAAGATGCGGCCGTCGGCGTAGGCCACGCCCCGGTTGACGACATCGCAGCACGCGACACCCCGCGCGCCGGGGTCCGGCTGCGGTTCGAACTTCCATTTCAGCGGCGCGCCGGGCTTGCGCAGGTCCAGGGCGAACAGGTAGTTCGGGAAAGGTGCCACGACGTACATCGTGTCGCCGACGACAATCGGCGCCGCCTCCTGGCCCCGGTCCACTTCCATCGAAAACGTGAACGCGACCTTCAGCTGCCGGACGTTGTCGCGTGTCACCTGGTCGAGCGGGCTGAAGCGCGTGCTGGCGTAGTCGCGTGCCGCCATCGGCCACTCGCCGTCCGCGCCGGCGCTGGCGGCGGCATGGATGACGGTGGGCGTGGCCACCGCAAAGGCAAGCGCGGTCACGATGCCGCCTGCCCACCTGCCGCCATGACCGGAATCAGGATTTTTCATGGCATATTTATAGCATCGGCCCATGGCGGCAGGCGCACCGCTCGGCTTGCGCGGTGCCGGAAAAAATGTGGGGGCTGGCGCGGCTGCCGGCCGGCCGCCGGGATGTCCTGGACAGCACGCCGGCACTGCCGTGCGCCTGTCACGTGCGTGCGTGGCGACGCACGGATGAGCAAGACGCTACAGTCGGGTTCTCGCCTCACGGCAATGCCTCGGGAGCGCCGTCCACGCGGGAGCGCGACGTGCTGGTTTTTCCCGACGGCGGACATCCCCCAACAACAAGGACAACAACATGACTTTACGCAAGCTGCTTCCCTCAATCCTGATCGGCGCCGTCGCCAGCGCCCGCTCCATGACCCCCATGGCCACCATCGCCACGGCGCGCCTCGCCGGGCGCCAGACGACGGGCAATCTGCTGTTGCTGGACCGTCCCCTGTTCAAGTACGGCGCGCTGGCCATGGGTGCCGGCGAGCTGGCGGGCGACAAGATGAAAACGGCGCCCGACCGCACCGTCTTTCTCGGCTTGCTGGCGCGGGTCATGAGCGCGGGCATCGCGGGCGCCGCGCTGGCACCGGCGGGCGAGGAAAAGGCCGGCGCGGCGGTCGCCGTGGCAACGGCCGTGCCGCTGGCCTACATCACCCTGGCCGGTCGCAAGCAGGCCATGGCGAAGATCGGCCAGACCCGCAGCGGCCTGATCGAAGATGCGTTGATCGTTGCCGCGGGTGCGGCAATCGTTGCCCTGGCAACGCGGCGCTGATTCGTTGGCGGGGCACGTGGCGGGCATGTGTCCCGCCACTTTGCCAGCGCGCGATGGACGACTGCGGCCCGACGCATCATAATTGCCTCAAGCAAGGCGCTCCACCGCTCGACAAGGCTCCGTCATGCAATTTGAAGAGTTCGAATCGTTTTCCGACGCCACACCCGCGGACGCGGCGGCAACGTCGCCCGCCGAGGGCGTGCGCGGGGAGACGTCGCCGCTGCTGCGCCTGCAATACCTGATCGACAACACCCCGGCCATCATCTACTGCACGGTGCCCAGCGGCGACTTCAAGATGACGTTCGTCAGCAACAACGCCTACAACCTACTGGGCTATCGGCCAGAACAGATGGTGGCCGACCCGAACTTCTGGTTCGACCATATCCACCCCGACGACGCCCCGCACATATTTTCCAGCCTGGCCAAGGTGTTTACGGAAGGGCAGCGCGCCTACGAATACCGCTTCCGCATTCATGACGGCAGTTATCTGTGGATGCACGACTCGCTGCGGCTGATCCGCGACGCGCAGGGCAAGCCGCTCGAGGTGATCGGCTCGCTGACGGACATCACGCAGCGCAAGCGCATGGAGGAAACGTTGAAGGCGCGCGGCATCGAGCAGCGCCAGCTGATCGCGCAGTTGCGCAGCGCGCACGAGCAGTTGCTGCAGGCCGAGAAGATGGCGTCGATCGGCCAGCTGGCGGCGGGTATCGCGCATGAAATCAACAATCCCGTCGGTTTCGTCAATTCGAATATGGGGGCGCTGAAAAATTACGTCGGCACCTTGCTCGACGTGATCGACCGGTACGAACAGGCTGCCGCCGGCCACCCGGCGCTGGCGGCGCAGCTGGCGGCGTTGCGGGCGGGGGCCGACCTGGAATTCCTGAAGGACGACGTGGTGGATCTCGTGCGCGAGTCGCTTGACGGCCTGAAGCGGGTCAGGGACATCGTCCAGGCGCTGAAGGACTTCTCGCACGTGGGCGAGACGGAGTGGCAGGTGGCCGACCTGCACCAGGGCCTGGACAGCACCCTGAACATCGTCGCCAACGAAATCAAGTACAAGGCCAGCGTGGTCAAGGAGTACGGCGTGCTGCCGAACATCAAATGCCTGGCATCGCAGCTGAACCAGGTCTTCATGAATTTGCTGGTCAACGCGGCGCACGCGATGCGCGAACACGGCGTGATTACCCTGCGCACGGGCGCATCGGACGACTGGGTGTGGGTGGAAGTGGCCGACAACGGCGTCGGCATCGCCCCGGAAAACCTGAAACGCATCTTCGAGCCGTTTTTCACGACCAAGCCCGTCGGCAGCGGTACGGGGCTGGGGCTGTCGCTGTCCTACGGTATCGTGCACCGGCATGGCGGGCGCATCGACGTTGCTTCCGTCGTGGGCAAGGGCACGCGGTTCACGGTGCACCTGCCGGTCGAGCCGCCGGGGCAGCCCGCCGCGTAGGCGTTACAGGATTACCGAGCCGTTGGCGTCGCGCCGCACGGTCAGCAGCCCTGGCTCTTCCGCCTCGAGCCGGCGCGCTTCCAGTTCCTGCGGCGTCAGAGACGGTGCCTTGGCTGCCAGCAGCGCGGCACGCTGTTCGAGGCCCAGGCGCACGGTTTCCAGCAGCTCTTTCGCATCCCATGGCTTGCGCAGGAACCGGAACGCCTGCGCCTCGTTGATGGCGCTGAGCACCGTATCGAACGTGGCGGAGCCGCTCAGCATGATGCGCACCGTGTCGGGCGCCACGTCGCGCAGCGCCTGCAGCAATTCGCCGCCGCTCATCTGCGGCATCATGTAGTCGCAGATGATCAGGTCGAACTCGCACACGCAGATGCGGTTGAGCGCGTCAAACGGATTGGTGAAGCTTTCGATCTGGGGCCGGTCGGGGCCTGGCCACCCCTGCAGCAGCGCGCGCTGCAGCGCACTGAGAATGTTGGGGTCGTCGTCGACCAGAACGATTTTACTCATGGTGTCTTCCTCGGCACGCGCACGTGGATCGTCAGGCGGCGGCCGCTTTTCGTTTCGAAGTCCTGTACCTGCTGGATCATACGCGCGTCCAGCACGTGGTCAACCGAGAGCAGCATCAGGCCGTCCCGGCTGACCAGGTCGCGCGCCAGCACCATGCCGGGCACCAGCTCGCCGGACAGCAGCTCGGCGTCGGCAGTGTCGGCGCCGCTGCCGCCCTCGACGATCTGGCGGAACGCCGCCACGACATGCGGGTCGTAGCGCGTGCCGCTGGCGCCGATGATCAGCGACTTGGCTCCTTCCGCGCTGACGTGGCGCTGCACCATCGCGCCCTGCTGCAGGTTGTAGTAGTCCGCCGCCAGCGCCAGGATGCGGGCGCCCACCGGAATGGCCAGGCCGGCGATGCCGTCCGGGAAGCCCGTGCCATCGAACCGTTCCAGCTGGCCGCGCAGGATGGCGGCGCTGCCGCGCAGTTCTTCCAGCGGCATCAGGAGCTCGGCCGCACGCACGGGATGCTTGCGGAACTGGCCCAGCGCTTCGCCGTGCAGCGCCGTCAGCGGCGTGCCCAGCAGCGTATCGGGGAAGCCGATCTTGCCGATATCGTGCAGCAGGGCGGCAATGAAGATGTCCTGGGTTTCGCGTGCATCCAGTCCCAGATTGATGGCGATCTGGCGCGCCAGATCCGCCACCAGGCGCGCGTGGCCGGGCCGGTTGTGCGCGCGCAGTTCGATCATGCTCGACAGGATCTTGATGGTCGTGACGAAGTTCTGCTTCAGTTTGTTGTTGGCCGCCACCGTCGCCTCGTGCTCGGCCTTGAGCTGGCGCGTACGGGCCTCGACCTTGGCTTCCAGGCTCTGGTTGAGCGCCTTCAGTTCCTCGTTCTGGCGCGCCGTCAACGCTTCCAGCCGCGCCTTTTCCTGCTCCAGCTGGCGCCGCTCCAGCCCGTGGCGCACCAGCAGCACGATATCGTGGTCCTCCCACGGCTTGGTGATGTAGCGGTAGATTTCGCCGCAGTTGATGGCGTCCTGGATCGATGCGATGTCGGAGTAGCCCGTCAGCAGCATGCGCAGCGTGCCGGGCCAGCGCTCGCGCACACGGGCCAGGAAGCGGGCGCCATCCATTTCCGGCATGCGCATGTCGGAAATGACGAGGTCCACCGGCTCGCGTTCGAGAATTTCCAGGCCGAGCGCGCCGCTTTCGGCCGTCAGCACGCGGTAGCCGCTGGCGCGGAACAGGCGCCGCAGCGACGACAGGATGTTCGGCTCGTCGTCCACGCACAGCAGCGTGGCGGACGGCGCCGCCGGGGTACCGATGACCGCGTTCATGGCGTACTCTCCTGTGCCGGGGCGTGCTGGTGGATGGGCAGGGTCACGCGGAAGCGGCTGCCTTCCCCCGGTGTGGACGCCACGTCGATGCGGCCACCGTGGCGCTGGACGATGCCGTAGGACAGCGACAGGCCCAGGCCCGTGCCCTTGCCTACCTCCTTGGTCGTGAAAAATGGGTCGAAAATGCGCGGCAGCACGTCGGCGGGAATGCCGCAGCCCGTGTCGGCAATCTCGATCCAGACGCGATCGATGCCTGCGCGGCCCGTCGTCACCGTGATGCGTCCGCGCCCGGCGCCCAGCGCATGCGCGGCGTTGACGACGAGGTTCATCACCACCTGGTTGATCTGCACCGGCAGGCACTGGATATCGGGAATGTCGCCATACTCCTTGACGACGTCGGCGCGGTACTTGACTTCGTTGCCGACGATATTGAGCGTCGAGTCGATGCCCTGGTGCAGGTTGGCCCAGACCCAGTCCTGGTTGCCTTCGGCGCGCGAAAAATCTTTCAGGTCCTGCACGATGTGGCGCACCCGCACGATGCCCTCGCGCGACTCGGCCATCAGCGCGGGGATGTCCTCGCGCAGGAAGTCGAGGTCGATCTGCTCGCGCATGACCCGCAGTGGACCGGGATCGGCCATGCCCGCTTCGGCGCGCGCATATTCGTCGAGCATCGTCAGCAGTTGCTCGAAATAGCCCTGCAAGGTCGTGAAGTTGGAGAAGATGTAACCGATCGGGTTGTTGATTTCATGGGCGACGCCGGCGGCCAGCTGGCCGATCGAGGCTAGCTTGTCGGCCTGCACCAGTTGCTGCTGGGCGTGCGACAGGCGCTGGTTCAGTGCCGTCAGCTCCAGGTTGCTGCGCCGCAGCTCGGCCTCGGCCGCGTGGCGCTGGCGGATATCCTCCTGCAGCTGCTCGTTCATTTCCGCGAGCTGGGCGGTGCGCTGCTCCACCAGGTGGCCCAGGTTGTCGTGCGCGCGGCGCAGTTCGTTTTCGGCGACGCGGCGGTCGGTCACGTCGCGCATGGTCTCGATCGCGCCTACGACGCGGCCCGCCTGGTCGCGCAGCGGTGCGGCCGTGAAGTGCAGCCAGTGGCCCGCCGCGCCGATATTCGGGAAGAAGTCCTCCGCCTCGTAGCCGCCGGGGATCTGGGCCGAGCGGCGCCATTTGCCGGCATAGTGCTGTTCGATGGCCGCCTCGCCCCCTTCGACGATCAGGTCGGCCAGCAGGGGACGCTTATAACGGTACAGCGCCTGCCAGTGGCGGTCCGTGCCGACCATTTCCACCTTGCTCCAGCCCAGCAGGTGCTCGCAGGCGCGGTTCCACTGCGTGATCACGTGATCCGTGTTGATGGCAAACGTCGGCACCGGGTGGCCGTCGAAATAATCCGACAGCGCCACGTCGCTGCCGTCCGGCAGGCTGGTGGGGAGGGTGTCGTGGCGAATCATGACGCCAGCGCTCCGGACATTTCCTGGTACATCTGCTCGGCTTCGCCGAACACGCCGTCCCAGGCGGCGTCGTCAAGGTCGAATGCGCGCCAGACGGCCAGCGACAGCGGCGGCGCCTGGTCGTTTTCCGCGCCGCCCAGGTCGAGCGCGTGCGCCAGCACATTGGCCGCCTGCACGACGGTGGTGAGATCGGCCGGCGCCAGGTCGTCGTCCGGCAGCACGATGTGATGCCCGGCCACGGCGGCCTGGATCTGCTGGGGGAATCTCCAGTGCGCCGCCAGCGCCGCGCCGACGGCGGCGTGGTCCGTGCCGAACAGCGCCTGCTCGGCCGCGGCCGTGGTGCAGTCGTGCTCGCGCTGCCATTGGACCACCTGCGCATACTCGTCCGGGAGGCGGGTGACCAGCACCAGCGTGCCCAGGTCGTGCAGCAGGCCCGCCGTGAATGCCGTGTCGACATTGACGCCCAAGTGCCGCGCCAGCACGCGGGCGCAGACGGCGCCGGCCGTGGCGTGGCGCCAGAAGGCGGCAAAGTCGAACTGACCGCCGGGGCGCGGCGTGAAACTGGCCGTGACGGAGCAGGCCGTCACCAGCGTGCGGATGCTGTGAAAACCCAGCACCGAGACCGCCTGGGCGATGCTGGTGACCTTCGATTGCAGGCCGTAGAACGACGAGTTGGCCAGGCGCAGCGTTTTAGCCGACAGCGCCTGGTCGTGGGTGATCCGGGCCGCCAGCGCGTGCGTGTCGATGTCCTCCTGCTCCATCGTCGCGAGCAGCTCCGCCACGATGCCCGGCAGCGACGGCAGGTCGCGCACGCTGCGGATGATGTCTTCCGCGGCCGTCATGGGGCCACCTCGTCGCCAGCGCGGAAGGCGCGCAGCCGGGCCAGCAGCAGCGCGCTGCCGGGCGCCGTGCCGACGTGGCGGAACAGGTGCTCCAGCCGGTGCATCCGGCGCTCGCGTTCGCGCTGCAGTTCGGCGGCATCGACCGCCGCTGCCACCACGACCACGCAGCGCTGCACCCCGCGCCGGCGCAGCGCGCCCAGCAGGCTGTCCGTCAACGTGGCATTGCGCGGCACCAGTACGGCACCGCCGTCGTCAAGCAGGTCCTGGGCCAGGGTCATGCCGGCCATGGCCTCGTCGAGGTCGATTTCGCTGGGACTGTTCATGGCGCCTCCGTCCGGCTCAAGGTGATCAGGCTGCCGCGCGAGGCCGAGTGCTCGCCCATCGGATAGACGACGACGGCGTAGCGCTGGCCGTCGATCTCGGCCATGTGTGTGTGGCTGCCTTGCCCGGCGGCCGGGGCGCCATCGTCCGGCGGGAACAACTGGGGCAGCACCATGCTGGCCTCGTTGCCCAGCAGTGCGCTCTCGTGCTGGAACAGGTTCTCGGCCGCGCCGTTGATGAAGGCGATCATGCCGGCATCGTCCATGCCGATCACGGGCAGCGGCAGGTGGCGCAGCAGTTCGCGGGCCACGTTCAGGCTGATTTCGTCCCGGCTGATCTGGCGCTGCTTTTCCGCCAGCAGCTGTTCCATGCGCCGGTTGGCCGCGGCCAGCTCCTGGTTCGCCGTGCGCACCTCCAGGTCGAGGCGCAGGTTCTCGTCGGCGATTTCCTTGACCCGGAACGCCTCGGCGATGTGGCCGCGCAGCTGCTCGTCGTCCCACGGCTTGGTGAGAAACTTGTAGATCGCCCCTTCGTTGACAGCATCCGTGACCGATTGCAGCTCGGTATAACCGGACAGCATGATGCGGATGGTGTCCGGATACCGTTCCTTCGCCTTGCGCAGGAAGTCGGCACCGACCATCCCGGGCATCCGCTGGTCGGACACGATCACGTCCACCGGCTGTTCGGCCATCAGGTCCAGGCCCTGCTGGCCGCTGTGGGCGGTATGGATCTGATACCGCTCGCCGCGCAGCAGCCGCTTCAGCGCGGACACGATATTCGGTTCGTCATCCACCAGCAACAGCCGGCGCTGTGGCTTGTGCATGCGCAGCAGGTGAGCAGGCAGCGTGCGCCGCTCGGCCAGCAGCAGGTCGATGCCGTCCGGCGCCAGGGGCCGGGCGAAAAACCAGCCCTGGATGAAGTCGCACATATTGCGGCGCAGGAAGTCGCACTGGCTTTCCGTTTCCACGCCTTCGGCCACGACGTGCATGCCCAGATGGTGCGCCATCGCGATGATGGTGCGGCACATGGCCGCGTCGTCGCTGTCCGTGACGACGTCGCGCACGAAGCGCGCGTCGATCTTGAGAGCGTCAAAGGCATAACGCTTCAGGCTGTTCAGTGACGAATGGCCGGTACCGAAATCGTCGAGTGTCAGGTGCAGGCCCAGCGCGCGGCAGCGTGCCAGCAGGGCATCGCAGTCGGGCCCTGCTTCGGTCAGGGCCGTTTCCGTGATCTCCAGCGCCAGTTGCGACGGTTCGATGCCGCAGGCCCCCAGCGTCTGCGCGACGGACGTGGCGAACGCGGGGTCGCGGAACTGGGCCGGGGCCACGTTGATCGCCAGCTTGACGGCGCCGCCGTCGTGGTCGCGCCAGCGCCGGGCATCCTGGCATGCGCGCTCCAGCACCCAGCGGCCCACGGCCGACGTCATGTCGGCCCCGTCGATCAGCGACATGAACTGTCCCGCTTCGAGCAGCCCGTGGCGCGGGTGGTGCCAGCGCAGCAGCGCTTCCAGGCTGGCGATGGCGCCCGTGCGCAGGTTGACGAGGGGTTGATACAGCAGAGAGAACTCACCCTCGGCAATGGCGCGGCGCAGGGCGGCGCCGGGATCCTCGCCGGCAAACGACGGCGGCGCGGACACGGTGTCGGCACTGCCGTCGCCGGCGGCGGCGAGGGAGGTGTGGCCTGGCAGGGAGCGCACGGCTGAAGGCATCAGAGTCCCGCGATCGGTTGATGGAACCAGGGCAGTGGTCATCACGGAACCACTGCCTTGCAAGCCGATTATATGCCCGCGTCAGGGCCACGGGCGACCGCCCGGCATCGTTGTCGATATCGTTGTTGCTAAGAGGAAACGGAATGTTGACGGTATGCTACCGCTGTGTCGTCAACGCTCGGCCAGCGGTCCCCAGATGGCCTTCATCGCGAAGCGCAGCTCCGCATCGTCTTCCGTCAGCGCGCGCACGATCTCGTCCTCCGAGTCCAGCCGGCGCACGTCGGGCGGTGCCAGCGGCCGTCCGGCGCCGTCGCGCAGGCAGGCCACTTCCGGGCCGGTGCCGGCCAGCGCCGGGCGGTAGGTGACGACGCCCGTCTCGCCGCCGCGCAGTTCCACCAGCGTGCCGGGCGGGTAGTGGCCGACGTGGACGGCGAACGCGGTCGCCAGCACGGCATCGTGGGCGGCGACGGCGTTCGTCAGTTCGGCCAGTGCCAGGTCGGGCAGCTGCGAGCGGCGGTAGTTGCGCGCCGAGACGCGGGCGCACCAGCGGTCCGCCAGGCGCAGCAGCCGCGCGCCGCGGTGGATCTCGTGCGATGCCAGGCCGTGCGGGTAGCCGCGGCCGTCGTCGTCCTCATGATGGTGCAGCACGCCGGCCAGCCATTCCTCGTCGCCGATGCCGGCGCAGGCCAGCAGCCGGGCGCCGTCCTCGGGATGGCGGCGCAACCTGGCACGCTCCTCGCCCGACAGGCCTTCGCCGGCCTGCGACTCGCGGCTGTTGAACGTGTCGTGCGCATCGAGCATCGCGCAGTTCATCGTCAGTGCGGCACCGGCCAGCGCGGCCAGGCTGTCGTCCGGCAGCCCGATGCCGCGGCCGACGATGGCGACGACGACGGCCGTCTCCACGCAGTGGCGCACGGCGTAGCTGCCGGCGATCTGGTTCAGCAGCACGCAGGCCAGCGCCACGTCCTGGCCCATGTCGACGGTATGCAGCAGATCGCGCGCCAGTTCGCGCAGCGCCGGTGCCGCCTCGCGGGCATCCTCCAGGCGCGCCAGCTGGTATTCCAGGCGGCGGTGCAGGTCGTTCAGCCCGCGCAGCACCGACGGCGTGGTCGCGGTCTCCCCGGCGTGGCGGGCGTCCATCGCTACACCCGGGCCAGGCGGTCCAGCGACAGCCGCAGCGTGTCGTCCTGCTTGGCAAAGCAGAAGCGCACGACACGCGACTCAACGCCGCCGCGGTAGAACGGCGCCACCGGAATGGCGGCCACCTTGAACTCGGCGGTCAGCCATTCGGCAAACGCCACTTCCGGCAGGTCGGAGATGGCGTCGTAGCGCACGCACTGGAAATAGGTGCCGTCCGCCGGCAGCAGTTCGAAGCGGCTGTCCGCCAGGCCGGCGCGGAACAGGTCGCGCTTGCGCTGATAGAAATCGGGCAGCTGCTGCCACGGCCGCGGGTCGGCCATGTACGCGGCGATCCCATGCTGCATGGGCGCATTGGTGGCGAACACGTTGTATTGATGGACCTTGCGGAACTCCACCATCAGCGACGCCGGCGCGGCCACGTAGCCGATCTTCCAGCCCGTCACGTGGAACGTCTTGCCGAAGCTGGAGACGACAAAGCTGCGCGCGGCGAGCACCGGATGGCGGCTCATCGATTCGTGGCGGGCGCCGTCGTAGACCATGTGCTCATAGACTTCGTCCGCCAGGATCAGGATGTCCGTGCCTTGCACGATGGCGCTCAAGGCGTCGATATCGGCCTGGCGCAGCACGGTGCCCGTGGGATTGTGCGGCGTGTTGATGACGAGGAGGCGCGTTTTTGGCGTGACAGCCGCGGCGATCCGGTCCCACGGGACGGCGTAGCCGGATTCCGTCAGCGTCATCTGCACCAGGACCGGCACGCCACCGGCCAGTTCGACGGTCGGCAGGTAGCTGTCGTAGGCCGGCTCGATGATGATCACTTCGTCGCCCGGATGCACGCAGCACAGGATGGCCGTCGTCAGCGCCTGCGTGGCGCCGGCCGTCACGGTGATTTCCGTGTCGGCGTTGTATTCGCGGCCGTACGTGGCGGCGATCTTGGCGGCGATGGCCTGGCGCAGCGCCGGCACGCCCGGCATCGGCGGGTACTGGTTATGGCCGGCGCGCATGGCGGCCGTGACCGCATCGACAAGCCGTTCGTCGCAGGGGAAGTCGGGAAACCCCTGGCCGAGGTTGACCGCGCCGTGCTGCGCCGCCAGCATCGACATATGGGTGAATACCGTGGTGCCGACGTTCGGCAGCCGGGAAGTGATGACCGGCGTGACCGGCTCGGAAGACATGGACATGGATTGTTCTGGTAAGGCTTGTGGTCATTCCATTCTAGCGCAGCCCGCCGGAGGCCGGGTCACACGGCCGGCGGCGTCCATTTCTCCGGCACGATGACGCGGAACATGCCGGCCTTTTCCAGCCGTTTCGCCAGCTTGAGCAGCGCCTTGTCCTTCGTGATCAGCGTGCCGGCGCCCGCATCGCGCGCCAGCTCCAGGAACTTCTGGTCGTCCGGATCCGTGCAGACGGGCAGCCGTACGCCCGACTCGGGCGGCGCGACGACCTTGATCAGCGCGTCGAACCGGGCCGCGGCCACGGCGCGCGTGTCGTCGTCCAGCGGCAGGTGCGGGTAGTGCAGCACGATGTTGTATTCGTCGCGGCAGTCGGCGCGGGTGATCGCCTCGACGGCACCGCTCTCGATGGCGGCCAGCAGGGGAGCCCAGCGCGGGTCATGGAAAACGAACAGGTCGAGGCAGACGTTCGTGTCGATGACGATGCGGTCCGGCAAGGTGAGGGATGAAGCGGGTATCATGTGGGAATTCTTGTTTTCGAGTATGTCTGGTTCCGAATCATATGCTGATAGTGCTTTCCCCCGCAAAAAGTCTCGACCTGGAGACGCCTTCTCCCACCACCCACGCCACCGAACCCGCGTTTCTCGAGCACTCCGAGCAGCTGATCGCGCAGTTGCGCGACTTCTCGCCGGCCCAGCTGGCGGAATTGATGGACCTGTCCGATGCGCTGTCCGCGCTGAACGTGGGCCGCTATGCGTCGTGGACGAAATCCACCGCCGACGCGCGCCAGGCCGTGATGACGTTCAACGGCGACGTGTACGACGGCCTGGCGGCCCGCACGATGGCGCCGCCGCAGCTGGACTACACGCAGTCGCGCGTGCGCATCCTGTCCGGCCTGTACGGGCTGCTGCGCCCGCTCGACCTGATCCATCCGCACCGGCTGGAAATGGGCACGCGCCTGAAAAACCCGCGCGGCAAGGATTTATATGCTTTCTGGGGCGACACGATCACCGACGCGCTGAACGCCGCGGCGAAAGAGCAGGGCGCGCAGTACCTCGTCAACTGCGCATCCGAGGAGTATTTCAAGTCGGTGCGCAAGGCGAAGCTGGCCGTGCCCGTGATCACGCCCGTGTTCGAGGAGTGGAAGAACGGCAAGTACAAGATCATCTCGTTCTACGCCAAGCGCGCGCGGGGCATGCTGGCCCGCTACGCCGCCGATCATGGGATCACGGAGCCGGAAAAGCTCAAGGCGTTCGATGTGGATGGATACGGGTTCGATGCGGGCGCTTCGAACGACACGACGTGGGTGTTCCGGCGCAAGGTGGCGTAAGCCGCAGGCGGTGACGTGCCGGGGACAGGCTCCTGTCTCAGGGCGAACGCCCTGTGACAGGAGCCTGTCCCCGACGTGAAGCCTGAGGCGCTGGCGTTGCTTGCGTCCGAGCGGCAGTCAGCAGGTTATGCGGCGTGAACGGTCTGCGGCGCCAAAAGGTCGGGGACAGGCACCAATCTTCGGGTCGGAGACCCGAAGATTGGTGCCTGTCCCCAGCTGTCAGAACTGTCGCGGGTTCAGGTCCTGATCGACAGGCACTGCCTGTCGATCAGCCCCAGAACTTCCACCACTTCCGCTCGGGCTTCGGCGCGCCTTCGTCGATGAACTTCGAGTTCGGGAAGTTCTGCTTGAAGACGCGCATGGCGTCGTCGCGCAGTGCGGTGTTGCCCAGCTTGTCGTAGCTGCGCGCCATGATCCACAGCGCTTCCTCGATCGACGGCGAGTCGCGGTAGTCGCGCACGGCGTCCTGGGCGCGGTTGGCGGCGGCCAGGTACGCGCCGCGGCGGTAGTAGTAGCGCGCCACGTAGACTTCGTACTTCGCCATCGCGTTGATCAGGTACTTCATCCGCTCGACGGCGTCCGGCGTGTATTTGCTGTTCGGGAACTTGTCGACGAGCGCCTTGAACGCGGCAAACGCTTCGCGCGTGGCTTTCGGGTCGCGCTCGGCCGGATCCTGTTCGTAGACGAAGTTCAACAGGCTCAGCTGGTCATTGAAGTTGACCAGGCCGCGCAGGTAGTACATGTAGTCGACGTTCGGGTGATTCGGGTGCAGCTTGATGAAACGCTCGACGGCGGCCAGTGCCTGGGCCTGGTCCTGGGCCTTGTAGTAGGCATAGGCCACTTCCATCTGCGCCTGTTGCGCGTAGACGCCGAACGGATAGCTCGCTTCCAGCTTCTCGTACAGCTGAATTGCACGCTCGTAGTGCTGGCCGGCCATTTCTTCCTTGGCCTCCGAGTATAATTTCGTTGCGGACCAACCTTTGGTCTCATCCGTCTGTTCAGGTAACAGGCCGCAGGCCGACAGACTGAGCAGTAAAACCGATGCTGCCACCACCTTGATTTTTTTTTGCATGTTCTCGTGCAAGAAGACGTTTAACAAGATACTACACTAGGCTGATTATAGCCGATGGGAATGCTGTGAAATTGAACACTGTGCCGAATCCGGCCGACGAACTGCCCGAAAACGATTTTGACGCCGATTTCGACGGCGAGTTCCCCGCCGAACTTGCCGAGGCACCGGGCTTTGCCGAGCCCCTGGCCCCGATCGAACTGGAGCTGACGCCGGAAGCATGCGGCGAGCGCCTGGACAAGGTGATCGCCAAACTCGTGCCGCAATTCTCGCGCGGCCGGCTGCAAAGCTGGATCGAGGCGGGCTTCGTCACCGTCGACGGCAAGCCGGCCAAGGTGCGTGCCACCGTTTACGGTGACGAGAAAATCGTCGTGCTGCCGCAGGCGGCGCCGGAAGACGTGGCGTTCACGCCCGAGGCCATGGACATCAACGTCGTGTTCGAGGACGACCACCTGATTGTCATCAACAAGCCGGCCGGCCTCGTCGTCCACCCGGGCGCGGGCAACTGGTCGGGCACCCTGCTGAACGGCCTGCTGCACCGCTGGCCGCAGCTGGGCGGCGTGCCGCGCGCCGGCATCGTCCACCGTCTCGACAAGGATACCTCCGGCCTGATGGTCATCGGCAAGGACCTGCCGACGCAGACGGACCTCGTGCGCCAGTTGCAGGCGCGTACCGTCAAGCGCGAATACTGGGCGCTGGTGTGGGGCACGCCGCGCCTGTCCGGCACGATCGACGCGTCGATGGGCCGCGACCAGAAGAACCGCGTCAAGATGGCCGTGTCGACAAGCCTGGGCTCGAAGCCGGCCATCACCCACTACCAGCGGCTGGAGTCGGGCGAGCTGGACCGTCGTCCCGTGACGCTCGTCCAGTGCCGCCTGGAGACGGGCCGCACGCACCAGATCCGCGTCCACATGGCGCACCTGGGGTTCTCGCTGGTGGGCGATTATGTGTACGGCAAACCGCACCTGACCGGCGCGTTCCACCGCCAGGCGCTGCAGGCGCGCCGCCTCGGCCTCGTGCATCCGGCCACGGGCGAAGCCTGCGAATGGATCATCCCGCTGGCCGACGACTTCCGCGGCCTGCTGGATGAGGCGGGCATCGAGGAGCCGCCGGAAACCGTCATCGGCGCCGACTACCAGGATGCCGAAGGCGACTACGACGACTACGACGACGAGGCGTAACCATGCGCAACCGCAGCAGCGTGCAGTTCCTGGAGCCGGAATGGCCCGACCTGCCTGACTCGGTCGGCGTGCTGTGCACGACCCGGCGCGGCGGCGTCAGCCCCGCGCCGTATGACGACGGCCAGGGCAAGGGCGGCCTGAACCTCGGCGTCCACGTGGGCGACGCGCCGAAATGCGTGGAGCGCAACCGCGACATCGTCCGGTCCGAACTGCCGGCCGAACCCGTCTGGCTGGCGCAGGTGCACGGCACGGCCGTCATCGATGCGGGCACCATCGACGTGCTCGGGCACGCACCCGCGCCGGTTGCCGACGCCAGCTTCGCGCGCGAGCGCGGCGTCGTCTGCGCCGTGCTGTCCGCCGACTGCCTGCCGGTGCTGCTCTGCGACGCGGCCGGCACGATGGTGGCCGCCGCCCATGCCGGCTGGCGCGGCCTGGCGGACGGCGTGCTGGAAAATACGGCGGCCGCCATGCACGCGGCCGGCGCCGGCGAATTGCGGGCCTGGCTCGGGGCCGCCATCGGCCCTGCCAAGTTCGAAGTGGGTCCCGAAGTGCTGGCAGGATTCCTGGCACGGGCCGGGGGGCACGAGGATCTGGTGCGTGCCGCCTTCGTGCCGCTGCCCGAACGCCCCGGCAAATATCTGTGCAACCTGTACGCACTGGCCCGCATCGCGCTGCAGCGGGCAGGCGTGCACCGCATCGCCGGCGGCGACTTCTGCACCGTCTCGAACTCGGGCCGCTTTTATTCCTACCGGCGCGACGGCGTCACGGGCCGCCAGGCCAGCCTGATCTGGCTCAGGTGATCTTGTC